>CEUX01061850.1_pt1 | contig 22248 bp, 24 predicted proteins | sample 531361 | NCBI WGS metagenome assembly CEUX01 (sample SAMEA2622736, study PRJEB7988) | marine metagenome | isolation source: saline water (ENVO:00002010), including
CCCAAGGAAAGACAGGGACGAAGAAATACGCATCGCGGAAGAGGAGGCGGCGACCCACGAGGAAAACGCTAGACGCCTGAGAGAAGAATCAGCCCAGTACGGCAGGGAGGCAGAGGCTATAGAAGCGGAATTGTCAGCAGCAGCCCCGCGTCAAGACTACGGGGGCGGAGATCCCACCAGGGACGAGATCATAGATGCCGTTTCGGAACTCTCTCCGAGTGCTAAGGCTGCTAAACAGAGATATAATCTTCGGCAGGCAGAGCAGAGGGTGCAGCAAGCAGAGTCCGCCGTGCAGCAAGCAGAGGCTAACCTAGCAGAAGCTACACAGCGTACAGAGACAACCGGAGATGCAACCGCACAAACTGAGGCAGAAGAACTTCTATTTAGGGAGAAAAACAAGCTCGCCTACGAGATCAACCTACGACGGACACTAGCACAGTCCATGCGTGGAGAACCTGTGGCCCTCCTCAACCCAGGGGGCGTAGATTTAGAAAAAGCAGGGGAGTACACAGCACCTGAGAGGGCACCTGGGCAATCGGCCCCATGGGGGCCAAAATAATGCCCGGTAAACAAATCATAAAGAAGGCTGCAGATAAAGCCTACGAGGCCCACGCTAACGACGAGACAGGTCTAGCCCTTGAGCCTAAGAAAGCTACGAAGTTGCAGGGAGAGGAAACAAAGGTTAAGGCTGAAGAGGAGGACAGGGGCGTAGCGGATATACTAATGGATACCGCGAGCGCTCAGGCGTCTCAGCCACAGGGGGATAGCCCAAGGTACGCTTTAGATGCCCAGGACATGGCAGAGATGGACGCAGTTGCTCCTCCAATGGATCTATTCACTTTATACAATTTATAGGGTTTAAGCATGAGCACATTCTCAGATGTAGTAGCTGGCGGAGCAACTGGGGCAAGTATAGGTACCTCTATAATGCCTGGCATAGGCACGGCGATTGGTGCTGTAGGTGGAGCACTCGTTGGAGGGCTCAAGAATGTAGGTAGCGGAAAGCAGGCTTACAAGAGGTACGTGAAGCAACAGTTCAAGAACCTTATGGAGAAGGGTACCACTTTAAGCGATCAGGAAAGGCGTGCCATTGACCGCAACTTAGTAGATGCCCAAGCTCAAACCCAAGCGGCACAGGATATAGGGCGGCAGAGATCTGCTCTGGCTCAAACTGGGGGAAGCCCCATTTTAGCAGGCCAGCAGAGAAAGACAGCAAAAGAGGCAGGAGAAGCAAATAGGGACATAGCTGTTAAAGCAAGCTCTCAGGGTGCTAAAATGGCAGCAGCGCTAGACGAGAGAAGAAAGGCCGGGATCTTACAGCGTATGGGGCTAATTGCGGAGCAGGAAGATGCTCAAGGACAACAAGACAGGAATATGGCCTTAGGCATGGCTGATGCGGTATCTGAAATATCTAAACTGACTTGAGGGAGACACGATGGCCCGTGATGAAGACTACGGAGATATGTTCTCCAGAATCTCTAAACAGAGGCAACTAAATAGAGAACATGTACGGAAACGTATAGCCCAGGCTACTGGCGGTACTGCTGCCACTCTGAGAGGAGAGAGCGCACCAGAGGCTTTCGCTAGACGTGCACCCGACTATAGTAGTCAGGTTATGACTCCCGCCCAAAAGAGAGACGCCCGCTTAAAGCTATTAGCTCACGAAGAGCAGACGGAGCAGTTCTACTACGATAAAGCGCAGAGAAGGTACTTAAAAGAACTAGCAGAGGAGATGCAGAACAGGCGTGCCATACTGAAAGCGGAAGAAGCGAAAATGCGCGAGAGCGGGGCAGCAGCCAGGGCGCGTGCAACAAATAAAAGGTTAGAGCTTGGCAACCGGATTAACGAGGACGTAGCTAGAGGCAAAGAGCTAGTTACTCCAAGCAGACGATTAGTGAGAAACCTACAAGAGGTGGGCTCGGTAGAGGATATCCCCTCGACGGAGAAAAGAGAAAGGGCCTATATGGCAGACTACAACAAGAAGACCAAGGCCCAAAAGGAAGAGTTCTTGAGTCGACAAAACTTGACCGAGGAACAGCTTAAGGCAGCAATAAAAAACAGAGCCCAGGAAGACTATAAGGAAGCATATGAAGTGGAACGCCAAAACGTGACCCAGGCTGCTAGGTCTTTGATCCTAGCAGGCGCGCAGCCGGGAGATGGAACTGCTCAGAACGACTTGGTAAATGGCATACCCGTCCTTGCTAAGAAAGCCAATATGTCCACTGAAGAGTTTTTGGAGCTGGTAGACACAGAATTACCTAGAAGCTCTAGCGTGTACAATAAGCTACGAACAAAGCAGCAGGTTGAACAGGATGAAATTCTTAGAGGAATTGAGCAAAAACAGATAGAGAGGGCGAGGGCTTCTGCAAGAACCTATGGTTCCTCCGGGGGAGTAGGAGAAGCCCAGAAGAACCTAACCGCCCCAGCGCAAGCTCGTATGGCCCAGGCACAGCCAATACCGGCCCCAACACCTCAGGCCCCAGGTGGCGCACCTCAGGCCCCAGGTGGGACAGAAGTAGGTGTAGAGGAAGAGGTACAACAGCCCGGATTTATGGGTATAGCGGGGGAGGTCATGCCGGTCAGCGCTCAGGAGAGGACCCTGAAGATGTTCGATATTGTAGAGAACTTCCCAGAACACCCACCAGCCCAGCAGGCAAAAATGCAAATTATGGCATCTCCAGAGTTCAAGAAGTATGCAGCAAAGTTTGGACCAAACGCTCCAGAAAATATGGTTTGGAAGGAAGCAGTCAGAGATACCAGACTTAAGGCTAAGGTTGGCAAGATGGAGTTTAAGAAGAAGAGGGCGGAGAAAAGGTTAGCTGAGATGTCAAGACCCCTTCGGAAAGAGAAAAAGCCACCCGCCCCCGTTACTGGTAGCGATAAGGGCCTAGGAGATTCCGATGTCGACACTGCCTAGATTAGAAGATTTATTTAATGATTTACCGCTCGATTCAGAAGAAGAGAGCACGGTTGTCCCGCCTGAGCCTGTTTCTCCTGCAACTCCTCCCTCCGCAGGCTCAGGTGAGGACTTACCTAAATTAGATGACCTGTTTGAAGACACAGGCCTCCGGGGTGCCCAGAACTACGGAGGCGAGACTTGGAGAGAATTAGGTATTAAATTACCAGATAACCTGAAGAAAGATTTAGGTGGAGAGGATTCCGCAATACCCCAAGCAGAGGTAGAGAAAGGCATGGAGTTGCCTACTCCCTGGAACGAGGGCAAGTGGGGCCACGCAGGCAAGATGGCCTTTGACATGGTGGCGTTAAGAGACAAGGTAGCCGATGCTAGAAGTGGTGCCTGGACTCGGCAATTCATGGCCGATAACAATAGAGCGCCTAGTCCTGAGGAATTTAAGGCCAAGTATATAGAGTTGGCGGCAGAAGCTAATGACGAAATCTACGCCTTGGCGGAGAGAACCCGAGGAGGAAGAGCGAGTGCCTTACCGGGTAGTCAGGGAGTAGACAGAAGATTCCTCTGGTTAGACACAGACCCACAAGGCAAGCTATACGCCGGGGGGCTGGGTGTATCTACGGCTAAGCAAGAGGAGAGAGGATTCCTGTCTAGGGTTTTTTCTCCCTTTATTGTGAATATGGCGGGGGCGGAACATAACCTACTTATCGAGGACGTAGACGAAGAGGGAAAAGTAAAACCTAAGTTTATCGAGGCCCCCTATAACGAATCTCATTTCTTGGGCTGGCTGGATTGGCTGGGAAGAGAGTCCATACTCACATACGCTTCCACCGCAGCCGTGGCTGGACAATCGGAAGATCCAGAATCCTGGGCCACAGGTTCGGGCGGTGGAGCATTAGCCCTAGTTAATCCGGTTAATTACTGGAGAGGTTGGGGGTCTGACGAGCAGCTACGGCTTCTATCCAGAGGGGAAGACATAGTAAGCCTCAGGGAAGAATTAAACCTGGGTAGACTAGGGCCCCTATCTTACTTGATAGACGGGGCGGAGGCGATAGGCTTAATAGCACCAGAGACGCATAGCACTGCCCAGAGCCTACATGAGTTCGCTACTGCCTTCGGACTGGCCCTTGTAGATCCAGATTTGTTCTCACTAATGACGGCGGGAACAGGAAAAGTAGCTAAAAGTAAACTACTAGCCAAGATAGGGGATAGTTTAGGGACATCCTCTAGGGCTAAGGTTTTACGTAGAGGGGCAGCGGCAGAGGAAATAGGTGATCAGTTAGCAAACCTAGCCACGTCAAACGACGACACCTATTCCTTATATGGCAAAATGGATGAGATACTCCGCTCGGCAGATCCAGAGCAAGGAGAAGTAGCCCTACAGACAGCCAGAGTACAAGTTGCTGGAGACCCCAAAGCGTCTCGGGGCACCGAAACAATTAGCGGTAGAGTTAGAGATTACAAGTCGATAGAGAAAGGACGACCAGGTGGAGCAGAAGTAAAAGGCTCGGGGATGGCAGGACGAGTAGGTACAGAGAACATAGGTAGAGACTTAGCGAGTGTACTAGGCGAGAAAACGGGTACGCTAAAGACAGCACGGGAGGCGCAAGAGGCCCTACTAGAAGAGGGACTTAGCGATGTACAAAAATTCGCAAAAAGGATAGCGAATGATCCGTCCTTCCAGAAAAACGCTTCTCCTAAGGATAGGCAGTTTTACGCGAACAACACAAAAGCGGTGGATAGAGAGCTTCTAAGTCTGAAAAATACGGGCGAAGTCACATCGGGTGCAGCAAAAGGAAAACGGGCGGAAGAAGCTAAAAAGCTAGGGGATACTATAGAAGCATACAAAGCGGCCCAGCTAGAAGATATGTGGGCCTCAAGCGTGTTTGCAGACCTAAAGACCCAGAAGAGGGTCGTAACTAAACTTAAGGATATGTCTAGAGCATCCAAGGGCACAGTTAGCCTGAGTGACGAGGCCATAAAGAGAGGGCTAGAGGAGTCTGCACAGAGAGTACAGGTGGCCCGTAAGAAGATGGTGAATGCTTTTATGGAAACACCTAAGCCTAGAGGAAAAGGCAGGGGGGCCTACCCAACCACAGCCAAGTATGTAGAAGCTAAATCTGAGCACGACAAGGCTGTTGCCCAGTTTAACACTATGGCTATGGCTGCAGCTACTAAGGCGGGGAATCACGCAGAGCGCACGCTAGATACCTTAATGGCAGGAGCAGCCAGGACCAAGGCTAAGACAGCAAGAAAGTTAGAGGCCATAACAAAAAACATCGAGAAGGCTGGAAAATTTAAGGTAGACCCATCAGAGCACAAGGCCTTAGTGAAAGGCATGGTGAACAACGCTCCCCTAGCTTTAGAGGAAAGAGCCCTCATTTCTGCCCTAGCCGTAGCCTATAAGGAGCAGGCAGCAGCTTACAGGAAACTAGCCAACTTCATAGAGGAGACGCCAGAAGCAAGAAGCGCCTTCTCTTGGACGAGATCGGGTGGAGTGTCTAGGGCAGCAGAGCTTTATAGGAAGGCGCACCCAGAGCGAGCCGATGACATTATGGCTTTGGACGCAGCGGGAGATTGGCCCGTAGGCATAAAGGGTATAAATACAGCAGAAGAGTTCGGGGAGAAGCTAAAAGGGTTTAAGTCGGCTAGGGAAGCTGTAGAGTTTATAGCCAAAAACGCAGAGGACGCATCTTATATAGAGATAGCTAAAAGGATACTAGATGAGGTACCAGATATACCCTTCTACCTCATAGACGAGACTACATCTAGAGAGCAACTGGAAGCTATAGCTAAACAAACGTCTGTAAATAGTGTGAACGGTATTATGGGTGGCGGTGCTAGGGGTATGCTTTATTCCGTATTGGAAAAGGGTTTTACGTCCAAGGTACCACAAGCTATCCTTATTCGGGGAGCGATAGATGCAGACGGTCGAAATGCTCAAACGGTATTGCATGAGCTTCTACATGCAGCGACTACAGCTAAAATACACGAATCAAGGAAGCTGCAGGGAGCCTCCAAGGAATATAAAGAGGTATTCAGACAACTAGACGAGATCAACAGTGCAGTAGTTGATGCTATTAACAGGAAAGCAAAAGATGGAACGCTCACAGATATAGAGAGGTCCTGGGGTAGAAACATAGCAGGAAAACCCGATGAAATAGTAGCATATGGTTTTACTAACCCAGAGTTTAGGGACTTTCTAAAAACCCTAGAAATGCCGGGTGAGGTAGACCAAAGTGTATGGAGTAAGTTTGTAGAGACCATCGCTAATATCCTGGGGTTAGGTGTGCTCACACCAACAAAAGCAGGAAAGGTAGGACTAGAAAGAAAGACAGCCCTAGATAGTCTATTAAAAGCCGTGGACGATTTGATAGACCTACCGGCACCCCGCGCACCTAAAGACCTACCTACAGGGAACCTAGATAATCTTCCTAAAGATTACCTCTCGGCCATAAACAAACGGGCTGGGCGGCGCGGCTATGAATCTGTACTTATGGATATGTCAGGAGACGGACCACCCCAATCTCTTGTTAAGTTGAATTTTGAATTGGTTAAAAGACCCGGTGGGGGCAGGCCTTGGGAACCGGAATACACTCTTACGAGTCTTATGCAGCCGGGGTCTGTTGAAGGCATAAGTAAACTCAAGAAAAGCGATAGTGGGGTTTATCTGGCTTTATATGAGAATGTATTAGGATACCTCAACAAGATACACCCAGAAGGCTTCTCATTACACGGACCACCGTCAGTAACAACTACTTTTGGGTTACCTCAACTAACCAAGGTAGTAAACGGTAAGATAGTAGACGAAGTAGGAGAGTCCATCTCTAGAATGGCTGCCGACGTTCCCACCACAGCCGCAGATGCCCGAAAAGCGAGCGACATGTACACGGTCGAGCAGATAGAGCTACATACCGGATGGTACGCTAAAGGGAATAAAGAGGGGAGTTTCGGCAGGGCGGTACGTTGGGTTCAGGACATGATGTTAGACATGTGGGATCCCGCCCAGAAAGCCCTAGGTCCAGCGTCTAAAGAGGTGCACCAGATAGGAGTTGCCCTGTTTGGTCAGGTACGCAAGATGCAGGAGGACCTAGTAACAGCAGTAAACCCAGCAGTTAAGGAGGCAGGAAATGCTGCAGCGAAGGCGGCAGAGGAAGCAGGAGGAGACAGTAAAGCCATAGAGAGGGCCAGACAAGAAGCTCAATCTAAGGTGGTAACTTCCTATATCACCTCATCAGACTCCATTAATGGAAGTTTAATGAATACGATATTCGGAGAGGGCCGATCTCTTTGGGACATGGCGAAGCCTATGCTGCGGGCCGCTTCAGGGACTAAGAATCTACAGGATGCGGAGATGGCGTTTAATGCCCTCTACAAGATGTGGCTACCTATAGATACAGCAGTAAATGATCAGATAATGTCTACCCTAGGCACGGCGGCGAAGAACCTACTTAAATACGGTGAGGCCTTCCCCAAACTGAAAGGCAAGTCTGCGGACGAGTTAGCTAGAATGAGGCAGGCAGGAGATAATATATCGTTTGAGGAATTCTCTGACAAGCTGAAAGCAGTGACGAATATGCCCCAGTTTAAGAAGGGGGATAAGGCAAAGACCTGGGGTGGTGCAGGGGGATCGGACCCTAACCTAACCAGGGCTAACTTGTTCGCAGCCCAGGCAGTCTCTCAAATGGCCCTAATTAATATGGCATCTACTAGGATGAACAAGGTGCTGTCTGGCGTCACGCCAGAGTCTATGGAGGCAGCGGTTCGTCTGGCTTCTGGGACATCTTTAGATCCCAGTCAGGACATGGTTGAGGCCATGCAGGCGCTAAATAAACTAAAAGTGCCCGCAAAGATAAGAGTGGAAGGCAATAAGGCTAGTGCCCTTTTAGAGGCGGGCCTTAAGATGTACTCTGATGGGGATGGTTATAAGGCCGTCGTACCACAGTCTTGGATCACAAAGACCTCAGAACAATTAAGCAATATCGAGAAGACAGCAGACGCTTACACTATCAAGAATCCCTGGGAAAGAACGCCAGTAGAAACCTATAGGGGCGTTTATAGGCTTTGGCATACCGCTATCTTGACGGGACTATTCATTCCCCGTGCTGCGTACTTCGTTAGTATCTATGTAGGAAACTTTAGTCAGATATTAGCAAGACAAGGTACTGCTGCTGCTGCTAGATATGCCAAAGAGTCGGCACAGGATATCTCTCTGTGGGCACCTATGACCTTGGCTAAGCAGACACCACTAGGTAAGTACGTAGACGCCTCCATGGACTATATGGCAGCTAAATTCCCAGGTAGGGAGTTTAGTTTAGCATCTCCCACCAATGCCCTAATCAACAAACATATCAGTGAGTTGATGAACCCAGGTATGGCCGACAACACTAGGAAGGTGATAGGTAGGGGCGGCAAAGAGTATACCATGGGAGAGCTTAGAAAACTGGCTGTAGAGCAGGGGATATTTACTTCTTTTGTAGGTGCTGGGGGATTAACAGACCTAATGAGCAGAACCAATCCGGGGTTCGGTAAGAAGATGTGGGATCAAATTTCGGAGGGCGGACCACTTGCTAAGCGGTGGAAAGATTTCGCTAACACCCTGGAGCAGAGACAGCGCGTAGGACTATTTACTGATTTAGTAGTAAATAGAGGAATGACACCGGAGGAGGCAGGGAGGATAACCAGGGACGCCCTATATGATTGGGACTACCCCATGACTGCGGCTGAGACGTTCTTCGCCAAGAACATGTTTATGTTCTACAATTTTACCCGTAGAGCCATGGGTCAGGCCATGCGTATCTTGCTAGATCCATACATACAATCCCCAGGAGATACAGCTTTAGAGACGGTACTAAGGTCTTCTCCGGCACTGTCTATGCTTACAGGTAAACCGGCTTACCAATCTGCCAATCTTATGGCTATGGAAAAAACCCGGAGAGAGTTATCCGAGTATATGGCTGATGAAGATACTGCAGCAGAGTACCCATGGTGGGCTAAGAAGTCGGCTAACAAGATGTTCCTGCCTAACACGCCCATGGGGGAGACTCGTGCGTTGAACTACTCCCAAACCTTGGGGAGGGATGTAGACTACAAGGTAATGACTATGCCTTCGTTTACGCCTGTAGAGATGGCGAACCAGTGGGGAGACATAGTACGGATCCTCGGGGCCTACGGTGTGGCGTGGGCAGTAGATACACCAGCACATATCATAGGTGGTGCTAGGCCTTCTCAAGTTAACTTCAAAGACGATGTGCTACTTCCCATGCTAGAGAAAATGGCGGAGCAGTCAGGCCCTATCGGAGAAGACGCAATAAAAGGAATCGCGGCTGGGTGGGGAGAAGACAAGCAAAGCTACTTAAAGGGAGGGGTCAACGTAACTAGACTATCCGACCGTAAGATATTGGAGTGGCTGGAGTCAGCAATGGGCCCGTTCGTGGGTGGACTTTCTTGGGAAGACGAGCAAAACCCAGGCATGGTCAGAACCTATCCAAGCTACCTAGCTACACTGAGGGCGATTCCAGGGATATCAAACGAGATAAACACCGTTTTAGGGCCATGGCTTGACGTATCTGCTGAGGGTGGAGAGGTTAGTGAGGTGTTGAAGGAAACCCTATTAAACTACTTAAACTTTAAAACGTACAGGTATAGCCCAGAGCAGGTAAGGAAGTGGGATATGCGGGAGATAAGGGCCAAAATGGGCGTAGAGGCCAGTGAGGCCAAGCGTAAAATGCCTCTAGGAACTACAGCTCTCCCGGATGTACCGGAAACCCCGGAGGACCTGGGAGGCTCGGAGGGCTTAGGCGGCCTTCCCAGACTTGATGACTTATTTGAATAGGCTTGCCGTAAGGTAGGTTACATGTTAGAAACATTTTACCCGGCTAACTACCGGCCCGTCCAAATTCCTGGGCGGAGATGAAGAGGTAAATTATGGCTATTAAATCACGACGTATTGGTGAACAGGTAGATCGCAACACGCTCGGACGTATCCGAGTACTTAACAGCGGGATCGCCTGCAAGAAGGGAGACATTCTTTCTGTTGTAGGAACTAACCCCAGCGGAGGACACCTTACGGTGCAGATTGCTGACGCTGATGGGGCAGGCGCCCTAAAAACTGGAGCTAAGCTGGTGGCTCAGCATGATATTGCTGCAGGCAAGACAGGTATTGCGGTTAGTTGGATCATCGTAGCTTACGATACGTCAGGTACTGGCCCTCTAGGCGCTCTTGCAGACGGAGACATTCTCTACTTAAAAGATGGACAGGCGGCTGGCGACACCCTAGTTGCTGCACTACCCGCTGGCGGTAAATACCAGCGAGAGGTGGGCCAAGTCCTCATTGGAGCCTCTACTTCCGGCAAGCTGCTGCTTTCTGTACAGTTCACCGCTGGCACTATCTAATGCTTGGACGCAAAGCTAGAGAGGCTGCGGCAGATAAGGCGTGGCTACAGCACGCCTCTGACCGCATGGAAGAGAAAGGCACCAAAGGTGAGTTCTCAGCCAAGGCCAAGAAGGCAGGTATGTCTACTCTAGCTTACGCTAACAAAGTATTAGCAGATGGCGGGGCAAGTCCCGAACTAAAAAAGCAAGCTAACTTCGCCAAGAATGCAATCGAGGCGAGCAAGAAGTAGGGTGACTAATGGAAGAAGTTGGATTTACTACACTGCTACTCGACTTAGCTGAGAGCAGCGGTACTTGGAAAGCCTTAGTTGTAGGTGGGCTTGTTTTAGTGTGGCGCTGGTGGAAGAGCGTGTCGGAACATTTATGTCAGGCTATCCCAGATGCTCTTACCATTGCTAGAAATGTGACAGAGAACGGGATAGATGTCCGACTTAAGGTGCACATGTGTGAGGACGAGGACGAGGACTCGGAGTAGCGAAACCGACCCCATCGTGTTATGGTCAAACCACACCAATACACTTTAACAGAGGAGACTATAACATGATGTTCGCCCAGATTATTACCGGGGTTATGCGGCTTATCTTCCCTAAGGCACCTGCTTGGGTTGCCCAGCTTTTATCTTTAGCAATTCCTTCAACTATTGAGATGGTTCGTGAGCTTAACGAGCTTCAAGCTGAGGGAAAAGTTAAGTTCGGAATGGCAGTGTCGGAGATTTCAGAGCTGCTAGACGACGCTTTCGACGACTTACCAGAGTGGTCCTCCTTAACCGAAGAACAGCGTGACCGCATTATTGGCGGACTCGTAGAGCTTGCTGTGTTCTTAGAGGGCCTTGTTGGCAAGATGGGGAAGAAGCAAACGCTTCGTTCTGCACGGGGCGTGATGAGAAGTCTGCGTAGAAACGCACGATCTAATTAGGAGTAAGTATGCCCATTAGTAACTTCCCCAGATTACGCTTTACTGATGTAACAGAAGTAGAGGTACTGGACAGGACTGCCGGATTCTATGTATCCGCTCCGCCTACCGATCCCCTAGCTGCGGAGTTGCAACCTACGGCGCAGACTGCCAAGACATCGGTTCTGGGGTGTAGGCAGTTAGACATTATTGCAGACATCGCCACTATCCCCAACCCATCTAAACTGTACATCAAATTGAGATTTTCTGGTAAGGAGTCTCCTTCTGTGGCTACTGTGGCGGATTGGGGATATATTCAGGTAGACAAAATTGATACTGCTACGGGCATTAGCTCTGTACAAGAGTACATGATTGAGATCGACTTAAACAATGTAAACAACCAGACCGGTCACACTACTGCACGACGCTACTTGGTTCGGATTGACCAAATCTCAGGTATGTGGGCGAGCGCTATTGTGTGGGCCAGTCACGCAAATGTCACAGGTAAGGTGTACTTCCAGCGACAGGGCGGGAGTATGTAATGAAGTATGTATACGCACCATCTATGCAGCTAGAAAAGGGAGGACCAATCGTTCCCGCTAAGGAAGGAGAGGAGGGATTAGTTAGCGCCGTAGAGGACCTAGTGGGAGGCATTAAGGTTTTAGCACATGACGGAGAGATTGGGCGCTATATAATGAAAGTACCCAAAGACCAGTCAATCTTAGACGGGTGGGAAAAGAAGACTAAAAGAGCGGTGGCCTCGGATTATCCTGGCCTAATTTCTTAGGAGACAAACATGGCAGTTTCATGGAGTTGGGCGTGGGGTAACGAGCCCGGTACAACCTTAGACAATATGGAGTTTGAACGACCCGTGGGTGGAGGCACTCAACAACAAACGAGCGCGACCACCTATACCTACGCCGGAAGCCCGACGCGGTACGCCTGGGAGACAAGTCCTGTGAGGACCATCAAGTTCCCCACGAAGGCATTTATCAATGCGGGCACTGTGGCCCTGCCAATTCAGGCCGTTGGGTCTTGGTATGCTGGTGGAAGTCTCATACAGGTTTACTCCGGTACATCTAGCAAAAGTATAAATGTTTATGTGACAAACGCCGGAGCGGGCACGATTTCGATGTACGTAGACAATGTTCTGGCCGGGACGACCACTCTTACAGCCTCTAACTGGCATTACCTTGCGCTTCAGTACGACATGACTGGGACAACTTGGACGGCCACTCTGTACGTTGACGGGACTTCGGCCATTACGGGCAGTGACACAGGACTAGCGGCAGCAACCAGTGGGTACTATTTAACAGGGGGTTTTGGCAATAACGCCCTATGCGGCCAGTTGATTGTGTACGATACGGGCACGGCCATAGCTGTTGCCAAGACACCCATCTACGTTACACGGCTTAGCCCACAGAATGACATCTCGGGTGGCGGGAGTTGGACTCCAGCGGCAAACACGGGAACCGATGCGGTGTGTGCAGAGATTAGCAACAACCCCTTTAATAGCGCGACCAATACTACCCTAAGCCCTGCTGCTAGTACCAACGATATGATCACCCAGGCAACGGGGATTAACGGACTGATTAACGCTACCGGCACGACGCCCCTGGCGGTAACCGCCCACACATATTCCAGTGGCACGTCTGTCCAAGTCAAAGCTGCGGTAGAAGGAGGGGCCGGAGGGTATACGGTAGGCTCTACCATTACGCCCGATACAGCAGACACGACCTATGCTTTCGCGACTTACGACGCGGTGACAAGTGGCGCAATCTCCTCTACAGCGAACATCAATTTCAAATATGAAATAGTCTAGGGGGAGTGCCCTATGGCTATTGAGACTAACCTCCAGGTCTTTTACCCCCTGTCTGCGGACGTAAATGACGCTTGGAATAGCGACAACGGTACGAATAGTGGGATGACTTTTGGAACCCACGGTGGGGTTGTCTCTGCTGACATACACCCGCCAGCTAATGGTAGCGTACCAAATAGTGCACACAACTTCTCTTTCGGCACTGGTGATTTCACTATGTGTGCTTGGGTAAATCCCGACGTAGTGATGTATGGGGCCGCCAATCAGGGTAGCATTTGGAGCACAGGTAACGGGAATTATGACTTCGCTATTTACGAAGGCAAGTTTTATATGTTTATGGGGGGCACGGGTAACGTCCGAGGGACTAGCACGGCGGTTGTCAGCACGGGAACCTGGCAACACCTTGCCATTGTTCGGAGCGGGACAACTGTAACCCTGTACTACAACGGCGTGGAGCCTGCCTCCGGGACGACGGGATCTCCTGGGACAGCCAACATTACCTCATCAGGTACACCTAGCCTATTGATAGGAAATGCGCCGGGGGTCGCAAACGCACAATACAATGGTAAGGCTTGTGACTTAGCTATGTGGAACCGGGCTTTGTCTGCTACAGAGATTGCGGACATCCACAGCGCGGGCGCGGGTAATTTTAACACACTGCTTCCTCTGTCTGGGCAACTGCAAGCCTACTGGGAGTGCAACGACGCCTCGGACACTATGGGCAACCACCCGGCCACGTTTAATACTGTGTCGGTGGGGTCTGGCACCGGTAAGTTTGGCGACAGTTGGGACTTTGCCAGTATTGCGTCCTGTGCATCCCTGGCTACACCTACACCGAATACAGCAAACATGACTGCCATGGCGTGGGGATACAATCTGCGGAGCGGGAGTACGAACTGGCGGTCTCTGTTTTTTAACGGGGCCGCAGTCGCGGCGGACCAAGTAGTGCAGTTTGTCATAACAGGGTCTACAGAGTTGGCGGGGGTTTGGTCTAACAGCGCCTTTACCAGTACAGGCACGACCCTAGCTTCAGGCAGCTACACCGGATGGCACCATTACGCGGTGGTAAAAAACGGCTCTACAGTAACGCTTTATGTGGATGGTGTCTCCGTTGGGTCGATAACGCCCACTTGGACGGCCACTACCGCTATAGCAGAAATCGGGGGCCGCATAACTGGGGCCAGTACACAAGGGTTTGCAGAGCGTTTAGACGACGTAGCTGTCTGGACTCGACCTCTTACGACTGCCGAAATAAACCAGATATACAGCGCAGGTGCTCCTCTCTCCAGCCTAATTCCAGGGCCAGCCATACTAAAGGGCATGTTTGGCTCGTTAGTACACGATGCTCCTCCTGATGTGGCTGTACTTGAGGGCATGTTTGGGTCTCTTGTGCACGACGCGCCCCCGAACGTAGCAAAACTTGAGGGTATGTTCGGCTCGCTGGTCCATGACGCGCCTCCAGACGTTGCCGTTCTAGAAGGCATGTTCGGCTCCCTTGTCCATGATATACCTTCCCCCACGGCAATCGTCCCAGACATATCTGGCCCACCCCTCGTACCGGCTACATTTGACGGTTCTGCCAGTATTATGACCACTTACTACCACTGGAGTTGGGTGAGCGTTCCGGGTGGGAGTACGGTAGCAAATGCGCCCATCCCCTTCCCGGACGGTGGCGCCACTACGCCCATCGACATGACGGGTAACCTTGGTCTGTGGCACTTTGACACCCTCAACACGGTGTCCACACCTACGGGCTCTGTTGGTTTGATCGACACCTACGGTGACGGCTGGCAAGCGGGCAACGCACTAAGTGTAGCTGTTGGAGGGGTGACGGTGCTCTCTAACATTACCCTTCCATCAGGAGCGGGGCCGCTTTGGTTCGACTATGCTGCGAGCCCTGGTGTTGCTGTATCGGTTACGTTTACTGCGGGCTCTTGGTCAAGCGAGTGCAAGTACGACTTGAATGATGCCGCTGGAGGGACGGGCACTACTTTTTATAACTCTGGTACAAGCCCCACGGTTCCCTACAACTTTACAGCGGGCACCTTTGCGTCTGCCACCTCTTACAACACACCCGACACTAGCGGGGGTAGTCGCACGCTACAGGTACACGGGGCAACCCAGGCAGTAGGTAAGGTCGGGACCCACTGCTTGAGCCTTGACGGGGTAGACGATTATCTGATTTATGAGGCTGCGGACGTTTTCCCAGGAACCACAAACGCCATTACAGTCTCCCTGTGGCAGTATGGTGGTACATCTATGCCAATGAACAGCACACTTTTATGTGCTCAAGATGCGTCAAACAACCGGGTTTTCAATTTACATTTGCCGTGGAGCAACAGCAACGTCTATTGGGACTGCGGAAATACCGGGGCCACCTATGACCGGATTAATAAGCTGGCCACCACCGGAGACTTCAAGGGCGCTTGGAATCATTGGGTCTTTACTAAGGACGTTTCCACCGGAACCATGGCTATTTACTTGAATGGTGTGCTGTGGCATTCCGGGACGGGTAAAAATCTCACACTGGGAACCGTGACTAAGTTTTATGTGGGAACACACACAATGCACAGCGCTACTTTTTACGATGGCAAAATAGATGAGCTGGCGGTGTGGTCCAGGGTGCTAAGCGCAGACGAGATAGCTACTATCTACGCAGCACAGAACGGAGCACTTGCAGGGGTAGGGACGAGCACCTTTACCTTTACCCCGGACATTGTGGGCACCTACACAATTAACTTGGCGATTGACGCCAGCACAAATACCAATGCCGACGCGGTTATTGCAGTGCCATCTGCCGGTGGTGGTAGCGGCACGCAGGGCAATCTGTTACAGGGTAATAAGCTACAGGGCGGAAACGTCCAAGGAGATTTCTAATGGCTCACAATTCTAATAGGCGTGTGCGTCAGAGCAAGCACACCGTAACAGTAACTGCCGGTCTGTGGAGCACACCAGAGCCCGTACTGGACCTGGAGAAAAGCGGCATCCTGGCTCGCCTAGTGGTACGTGGAGACGCCGGAGCTACAGTAAGCGGCATGACTCTAGTTATTTACGCTGGAGAGTACGATGCCTCTACTAACCCTGCCACCGTGCCAGACGAGGACATCGTTCTTAAGGTAACGGGTATTACGGTAGCAGGTAGTGCAACTGCTGCAGACGAGGACATTAACATCCTACAGCAGCGAAGCGGGGCAGCCTACACCATTGTAGAGCCCGGAACATCCATGTGGTTATCTATCCTAGGCACAGCAGGGCTAGGCTCAACCCCTACAAATGTTAGCATAGAAGCTAAAGACGTGGAGTAAGCATGGCGACTATCGTAATCCCTCCAGGAACTGCAGGCGGTAGCATCTCCCAGATCGACACAGGCAATACCTTGTGGGTAGATGCAGTGTTTGGGAACGACGGCACTGCGCTCCCTGACCGCCAGGATAAACCTTACCTAACAATAGCTGCAGCTATAGCAGCCGCTTCCTCTGGTGACATTGTAATGCTGCGCCCAGGAGACTACGCTGAAACCATCGTGATGGCTACCGGCGTTAGTGTTAAGGGAGTGAGCCGAGAGGTGTGTACCATAATTCCAGCCATGTCAAACGATACGGTGGTTGAGATGGCTGCAAACTGTAGCCTGGAAGAAGTAACCATCACGGCGAATACGGATGGGGGGCAAGCGAGAATTGCTATTTTCTTTGCGGGAACATCCTCTGCTACCTCTTACGCTAGGAACGTCAGGATAACCGGAGGCGGCCTAGGTAATGTGACCGGGGTAGGTATAGCGGGCAGCGGGGCAAGCCCTGCAAACTGGGTTACTCTAGACCACGTAGACATCATACCATTCTTGGGGGCTTATGGTCTTAGCTCCACTACCACGGGAAACTTCCTGGCACGGGATTGTATTTTCGATGGCGTCCTGGGGGTTAACGTAGGCTCTACAGGAACGGCAACCTTACAAGACTGTCGCATATCAGGGGGCTTCGCGTCTCTTGTTATCGACCCTACGGCTACCTGCAAAGTGAACCAGGGCACCCGCTGGGCCGGTAACGTAAACTTTGCTGGCACCTTGATAAAAGACGGAGAGTTTCTTCAAGAGGGATTCCCTAGCGACATTAAGATGGTTACCGGTCGGTGGTACGACAACAGCCAGAGCATCGCAGTGGACGCCACTTCTGTAGACCCACGGGTTTCAGGAGACATCTATGCTGTACCTTTTAAAGTTTCATACGTTACAGAGTTCGATAGGATCGCAGTAGAAAGCACACAGCCCATCACCGGAGTGGTTCGGTTAGGTATCTTCAACCACTCTGACGCAACGGGTGGTCCCGGAACACGAATACTGGACGCAGGCACTGTGACCAATCCAGCAGCGGGAGCGATTGAGATTACCATCGCGCAGAAGCTACAGCCTGGAAATTACTGGCTCGCAGCGGTCCACGACCATGGCGCTAACAGGACCTTCCGGTGCTTTAACAATGGAGAGGCATTAGGTATCTTAGGGTATGCCACCTCCACCACGACCGATAAGACATTTCAGTACATAGCGACCGGTGTAGGTAGTGGGGCATTCCCCGCATCATTCCCGGCAGGCGCATTTGATACAGACGAGCCGCTAAGGATTCTACTGCGTGTAGCTTAGGAACCCTTAATGATGTACCCGATCTCTACGAAGGACGCTGGAGGTGGGGTAATATTAAACACAACGGTGTTACGCGGCTCGTCATAGTGCCAATCTGTGTTTAGGGCACCGTCTATAAACACCTTGATAGAGGAAGCCAGAGGGGAGTACACAAGCTCCCACTCTCTATAAGGCTCAATCTTAGTGGCAGCGTCTGCCACACCTGCTGACCAGTCTTCTGTGCAGATGTCTACCACCGTGCCGCTATAGTAGTTGGTGGCATCGATGTACCTATCTCCTACCCAGCTAGTGGATACATTACAAGAGGAGTCAGCTACAGGCAAGTGCACAATAGAGGACAAGAAGGTAGAGCCCTCTGGCCTAAGGGATGTGTACCAGTCTGTGAACTCCGAAACCCTAGGGAAGTCCACGGTACTCTGGTCGTCTTCGTCAGACACGAACACAACTAGAAGCGCGGCGTCGTCCCGCATCCAATACTTAGCGTCTGGGTTATCTGTGATGTAGTCATGCACAGCGGAGAAGCCTTTCTCTTGCGTAGAGGGAATGGCCGCCATCTCATCAAACAGGTCATAGGCGTCGGCTAGAGTATCCCCAGGTACCAAGGGAAATGCCTTGTAATCCAGGGCCTTGTTGGGGTCTGACGAGATAATGTTTAGGCGCCATCCCGTAGTAGGTAGCGCCTTCATCATAGCCTCTACACCCATAACAATACGGGGCTCGTCGTCCCGCATGGAGCACGACCTATCAATTACCCATATGATATCTACTCCATTAACGCTTTGGGGCTGGTCGAAAGACTCTACCCACACTTCCCCTAGGGGTACCTCTTTCTCTACCTCGACCTCGACCTCTACCTCAACTTCTGTCTCGACGTAGACAATCTTTTCCGGGGCTACGATGGCGTAATCAGTAACGCATCCAGCGATAAGTAAGAGAAACAGTACCCTAAAGATAAGCATTAGAAGCCTCCTTTCCTAAAAGCTCTCCTCACCCCATCCCAATTATCTCCAATACAATCAACGTATGGGCACAGTACATGCCCATCCCTATTAGCGTGACCGTGCAACCAGATGTGTCCAAGCTCGTGACGCAGTACGCCAATGTTGCTATCCGGTACCATGATTAACCCAGCTTCTGGCAGTTGGGGCCACACAGCCGTAACGGCATGGGCTCCAGGAATCATACCACGCCAGTCTGGGCGCCACTGGTCAATCTGAAGAAAACCAGGAGCGGGCACTTCGTCCTCGCATTTGGACTCTACTACCTTTAGCTTCGGTGCCCCGTGTGCCGCCCACTCAGCTAACACCATCTCAACTTCATCTTTGGTAACCGGTGCGGTATCGCACACTTGAACAACTGGATTCTTTTTCCACTTAGTCGCCACAGGTAACCCTACGTCCTTAGCTCTAAAGCTCTTAATGTAGTTTAATGAACACGCACTTCTCATACAGCCTAGCGACGTTGCCGCTAAGACAATTAGCATTATTATTCTAAACATGTGTCTACCCCACACTATATGCGTATCCCGTCCGTGGGCTTACGTCAACTGTTTAGGTAGACTACTCCTCTCTATTAGACGCTGTATTGGCAGGTCCTATTCTATTTATTAGCTCAACGAGCCTATCGTAACTTTCTTTGCTTATGTTTCTTATCGTGCATCTCTTTGTTTTTCTGCTGTATATCCATACCTCTTCTGCCTCTAGGGAAATCTTATCCCCTAGCTCCCACTCTAGCCTATCTACTAAGCTCTTGTCTATCTCTATATAATATCTCCCGCCTCTACTCTTCTTTAAAATCTTCCGCCACTTCATTTAGTTTCTCTAGCTGTTCTGCGCTAAGGGCAAGATTAAACATTACGCCTGCTACAGTAGACGCTATGATAGCGCCGGTTATGATGCCAGCTCCGAAAGCGAAGTATATGTAGGTTGCTTTTTTGAGAAAGTTAATCATGTTATAAATCCAGGTTAAGGTCCGCGAAGGCTTCTTCTATACTCTCAGATATAGCACCTTCTTCGTTGCTGTACATATCCCTTAACAATTCAGCCAACCTCTCCATAGCTTGGATAGCCTGAGCCAACTCTTGTCTAAGGGTTTCTATCATTTCCGCCTCGGATATCACGTCCCGTATCTCCGCCTAAGTTCTGTTAGAGGTATGAAGGAGGGCGTATAGGACCACTCCTTAAGGTTAGTCAACACTACGATACCCCTATCATAGCTTACGTTACTTTGTCCAGCCCATTCGTGATGGTGCTCGAACGCGCACCCAACAGAGGTACCTACCAGCTTACGCCCATCGGCAGAGGTTACCATGTCGGTCTTATATAGGTGGTTGTGTCCTACCACTACGGAGCACATGGTTTTCATAATTAGCTGGCGTCCCATGTTTACGGAAGAGATGGCTCTGCCATTACCTGGGTTCGCGAAGTAGTGAGAGAACATGACATGCTCTATCTTTTTAGGTGTGAGGAAGGGCACCTGCTCGAAGCCGTGAGTTTCCCAACCAAGAACGTGCATACCTAAGAATCCGCTAAGCGCGCCGTGCTCCCTAACCGTTCGCTTAATCCTATCCTCATGGTTACCGAGGGTAACGAATTTCTCCTCGGCGTATTCCCATACGGCATGCTCTATGTTCTCCTTCATCAGGGCTATGGCTTGGTTACCCGCGTTTATGTCATCCTGGATAAAGCGGCCCCACTCATCCATAGTGCCCTTATCGTAGTGCGATAAGGATTGCATGTCATGCCAGTCGCCTATGGAGCAGAAAGCAAAACGCTCTCCGTTCTCCATGGCGAGCCTGCCTTGTCGGGTAATCTCCAGACCGAATAAGCGAGCGCGTGAGCAATCCTCACCGGGTCCAAAGTGTGCATCTGGTATAACAACAACTCGCCATCCTGGCGAATCTTCTTCTGTTGGGGGGCCGTAATTCTCTACGTGCTCTGCTACTCTACGCATGGACCAGCGCGTGACGCCGATGCGGTTGGCTAGGGTCTCCAACATTACGGGAAGCTCGGATATAGCCTTACCATATTTAACGTATAAAACCCGCTGTTGCGGGCTGAGTAAGTGAGTCTTGGGCATCTAGCACCTCCAACAGGCTTCGTTTATCATCTCTTCGTAATAGTCTATCTCTTCGTGTAGGTGCTTCACCACCTCCAACATATCCTTGGCCTCCCGTCGAATATTATCTGCTACGGCGCTTGCCCCAGCGGTGTATAGTGGTCCGGGAGATACCCCGAACTCTACAGAGAACTCTGACCACTTCTTAAAAAATGCCTCAACGCGCACTAGGGGGTGGGGAATTTCCTCTTCTTCTTCTTTTTTCTGCTCAGACACGGGTTCCTCCTTTACGAGTTCTGGCGGTAGCGAATAGGCCAATTCCTATTGCGTCCCACAAGTCGTGACTTTCTTCTTTGTCTAGGTACTCTTGGGCTTCTTCGTCTGATACACCCAGAGAAGCAGCCGTATGCTTTTGTAGGCTTGCTTTTTCCTGAAGTGTAAGTTCTCTTACTAATCTACGTTTGTGTGCCTTCTTGGGTACATTGCCTTTCCAGTCTGACGGGGCGTAGCTCTCTGCCCAGGACGTGTCGAAGCGGCGCACTATAGCGTGCCCCACATCATACAACCTATCCAGGGCTTCGTGGAATTTCCGGGCAGTGGCGTACTTCCTGGGCCACTCGCACACCATTGACGTGGGCATGAAGCCCGTAAACTCTAGCAGTTTGCTGAGGGAATCGTGGATGGCGTCAGCCATTTTTTCAGGAGACCACTCCCCCTCGATATGGATCACCTCTGCCCCCACTAAACGGCCAGACTCTGGACCCCCCTCTCCGGGGCACAGGAATACAGCTACGCCCACCTTCCACTTGCCTAAGTCGAAAGCTACTAATAGGTGGGGCACCTTGGGTGCCGGGTATTTTGGTTCCTTTCTTGCGTAACGCCTCATGTATTCTCCAGAAAAAATTTTAGTCTGGCTATGGTCTCCTGTGCCTCTTCCAACTCGGCGGCTACTGATAACCTAGCAGCCTTCTCCTTATTGTACATACCCTTAAGTAGGTTCCTCTCTGTAACCGTCTCATCTAAAGCTGCAACAATTTCTACTAGCATCTCTATGAGTTCTTCTTCTTCTGTACCTTCCTTATGTTGAGACAAAGAACGCTCCGCAAAAGCATAACACAATGAGTATGGTGGGTGTCAAGGTTATTGTTAGAAACACAGACGTGTAGGCGGCAAACTCCGCGCAGTCAACCAAGTTAACTAAGAACGGTTTATCTTGCCACCCCATGTCTACCCCTCCCAAATAATCAGCTTACCGTCCTCGTCGTAGTGAGGTTCTGCATCTTTATACCACCTCCGCATTAGTGCAGGTTCTGCCTTAATGGGGATATTGGGGGTATACTTCTGCATCTCCCTAACCATAATAGCAGATGCTTCCGGAGCCCACAAGTGGGAAGTTTCCTCAGGTCCCTCAAATAGGAACTCATCATGGATAAACGCCCAGCACCTGACACCGTAGAGGGGGGATGCCTCGTCGCTATACATCGCCTTGGTCAGGTACCACATGGCTGCCTTGGCACCGTCTGCGGCCAAACCTTGGAAGAG
>CEUX01055499.1_pt1 | contig 22150 bp, 13 predicted proteins | sample 531361 | NCBI WGS metagenome assembly CEUX01 (sample SAMEA2622736, study PRJEB7988) | marine metagenome | isolation source: saline water (ENVO:00002010), including
CGGGAAAGAATTTAAATCGTACAAAGACATCCAAAGGTTTGAACAAGAAAACAACCTTTGTCGTGTGTCGCCTGGCTCGTCTGTACACAGAGAGCAGGTTGAATCTGCGTATGAAGAAGACTTTGAAAAGTCTAAGCGGCTCAAAGAATCTGGCCTTGAAGGTGTAGCCGACTACATTTACCAAAAAGAAATGCAGGATGCTACGGGATGGTCAGACTCTAAATATACTCGTTGGAAAAACTTGCATGATAAGGCGCAATCTGACGCCAAGTCTGGCAAGATTGATATATCACAAGCAGCAACAGCCAAACCACTGTCTGCGAATAGTTAGGAGTTACGATGGCCGCCCCGACACCAGAAGAAATCCAAAACATGCCGCTTGAGCAGCTTGAACAACTCATTATTCAAGAGGCCGGTCGTGTTCAGCAGCTTATGGGCGCTGAAGGTGGGGCCGGTGCCGAGATGCCGCCTGAGCCTGCGCCCCCTATGGATATGCCAGCGCCAGGAATGGAGGCTGTTGCTCCTTATATGGACACAGGCGTACCTCTTGATATGCTTTCTGCTGACATTATTCAGCAAGCAACAACCGCTTTGGTGGAAGGCGGCTATCTTGACCTAGCTTCAAGTGAAATGACACCAGAACTTATCCAAGTGCTTCAAGCAGTAGCAGAGCGTGTTGCACCTGGAATTTACGATATGTCTAACGATGCAGACCTAATGGAGTTTGTGAATGGAATCGCAAATGGAACAATCCCAGTCCCCAGCGCCCGAGAATCTGTCGCCGCAACCGCAACCGGAGCCGACCAGCCAGCCGAGCCTGCCGATGCCGGAAACCCCGGAGCAAGCCCAGAGCTTGGAGGCGGAGCCGGAATCTACTGAAGTCAAAGGAACAGATGATCTTCAGTCAGATGCGCCGAATCAAGAAACTGCGGAGGCAGTGTCAACTGAAACAAAAGATGAAGTTCCAGTTGTTGAGGCTGCACCTGAGCCTACGCAGGAAATTGCGAAGGAAGAACCGGTAAAAATTGAGTATTCATCTTTTGATGACGTAAAAATGGATGCGTTGTCAAACGATGTTCGTGCTCATGTTGAGCCGATCATGAAGCTAGTTGCTGCTGAACGGGCAACAATTGAAGTAGAAAAACAAAACTACGAACGCTCTCGGAAAGAGTTTGTTGACCTTATTGATGCAATGGAGTCGTCTGGGTACGACGTAAAGCCGTTGCAGACCAGGATTGATGAGCAAAACGAATTCATTTCTACAATGTCAAATGACATTATTGATACTGCTTGGCAGGCGTTCAGTACAACACATCCTGAGTTTTCTTCTCTTCCAGAGAATGCACGGGAACTGTTTGCAACAGAACTAGAATCTCTATTTGAACGGCATAGCGGGGCCACTGTTCTTGATCGTATGAACAATGCGTATGATTATGCGCTTTGGCGATCTGGGATTGACAAGAATACTATAGGTAAGGAAAAGGCAGTTCAGCCTGCTCCGACCAAATCAGTACAATCAAACCAAAATGCACGTAAACAAGCGGCCATTGCTGACGGCAAGATTGCCACCAGCGCACCGGTTCGTTCAGTTGACGAGCTTGATTGGGATGAAGTATTGAATAGACATGCCCACTTGTTGGACCGCTGATTCCTATTATTGGAGATAACTGATGCCTCTTCTTGAGTATGCAACCCTGACAGTCCCAGACGTCGTTAAGAAGTCTGTGGTTTCTTTTTACAACCGCGATCCTTTGCTGAAGGCCCTTCAAGGTCGGATGAAGGTCAAGCGTTCTGGTGGAACCCAGGTTCGTGTTGTTCGCGTGAAGTCTGGTCACTCGGATGTGACGGAGATTAATGCGACAAACCTTAGTGTTCCGCTTGCTAAGCGTGAAACGCTGAGTGCGATGACTGGTGACTGGGCCAAGTACATTAAGCCCATCATCCTTCCGCACATTGATCGTGACCGTATGTCTACGAAGGAAGAAGTGAAGCGCTTCGTTCAAGATGAGAGTCAAGCAGCAATGCAGTCTCTCAAGAACGATGTTGTTCGTCAGCTTTACATGGGTAACGTCAGCAACCTTTCTGGACTTGGTACGCTGAACGGTACGGTTTCTGGACTTACTTCGTCTGGTTTCCAGCGTGGTGCTCTGGTGTTCAATACCCCCGCTGCTCAGGCTGCCGCTAGCATCCAGTACCTAAACGAAACCCGCGTTAATGACGTGACGGATTTTGTGGATAACTGGCACAACCAGTTCCTTGATGGCGCTACTATTGGAACCGATTTCCTTCAGCGTGCTGAAGAGATCAAGATCACTGCGGATACGTTTGCAGAAGATGAAGAAGGGATTTCTCTTGGAATTCTTTCAATCTCTGATCACGTTCTGCTTGGTAACGAAGTTCGCACTTCCGGCACAACGACTGGTCCGCAACTTATGTACACTCCGGCTGACTTGTCTTCGGGCAAGGCTCACCCGACTGTTTACATGGTGAACGGTGTTCAATACCATGCCAACCGTTGGATGACTGATGCCGCAGTTGGCGCTACGGATCCGGTATACCTGCTGAACCCCAACACGATTGAGTATTGGGTCAACGCTAACAACGACTTCCGAGTCACCAAGTTTGCGGATCACCTTGAGACTGGAAACGTTGATGCGGATGTTGGATACATCATCCTTGAAGCTCAGTTTGCTATGACGAACCTCATGGCTAACGGCTGTACCGCTGAAGCCGCAGTCGCAATTACCTGATTCTAACTTTAAGGAGATTTACTCATGCCTTTCGATTCTAAAGTCTATCTTGACTTCCCAGACGAAGTTACGACTGAGCAGCCTGCCGCTGCCGGTGAAGTACGTGAATTCCTTCACGCTACTCACGGAAAGCAGTGGTACAAGCTTGTGAAGAACACCAGCGGTGCTGCAATTCTCAACACTCGTCTGTGTGCCTTTACCACCAGCAGCAACATTGAAGTTGCTTATGCTGGGGCAACCACGCTTAAGGCGCAGTTGGCTGGTATTGCTGTAAAGGACATTCCGAACAACTCGTATGGTTGGGTGGTATGTCGTGGACAGTGTACGGCTGACTCTGCTGGTACAACTACTCTTGGTGAGCAATGCCGTCCTGCGGCAACCGGGACTGTTGAAAGCGATGCAACGCCCAGCAGTGACGTAGAAGCAGCCCAAATCTTCGGATACTGGGTTGAAGCCGGGTCTGGTGCTGCGCAACGAAGCGCAAACATTAGCGTTATGTAGTTAGCTGCTACCTGCTAAGAACCCCTAGGAGTGGTATACTCCTAGGGGTTTTTCTTTGGAGTGGATTGTGAACCTTCAGGACTTGCGCGCAGCAATCAGAGTTAAGACCGGGTATCCAGAGCGAGGCGATACCGGAACAAAGCGCCTGAACAATGTTCTAAATCAAGCACTTCGTAAGCTTTGGGGTGAGATACCAGAGGTTCTACTTCGTGAAGAGTATCGAATTATTTTAGAACCACAGATTAAGCTCACCAATGTAAACCTGATTCATACAAACTTTAGTCCATGGACTGTAAACGACAATCGTGTCTTTGCTATTTTAAGTAGTTCCTCGCCTATCGAATCTACAGATATGTCTGACAAGGTCTTGCGGGGCCGTTGGTTTGAGGTTTACGGAAGTGACAACCGGTGGCACCAGCGAAGAATTCAAGATGTGTACCAATATACTGACCAAAAAGAAGGTATTGAGTATGACTTGATTGTTGTAGATATGCCCTTTTCAAGCCAGTTTGCAAAAGCAAACATGGATGCACGAATCTATACGTATGAGTACCCATACGATGCGGCACTACAAAGCATTCGTCAGGTCATTAAGAATCCAGAAGAGTCTTCTGTAGAAATTCCCGTTTCTCGTTTTGGCCCCGAGATGTCTAGGCATAGGCTTGCTGCTGGATGGCAAGACTCTGGTGAGCCTGACATATACCAGCGTGGGGACTTCTTTCAGTTGAAAGCACCAAGGTATACGCCTGGAGTTAAAAGAGCCGAAAGAACAAGCTTGTGGGGCTATGACGGGTCAACATTTAAACCTAGCTATGGTCCTGGTGGGACATTTTCATACAAGGTTTGTCATGTCTGGGGTCGCTGGCCAAAAGAACGAAGCCACTTGTGGCGGGTAAGAGAGCAGCAAGGGTTGCCTTTTTATATCTCTTCAGTGTCTCCTGCGTCTGCACAGGTGACGACAAAAACAGGCGATCCAGCCATTATAGTTACTACTCCAGACGTTGATTGGATGAATGGCTACAGTCAAGATGAGGCTCTTTCGCCGCACTCGTACCACCACCACGGTGTGGAAAAGTGGATCTTTAGGGCTCGCCATGAGAACCAGGCTCTAAATTCCTCAGTATTGCACAGCGATATTTCGGCAGATGGTCAGTATTATCTTTGGAAAATTGTCGAAGGGTATCATACTTCAGTTACAGACAATGGAAGTCACGACCCTGTAGATGTAGATTTTCCATTGAAAGACTTTGTGGGTCATCAGCACATACGTTTCAATCGTCGTCCAACCAACAAAGACAATGTTCTGCTGTCTTGTTTGCGTAGACCGGACACAATGAAGCACGATGCAGATGCTTGCCGCATACCACCTGAATGCTACAACGCCCTAATTGAGCTTTCTTGTTCATTTTTGTTGGGTGACCGTGACGGAAACCTTAAACGAAAAAGCATGTACTATGACGCATACCTTCTTGAACTTGAGAAGCTAAAACGAGACTACTCATTTTCAGGGCATGAGCGACCAGCGTTTGGTGATGGTCTTGGAACTACCCTTAGAGTTGGTGTTGGCTCATATCCAGTGAAGGAAGCGTGATATGGCTTGGGAAGAGTACCTAGGTAAAACAGTTGGTTTTGCTAAGGTTATGGGTAAAATGCCGTACTCTGACGGCAGCCTGGCTCTTGAAATTATGAACTTGACTTTGAATCCCGAAGGATTCCTTGAAAGTAAGTTCAGAATAATGCCGCTTATTCCTAATGAATGGAGCGATAGTTCTGCGTCTGCGTACTCGTCTGGGCCTTTGTTTTCAGAACCCAATGGAACATTTGTAACTGAAAACCCTCAGAGTGGTTTGTCCGGTGTTCTTGCAATGAAGTATTTCTTGTGGGATGGGGTTGCGCCGGAACTGATTTGGCTTTCTTCACAGGGCGTGTTTCGGTTTATTCCTGGTTCCCGTTACGGAGAGATGCCGGATACTTCTGGGTATGTGGCCGGTGGTCAAAGGGGTTTTCGTGAACTTAGATACTTCACAGATAAGAACGTTAAGCGTTCTGTTACTCCTACAGGAATAAGGCACTTTCCACCTCAAATAGAAGTTGTTGGGAATCGCGTTTATTTTACGTACTGTGATGGTGGCCAAGCGTATGTTTGGGATGGCGACCGTCTTCGAGATTATGGGTTTTATAGCCACCCTTCACCCCCACATGCGGTCGGTCCAGCGGCAGGCGAAGACTGGGTAAATGATGGTGGCTTTAGTGATGGTGGCCGAATTGGAACACTTAATCACAATCTTGTTGATGTTGGTAGCGACGGGGCGGCTATCACTACAGGTGGAATTGAGGCTGGTCTTTGGTACTATTCGGTAGTTTTTGAAAATGCTGATGGTTCTTATTCAGCCACCTCTGAGCCCGGTGGTCGTGTTGCAATCAATCATCATGTCGCCAAGGCTGATTCACCTTGGACAAAATATGGGATTGATTTTCTCTGTAGGCGTTTTTGGGTAAACAGTGTTCCTAAAGGTCCACCGGGAACGATTGCTCGTATTCTGCTGAGAACCATGAACCTAAGAGCCCTTCCAAGTAGTGATGATGGCTCCCCTCGGTTTCTTCATAGGATCGCCAACAATAGCGCCACTGACTATATGGATGACATTCCTGATGGTGAGCTTGGCCCGGTGTGGCAAGACCGAAGGACGACCCCAAGGGGCTTCTTTTTTATGAAGTCTTTTAGTGGCTCCATGTTTGTGATGAGAACAGAGATGCACTCTTCTCGGGTTTGGTGGAGTGAACAAGGAAACGTAAATGGGGCTACACCAGAAAGCTTTTTTGCTTCGCATTGGCGGGATGTGTTCCCAGAAACAGGCCCACTAACAGGCGCTCTACCGGCCATTCTTGGCGAAAGAAACCTAATGTTGTTGTTTAAAGATTCAGCAACACACTACGTTTCTGGAGATTATCCTGAGTGGAGTTTTGGTACTATCAGTAAGACTGCTGGTTGTGCTGGCCCTAATCTTTCCCAGGCGTCACCAGATGGTACAATTATCTGGTATGGAAACGGAACGTTTTGGCAGCTTGGGTCAGAGGGTGGAGTCATTGATATTGGTGCTGCTGTAAGACAAAAGCTTAAGCATGTGAACAAAACAAGAGAGCGCTTCGGTGTTTCTTGGATTGACCCCGTTACCAAAGAAATGGTGTTTGTTCTTCCTTATAAGAACAGTGATGAACCCAACATGCAGTTTATCTGGGACTACCAAAACAACGGTTGGCGTCTTCGTAAAGACTTGAGTATTCGGGCGGCTGAGCGGGTAGGCGACTTGATTTGCACTGCTGGTAAGTGGAGTGGCCGAGTAAACGAAAGTGGGAAAGCAGTAGATAATATCTATATCTATGGCCGTGGTTACCCAAACTTTCCTGCTGGTGGTTCGCTAAACAGCACTTACCAAACTGGTTGGTGTAGTTTTTCTGACTTTGGACCGAGCCTACACGACACTCATCGTGCGGCAGAAGCTATTTTTATGTTTGAAGAACGTAGCGGAAGTCACTCTACATTGAAGATGTTTGCCGATTGGGATTTGGATTCTCAAATTGGATCTGGAATTACAGTTTCTCTTTCTCATCCAGAAACGAACAGCATCCCCCTTTACGATGGGGACATTAATGGTGGCCCTGATGCTGTAGATAGTGAAATGACTATGGATAATACTGCAATTCCAAAATTGCGTAGCAGCGAAGGAAGGCTGCCTTTTAGAACCAGGCGAGTATATACACACCGTGTCCCGATAGATATTCCTTCTTGCAATGTCTTTAGCCTTTCGATGACATCATCTGCGATTCATGAGCCATTTGCGCTAATTAGTCTTGATGTGTTTGGTCCCAAAACAAGCTTGCCTGGTAGTCGTTCTCCAGCGATCTATGAGGGTAATTAATGGCTTACTACGCACCATTTGGTAATTTTCAGAATGAAGTTGTAGACCCTGAAGAACTTCAGCGAGAGTGGCAAGAGGCAAAGCGTATTGCTGAGTCAATGACGCACTGGCAAATGTGTACTCAAAATACTGGAAATAGATTTGATTTTAGAGCTATTAAAAACTCGTCGTCTGTAATTGTTCTCCACAAAGGCAAGTCTGGATATGCAGGACATGGGTATCAAAGGTTTACAAAGGCCACGTCTAGTGGAAAAAAGTGGCAATGGCATTGTGATGCAGAGTTTTTAAAAGCAACAAACCACAAAAAGAGCAATGGTGCGTGGCTCGTTCCTTATATGAAAGGCATGCAAGAGGTCTTTGATGGTGACTGCGCCGTCACATGGAAGTCTGAGTATGCTGAACTTGTTTTGTTTAGCGTTAGTTGGAGGACGTACCGGCTTTCTTCAGAGCACTGGGTAAACAACCCAAGACCAGAAATGGATTATTTTCCTGATAAAATTCGGCCCAGAGTAAAGTTGGCCATTGAACTTGATGGTGAGCATTTGTCTGGAACTGGCCCAGGAATGAATGTTCCCGTTGATAGATATGATCTTCTCCGTGGACAAGGAACATTTAATAAAACAGAAAAGTCAACGAGCACTTTTGTCATGATGGTTCCGGCGGGAGAACATCGGGCATCGCCCATTGCTGGGCAACATTCTGCACAGTACCAAGACAGGGCCGATGTTCGCAAAATAAATGAAGTAGAATACTTTCCGGGTGGGGTTGACGTGAACTCACCAGAATATGGTGTGTCTATTCCAAACTGTAGGCTTACAGTTATTCGGTTTCCTCGGGGAACAATGCTTGGGGGTTAGTTGTGCCAGATGATTTTCAGTCCGGTAAGACTGTATCTACAGACAGCATTAATGAGCATCAAGCTGACCTAGCTAGTCACTTGAATGGTTCAGTAGTAGAATCTGACCTTTCTATGGCTGCTATTGGGTCTGACCAGCTTTACTCTGGCGCTTTGCGCTCGTCTGCCCAACAAGAAGTTCTTGATGGAACTGTTGTAACCAAACACATTGCGTACCCAGAAACGATTCATAGCCCAGACTGGAACGACCCTATTAATTTTCATTCTGATTCAACAGGAATAGTTGGGTCAGTTCTTGCAAAACAGGGTTTTGAGAACGCCTTTCACCGTCAAAGATGGCAAAATATTGAGCCATACAACTCGGCAGGAACAATCCCAACTGATGGTGCGCCGTACTTTCCTGCACACATTTATTCACCTAAAATGTATAGGTTGAATCCAGGGAAAGAAGGCTGTTCGGTTTTCTTTTATTTAAACGCAAGACTCTCTACAATGTACACGCGGCTAAATAAAAAGGCCCTAGTAGCTGGCGCAGCAAATGCTGGTAGTCGTGGGTGGGTTGCCCCTGTGTTTTTCTTTAAACAAAACAAAGATGCTCCGCTTCTTCGTTTTAGTCCGTCTACTGGTCTTGGTGGGTTTGCTTGTGAGTTTAATGGAACTGCAAAAGCAAACCGTAGATTTAATGATGTTGAGCACATCTACTCTGTAACAGAGACTATGTATATTTCTCGATGGAGCTTAGAAAACCTCGCGTTTTATTGTGGGTTCTCTAATCCTGATATGTCTGTTTTTAATATGGGCCCAGATGACCCGTTTGACCCATACTTTGCTTGGGCTTTAAAGGGTGGAAGAGACTCCTTTGACCACCGTTGGGCCGCAGGATCACCTATTGATATGGATTTGATGGCCCTTCCAGCCTCAGACAAAAATGATAACGGCCAGGCGTTCAAGGTTGGCAACGGAAATGTTGGATACATGGCCTTTGACTACATCCCAATGGATGGAAATAATCCTGACTACACAGAGCAGGCCGCGTGGATTTTTGAAGAATGGGGAACATAAATGGGGCTTTTTAATGATTCATATAGTCCTGTTGTTGGTCCTGATGGAGATGCACCCATCAATGCTAACGATATTTATGGCAAGCTTCTTTTCCATCCTCGCTCAGATATTGCCCCAGCCAACCAAACCTTTGAAGGTCTAAATGGTGGGATTGATTACCGGCATTTTTCACCGTTTGAAAAAATAACAAATGGTCTTGATGCTGGCTGTTTTCGTACTGGAACGTTTGCTCGCGGATACAACTATGGGTTTAACTTTCCAGATAGATACCATGCTTCAATGTACACGGCTTCGACAGCCCAACAGCTTGGTGGTGCTGCTTCTCAACGCTTGTACCATGTCCATCAATCATTTGCTGTTCGCTTTTTTTGCCCATGGAAAGCATCGTGTTTTATAACTTGGCAGGGATGGTTTAAAGCTGAGCTATCTAAGTTCAGTGGAAAACAGTTTGGTGAGCGTTGGGATTTAAAGCTTAGGATTAATGGTCATGTCCATGCAGGATCCTACGCAAAGGTTCCATCAATGAAGCACTCAACGTCCTCATCTTCTGGTAGCAAGACGACCAAGTCTTCTAAAGAAGATCGGTTTAGGTGGCTTCAACGGTCGCTTCAATTTGAAGCAAAGCGTGGGTTCAACACAATTGAAGTAATGAACTGGCCAAGCATTATTAAAGAATATGCTGATAACGATGACCGACAAACACCAAAAATGGTGACCATGTGTGGTGGGATTTCTGTGTTGGCTGTACGCCTCAACCATGAGGGTGAGGGTTACCAAGAAAACAACGAGACAGGTCACAAAACCCAGTTGCCGTATAATGGTGGAGAGGGGACCAATAGTCCATTTTCCGTTTCTGAAAACCACCCTGATTTTAATACTAAAGATGTGGAACAATTGCAGTCTATAAATGACATAGATTTTGACGATGATAGCTTTAATATTAATACCTTGACCGAAGACGGTCAGGACATTGTTAGCGGTCCTCGCATAAGAGAGCCACGCCTTGAATCAGGCGACCCCCCAACTTCTAATTAAGGATTTTCAATGGCTCTTGCATCTGACGAACTTGAAGAAAGAGTAGCGTTGCTTGAAGGCAAGGCGGAGTCTTCTGCCGCAGGCACAAAGGGAGCCTGGCTTGCTCCCACTGCCACCATTGGTGCCCAGTTGGCCCCGGCTGTTATCGCGGCATTTCCAACTAAGTATGAAAAACAACTTAGAAAGATTCATGCTGGTGATGCAAAGGCACTGAGGCGGGCAGGTAAGCTTACACCGCAGCAGCGCGCTGAAGCTCGCTCAATTCAAGAGAGGTATGAGCAGCAGGCTAGGATGGTTGCGGGGCGTGGTTCTGCTGTTGGTGGCGCTTCAGGAATGGATAGGGAAGCTGCAAGAGATATTAGAAGGCAGGGCCGGGCAGCGTCATCTGAATATCTAAAGGGAGCCCGGCAAGAAAACATTGCTCGAATGCAGCAGCTTGCTCAACGAGTACGTGAAACACAGACTCAGCTTGTCGAGATGGCTGATGCCCGAAAGGAGCAAGTTACTGGCGCTGTTTCTGAAGCCGCAGCAAGCGAGGCTACCTCTAAAGCAATGAAGCAGTGGGGAGATATTCGCCGCCAAAAGGCCGCTGAAAAGAGAGAGTCCGGTCTGCTTACTGCACAGAAGCTTTCAGCTAAAGCTAGAAAAGCGAACAGAGAAGCTTTAGAGGCTGGGCGCTGGCAGGATATTACTTATGGAAAAATAAAAGGGGCATAAAATGGCAGAACAACCTACAGGCGGTCTTGGGGAATACTTTGCTGGTCGGTACTATCCGACCGCTACTGCACTGGACCCCGAAGTTGAAGCCAATCTACGTGCTCGGTATTCAGAAGCTTTTTCTCTGCTAGCCAGAACAGAGAACCAATGGAAAACTGAAACCATTGAGAGCCATTCCAACATTCAAGTGGCTTTGATGAACTCATTTACCAAGTCGCTTCAGGCCGCTGCTTCATCGGCCATGGCTGGAGCCACAAGCCAACGCGCACAGGCTGACCTTCTTGGTTCATTGATGAAAACCTACAAGGGCTCCTTGGACATGCTTGGGACTGTTCCAGATAGTGTGCTGAAGGGCTTCATAGCCTCAGACCAAAGCATGCAAGCAAGTTTTGAAGCAAGAAATAGAGACTTGATGCAAGAGTTGCGAAACCTAACCCCGGAGCAAGCACGGGAAAAGATTAGTCTAGAATATGGCTCAGTAATCAGAAACACCTTTGGTAATGCAAACGGTGGAGCAATGGGCCTGCTGGTCCGTGATGGCAACCCTGTTGAAGTGTACAATGCCAGGATTGATGCCAACCGAAGAGTAAGTAGGCAGGCTGATGATGGATACACCAAACTTTTGGCAATGTTGTCTCAATCAAAAGAATCCGGCCATATTAGATTGTTTAATGAGCTTGCTAATGAAAGAGCCAAAGGGGACCATGGCTCAATAATTAACAACGCTATTACGCAGGGCTTGCAACGATCTCTCTACGCCCCAACAACTGGTGGCGCGAACGCATCACAAATTGCAGCAGCCGAATCTAAAAAGTTTCTTCAAGAGCAGATTGAGTACGCCAAGAGTTTTGGTGCGGGCATTCCTCCCCAGATGCTTGGGGAAGTCATGAGTCTTTACGATGCCAGCAGTGAGCTAGCTCTGAAGGGTCCAGAGGGATATGCTGCTGGGTTGGCAAAGATGCAGTCTCCAGCAGAGTTTGACGAAGCGCGTTCCATTCTTAGGAAGGGACTGGAAACCCTGGCCCCAACGGATGCCCTTACGGCAAGTGTTCGTAATTGGTTTGCTATGCCTGGGTTTAGTCGTTGGGCAGCCATCAATGGGTTTACTGACCCCATGGCGGCTACTCGGTACGCATCTCGACACCCAGATGAGTTTGTTGCGTTTACTCGTTTGAACGAATCTGACCCTGATATTGACTTGGGTGAGTTGCAAAGACGGATGCAGCAGGAAGGTATCTACAGGACGAAGGGACCACTTAAAACAAAGTATCTTTCTAAGCCTATTGAGAGAGCCCTTGGCGTTGGGATTAAAGCCTCCACCGGTCGGGGTATCTTTCATGGTGACACCAGCATTGAAAAAGCCAAAGAAGGTATCGCTTATGCAACGGAAGAACTTGAAGCCCTCAAAAAGAAAGACCAGCCGACACCGGCTCAAGGTCAACAAGAACTGCCTGACGCTGATCTTGAAGAGCTTCCAGAAGCAGGGGAAGATCCGACCGAAGTTACGCAAAGACCTAATGACCCTGCCTTTGAAGACGATGAAGTAAGAGCTTCAGATAGGTTTTTGGCTTCCATCACGCCAGAAGCACAAGACCGCCTTAAAAATCTTACAGGAGCAGCCAAAAAGCGAGAGTTGAAGCGCATCCTGCGTGCATCCAAGGGTGTAGTAAAACGTCTTGAGGGCCAAAAAGCAGACCCGGTGTACTTTAAACACGACGATATGAAGCCTTTGCCTGAGCCTACTCCTCAACAAGAGACAGCGCCAGAGCCAAAGCAGCGAAAGCAAGTAGCATGGGGCTCATGGGCTACATCTTGGAGCAATCAAAACCCCGAAAAAGCTGAAGCTGCTTCTAATGCTGTAGAGAAATTGGTGTTTGGAGATAGTCTTAATAATGCAGAACTTGCTGTTATTAATAGCATTCCGCCCAACGCCATTCGCCTAACCGCAGCAGGAAAGATGAGGCTTAGCAAGCTGCTACAGGACCAAAAAGTACAAGAAGAAATAAGTAAGGCGATTAATACGTTCATGACTGAACAGGGTGGTAGAGATCCTGTGATCCTACCGACTGAGCCACGCGAGGAACCTGAGCCATTACCGGCGGGATTCCCAACAGAGCCAGCAATCAGCTATGAAAATGTACAAACGGCAAGAGCGGCTACTGCAACGCATGGTTTTGGTGGATTATTGCCCGATGGTACACCATATAGAGTCACCAACCCGGATAACGCTGTTCGAGCAGCAAACCAGCCACCAACCACTAGAGAAGAGGTAGAGAAATTTGGTGGCGAGTTTGGAAGAGTTGTTGATGGTAAGTGGGTTGCTGATGCTACCGCAGACACTGGGGCAGTCACTTCGACTTCAACGGCCCCACTGGTTGATGGAGTAATCGGAGGAATTGGCGGTGGGTTGGGGAAAAAGGCGCGGGGGAGACAATAGAAGATGATCAATGAAGACCCCCCTGAGACTGCTACAGAAGGCACTTCACCTACTCCTGTTGGGGGCATGGCCCTTTCAACGGAGACTGGTGTTGCTACTGAGCAGTATGCTCAAAGGGATCTTGTTGAGGGCATTCCAGAACCAGTAGAAACAGACGACGCTATTGCTGATGCTGGCCCTATTGATACTGACTTGCGTGACCAAATTATTCGTGAAGCAGAGGCTTCACCTTATGAGCGCCTACCTGAGCCAGAAGAGGGCCCGGCTGCTCCTATTTCTGTGTGGGATCTTGACCATGATGCTGGTCGTATCTGGAGAAATGCAGATAAATCCCTGAACCCAACAGAAACTAAGTATGAAATCGCCCGTGGGTGGAGCCAGAGAAGCGACCTTGACCCCTCAGTTGTTGTTGAAGAACAAGAGCCTGGGATGTTTGATAGCATCTTTGGAATTCTTGAACCGGTTGATATACCAAGGCGGTCATCTTGGCAGGGTGGATACCGAATTGGAAGCATTCTGCCAGAGACTACTGAGCAAACTGGAGAAAAAACCATCTCCAGTACATTTGGGGATCTTGGCTCGTATTCTTTTGAAAAGTTCATGGTGTCTAAGCTTGGGCCAGGCGGATTTCTCACAATAGGTTCAAGTTCAGACTACGAAAACAATCTAGAACAGATAGGCACAAACCTATATAAAGCTATTTCTGAGGGCACCCCCTGGAAGCCTGGAGGGTTGCATAGAAAGGGTGTAGAAGAAGGCCCGCTGTTTTTGGATAGAGATTCCTTTTGGTATCAGTCCAACCCAACAGGGATGCATCTTCTTGATGCAACTGTTCCAAAGGAGTTGGCAGCAAAACTGTATGATTCAAGCGGCGCTTCTTTGATGACGCCGTATTGGTACATGTTGACCACCGATGCTGGCCGTCTTGCCAATGGTCTTGCTCTTGAGGTAGCCCTTGACCCTATGTGGTTTTTAGGTCCAGCAAAGGCAGCAGAGATTGTTTCTGTTGCTGGCAAAGCCATGCGAGCAAACTCCGTTGTTGTAGAGGCTGCTGGAGCGGCATCGCGAGCAGCTAAAGAACTCAACACTAAAAGACAGTGGCTACACGACGCAGTTCGATTTGTAACTGAAACCGGTGATTCTATTAAAGACATAAAGTCAGCGTTTCGTGTTGCTGGGGATCATGCAGCAAATAATGCGGACGTTGCTCGTCAAAAAGCTGCCGAACTAGTGGGCTTGTCAATCAAAGCAGACAGTCAAGACACCCTTGATGATGCTGTTGGTGGCCTTCAAAGGGTACTTACGGAAGAAAAGACACTACTGGAAGCCAGAGCAGCAGACTTTGGCACATCTAAAGTCGCACAAAGACAAGTCAAAGCACATCAAAAGAAGATTGATGAAATACAGGCAGACCTTGACCTGCTTACTGCAAGCCCAAAGGCACCCAAAGTAAAGGCAACTCTTCTTAAGATGGCGAAGAGGCGCACCCTTAGCGCTAATGCTTGGGCGTCAGATGCAGAAGCAATCAGGCGGTTTTCTCGTATCGCAGATGCCGCTGAGTCATCCAAAGATGTTGGTAAGCTTGTTCATGAGAAGTCTGCAATCCCTATGTTTGGAACGTTTCATGTTCCGGGTTCCACCAAAACGGTAGATGTTCTCAGTAAGAGCCAGATTAAATCTGTTTCTAATCTTGTAAGCAAGGCAATGCCTGATGATGGTGTTCTTGTTGCTGCTATAGACAAGGCCAAAGCCTGGAAGAAGCCGCTTACAATCTCAGAAGTCCGCACAAAAGAAGCTAAAGCTATTGAGCAAGGTTTGTCTCCGTCAGCCCTGCTGAGTCCCGGTCAAAGGCTTTTGTTGGTTGCAGATGATGTTGGAATAAAGCCAGTCAAGCTGTACTCAAAGAAGACATGGGACTTTGTTGCGCAGACATTTGGCACTCGGCATATCCAGCCATTGGTTGCTTCCGTGTCTGCTGGTATGGAGATGGCCCACTACGGTGCCCGTGGCTCGTTTATGATGCAGCTTCCGTGGTCAAACAAGTTCTACATGGAACTAAAGCGTGTAGAGCCTCAGACGTGGGCTAACTACCAAGAAGCAGTCACTAAGTACATGAACTCGCTTACTGCTGGTGAAGCGAATGTGATGTCTGAAACACAATCACTGCTTCTTCGGGCGGTAAAGCTGCTCCCCAATCACAAACGTTGGGCAAAGGACCGAGAAGCAACGGTTTCCGCTGAAATCACCAGCATTAGTGGTCGCATTGCTGACCAGATGGCTGACGTTGAGCGCAGGGAGCTACACCAGCGCCTACTTAAGTTGGAGTCTGAAAAGCGAGAATTGGTTCGCATTCAGTCTAAAGACTATGGGCCAAACAATTTTTTGGATGATGCTGCTGACTACCATGAGCGTGGGGCACGGGTTTTAGAACAAAACCCTTGGCTTTTGGGTATGTCGGAACGGGTTGGTGACTTGGTATCCAAGTATGCAGCAGAGGTTGGTGCAACAGAGTACGAGGTTGCTACTGCTCTTGTTGCCATTGCGCGCTTTGCAAAGGGTGACAAGCTGCGTGCAGAAGAGTTGGTGAACCAACTGCATAGAGCGCATGAATTTGTTCAGGATGCGCCGCACCAGCCGTTGGCTGAAGTGACAATGACAACCATCATTGAGGCCGCAACCAGCCAGGACTTAAACAAACTAAAGCTTTTTTCTCGAATAGGTTCAGAGAATGTTGCTGAAGTTGTTTACAGAATGCACGCTAACATTCTTGATGGCAGGCCGTTTAATGATGAAACGGCTCAAGTCATTAGAAACATGCTTTCCGATGTTCTTGGCCAAGACCAGCGCCTTGTTGATGAGATACTGACCTATGCTGGCGGTGCGTTTGCACATGGGAATCCAGAAAAGGCCCTTTCTCTTCTTGCTATGGACATAACGGGTGACCTAAGCAAGCTTGCTGATGGCTTGTCAAAGGGAATGCTTCAGCCAAACGCAATCCCAACAGAGTTGTTTACTAAACGGGGAACTCATTTTCACGACGTAGACACGCCAGAAGTTGTTGGGCCTTTGCGGCGTGGTCAAACAATGGAAGAGGCGATGTACGCCATTAAGGACATGCCTGTTGAGTACGGCGTGTTCTATGAAAATGGAATGCAGATTGCTAGAGTAAAAGGAAAGCAGACTTCTATTGAAATGCCTGTTTCAAGGGACATTTCTGAAGCACATGAAGCTGGAAATATATGGTTTATCCACAACCACCCATTTATTTTAAAAGACTTTATTTGGGCTTTTGATAAACCCACACGTAAGTTTATTAAAAAGCACGGTATTGAGTTTGATGACCTGCTTCCCCCGCTTCACCCGAGTCCGTCTGACTTTGCAACTGCTTGCGCCAGGAACCAAAGCCACTACATTGCTGTTGGTCAGGACGGAACCTATTGGCTAATGAAGCGGCCTGATGATGGCTGGCCAATTAAACCCCCTGAAGGGGCGTCTGACATTGACAAGGCTCGTTGGGCAAATGAACAAACCAAAGCAATACGCACACTTGTCGATGCTCAAGTAAAAACCTGGTCGAAAGAGTTTTCCGCTAAGCTTCTTCCTTCAATATCCGCAGAATTAAAAGGTATTGACGACCTTTTGTCCGCAAAGAAGCTGACACATAGTCAGTACAAAACTTTAAAGATTCAAATAATCAAACGGTGGGGTGAACATGCCGCAAAACAACTCTATGACGAATTCAACACCGCAATCCCAACAGCAATCAGCGCCCACATCGCCACAAAAAACCCCCAAGCAGGACGGTTTGTCTCTACAAGACATGCCATTGGCGGACGCCACCTTCGTACAGGATTTGTTGACATCGACACTGCAAGAGGTGTTTACAGCGTTGAACGCGGCCTCACAAGAAAGCGAATCCTAAAAGCCGTTGAAGATAAAATAACGGAAACAAAGAGAAGAGTTCACGACCTGAAAGAGTTGGCGGAAACAACTGAGTTTGTCAGTCCATCCAAGGCCATAGAGGGCATTTCATCTGTCCTTTCAACAAAAATAAAGGTTCGTGCAGACGACTTTGTTAGCACTGTTAGTGATGCTTTTCGTTCGGCAGGGGCGGTAGGAGAAGATGCCGACAAAGTTTTCTTTCAATTCATGGATATGTTCAACTCATGGGTACGCTCTAATTACCCGAATGGAAAGCCCCTTCTTGATTCAAAGGGGAACAAGATTGCAATTAGTGCAAAGGATTGGTTGAACAATGCTCGAAAAGAACTGGCGCTTCCAGATGGGATTTCTGCAAATCAAGTAGAGGGCTGGCGACGTAAGTTTATCAACTTCACCAGTGCAGAGTCCCAAATGAGAGACTTTGCAGTTAATCTTGTTGCCGCTTTGGATAGGGCAAAAAAGGGTAAGGGCCAAAAGGCAGGGCTTTTTACGAGAAAAGAGACTCGCCACCAAGCCAGGGTTCTTCGTGAAGACAGGGTCGCTCGCGCACTTGACCCGATTATTAACAGTGCCACTGATGAAGCTGATGCAATTCAAAAACTAAAGAAGATTTTTGATAACGTTCTTGATGTTGGACAAGACCCTATAAGAAACCGTCTTAGTACGAGCATGTCAGAGCAAGTTGCTAAGACAATGATGAGTGGCGGTGATGTTGAGCGCGCTCTTTCTAAAGCAAGGGATAAAGGCAAAAGCCTTGTTGAATCTGAAATAAGCAAAATTCAAGAAGAGATTAGGTCGGTAACTCCACGTCTTGAAATCCCCAAAAAGAAGAAAGGAGAGACAGACATTGTTGCTTTGAAGGATTGGGAAAACTCTTTGTGGACTGACTTCAAAGAGATGACCAAGGAAATGACTGAGGAACAAACCCTCATGGCTGCCTTCACAGCCCTTCGTGACGCACCGCGTGTAGCCACAGATAAAACGGTAGGGAAAGAGCTTCTAAGCCACCTTAATGGCCGATATAAGCAAGTGTTTGGAAGCAGGTTCGATGAAGTTCCACCAGAAATAAAGCCCCTTGTTGAGATGTTTGGTGACTTCATTAAAAAGTATGAGGATCTTTACGCTGAACATGGAATGACCTTTGTTAAAGATCCTGAAGCCATGATGCGGTTTTGGGGCGTGATGGACTATGCGCCACACATGGCGGTTTCAAATGAAATCATTGCCAAGGGCGGGTATGCTGGAGCAGTTACAAACCGTCAGTCAGTAATTAATATTGGTTCAAGATTGGAAGACAGATTGTCTACAAGCCTTGACCAGAAAAAAATGCGGTCAATTGCTGGCACCATCAAAGAAGTAAACCATGCTGTAAATTCGCCAGGAGTGACGTTTACGATTGACCCTGTTGGGTTGCTTGCTCGATATGTAAAAGCAAACCAGGCAATGAGCGCGCAAGAGTTTATGTTTGCTCTACTGCAAGGAAAGGTTCTTCGTCCATTTCGTTCTCGGTCAGTTTTTGACCATGAGCTTGACCTGCTTGCAGCAAGATACCGTATTGCTCCAGAAGTAGACGACATAGAGGCGGCTGTTCGTCAGCGTGCCGGTGAGTTTGAGTTGGCCAGACTGGATGAACTAAAACAAAGTCCAGACATGGTATCTATGAGTCAAGTTGCTAGGGATCTTGGGTTTGTTCCACTGTTTGAAAGAGCAGTTAAATCCTTAAATATGGACCTTCTTGTTCAAGAGGGTGCAGATGCCTGGCGCGCAGCAGGTATTGATGTTGATGACGTAATTAAAGCTGTTCGTCAAAACAAAGACGAGTTTAGTCCCTTTGCCAAGTGGATTCATGAAGTCCCCGAGTATCAGCAAGGCGACAATATTTTAAGAATGATGTTGGCAATCAAGGCCGATGACTTTGCAAACGGTAGGGCCTTGTTTGACCCGGTTGCAATGCAAAAAAGCTTTAAGTCTGACCGGCTAGTGCGGCAGGCTTCGGTCATGAAGAAGCGCGGAAAAACAGATGAAGAAATCCACAACTCACTCATCAAGCATTTCTCTAAAACAGAGCTTGAAGCGTGGGATGATGTAGCTGAACAAATAAACAAACGTTCTGCTGAACTGCAAGTTGGCGTCAAAGTAAATAATGGCGCATCGCTTCAAACGTTCTTTGACCAGGGACATGAGATGTGGCGGCTGTATGTCCCACACGGTGTCGCCAGGTCCATGGATGATCTCTTTACTTTCTCTGAAAGAGCAACACAGGGTGCCGTTGGTACGGCTGTAAAGATTGGGCAGAAGCTAAACACTTGGTGGAAGCTTCGCGTAACCGTCATTGCCGCTGCGTTCTCTGCTCGAAACCATTTGTCTAATAAGTTCAGTCAGATTTTAGACACAGACTTTGATGTTCTAATGAACCCAAAGTTGGCGTTGAACGTATCAAATCTGAACGTCCTTATTGGAATGAATGAGAAATACGGCAGCGTTAAGAATGCCGTTAAGTATCTATCTGCACCAAAAAGTCAGTACGAAACAAAGCTACAGTACGCCAAGCGTCAAGCTGAAGCAGAGTATTTGGAGGTGCTGCGTATTTGGGGTGATGAGTTTGACCTTGGTGATGGGGTCTTCCGAACCGCAGATGAGGCTATTGATGTTCTTAGAAAGCACAACGTTATCTCTGGTGCTTTTACTCAGTATGTAGATGTTGGTGAGTTTGAGAAGGGTCTTGCCGAAGTCATGTACTACGGCGGCATTAAAAGAAATACAGACAAGATTAAGAAGTATGCATCTGTAGCAGAAGACGCCTTGATTTACGCATCCCCAGTTTTGATGACTGGTGGGTTGTGGCCCATTGGCTTGCCAAAGGGGCTTGGTGCTGCGGTTTCTCGCAACGTAGAAAACCACGCCAGAATCGGAAGCTTCATTGCAAACGTCAAACGAACCAAGAATTTTGATGTTGCGTCTGAGCATGTAAACAGATTTTTGTTTAACTATGGTGACCTTACCGGTGCCCAGAAAGTGTGGATGAGGCTGTTCATTCCATTCTTTACCTGGACCCAAAAGAACATGGCTCTACAGTTGAGGATGATGCAGGAGAAACCTGTGTTTTACTCTCAATTTAATAGAGTTCTGTTGACGCATGGTCCAGAGATTGTTGAAGCCTACAATGCTGAACAGGCTGGTATCCCGTACATTCCTGCTCACCAATCTAAACCAATCAATATTCGTACAAGAGAATCGCACACAAGAAACCTTGTACGGTTTCCTCTTCCTGGTCATAAGGGCGCATACATTGAAGGCTTTGGCCTTCCTCTTGAGCCGTTTGCTGAGACTTCAGGGCTCATCACAAGCTCATTCCAGCCATCTAAGTGGTTTGGTAGATACGATGAACGGAAGCCAAATCTAAGGCTTCTTGGTCAGATGCATTTCATGTTGAAGATGATTGGTGAAGCGTCATTCCAGTACAACACTTTCTATGACAGGCCCATCAGTGAAATGACCAATGGGCGTCTGATTGCACAAACAATTTCTGGGCTTAGGAAGGCACCTCTTGTCGGTGACTCAATGGCTGACACAATGTCAGATGTGTTTGGCATCCACCATTATCAGCCGTGGAATAGCCGACTGGGTCAGTGGACGGATGACATTCGAGTTGGCGCGCTTCCAAACTATTTGTTTGCCCAACTTCCGTACTCACGGATTTTGCGAGATGCTTCGGCAGCTACAATGGCCTACAATTTCTCTTTGCTAAATACGTCACCACAAGACCTTGGTTTTGATGTAAAAAGAGAAAGCCCTATTAACGATGCCTGGAGGATCACTGACGCAATGACTGGTTTGCGAATCATTAGTGATGACCCGGAGTTCCGTAAAAAGATTTACCAATATCGTATAGATGATGCTCACTCAGAATACTTGAAACGTCATGGTGTTATCAGACAATATCAAGTAGACTACCCACGGAGAAAGCCCTAATGTCAATTCACTCCTGGTCCATGGCAGGGTATTCGTACAAAAACAATGCCAGCGTAACCAATGCGTTGTCAGTTCACGAAGTTACTGCTGATACAACAAATTCTCCAGAGTCTTTTCGGTTTCCTGCCCGTGGAAACATTCAATCTATTGAAGTGTACTTCACTTCTTTGTCTGATACTGGACTGGAGTGTTCAATCTTTTTGGCAAGAGATTCTGACGGTGATGTCGGCATTTCTCCTGGTACTCCTACCGGAGCAACACAGGTAGTTCAGCAGGGCGTTAGCGGCGGAGCAACGGTTGGGTTCTGTGTCTTTGAAATTAATACAGACTACCACTTTGATTCTGGCGTAACCAATGCCAAGGATGGTTCTATTTACGCCTGCCTTCGGTTGAATGGCGGCACTGGTACTGCTGATATTCGTGTCAACTGGAGAGCTTGATGTCTCGCGTATATGACAACAACATCAAAGTAGATGCATCAGGGAACGCCACAATTACTGGCGACCTGACTGTAAATGGAACAACTACTACAATCTCGACCACAAATAGTGTTGTATCAGACAAGCTAATTGAGTTGGGCAATGGGACTAGCGGCACCCCATCGGGCGATGCTGGTATTGTTGTTGAGCGTGGCTCAAGCACTAATGCAGCTATTGTATGGGACGAGAGTGAAGACCGGTGGGTAGCGGCAACCACGTCTGCTACTGGTGCAAGCACAGGTGACCTGACAATCACGCCAACAGATTTTAACGTTAGCGACCTTGTTTTTACTCCTGATGGAATCACCACATCTCACATCACAACTGCCGGATCCCTAAAGATCCGCGCCACTAACAACATGCACATCGGCGATGACGGTGTGGACTCTATTCGCCTTGGTAGAACCAACAGCACAGCGGCCAAGATTCATCTTCGTTCAGGCACGGACGCTGACCTTGTTGTTGCTAACTCTAAGGTT
>CEUX01103759.1_pt1 | contig 22117 bp, 4 predicted proteins | sample 531361 | NCBI WGS metagenome assembly CEUX01 (sample SAMEA2622736, study PRJEB7988) | marine metagenome | isolation source: saline water (ENVO:00002010), including
GATGTTAATGAATTATTACTTTGAGATATAGAGGCACTTGGTGCATATAAATTACCATAACCATCATCTACTAAAATAATAGATGATGATGGATGTGAATCATCTGTTAATTTAAAACTATTTGTTTTAATTTTGTCACCAAAATGTCTTTGAGATATAGAAATAACAGAACCTGTTGAAAAATTATGAAATTTATTTACATACTGTGGATTTGTTGGATTATAGATTGAAAAGTTTGAACCTGGATAATCATATAAGTCTAATCCTGCCGAATTAGTTTCAGTTAAAGTGGGAGATCCACTTGTATAAAATAATATATTAAGGGATCTCCAATAACTTTCACTTATAGAACCTGATACAAATTGAACAAAACTTAAACCTTCTGAATCAGTATTTAATGTTTGATCATAGTGAACAATCGTTCCTTCAAAGAGTGTTTCTGACTGATCAATCGGTTTAAATACATACATATTATCATAGCTTTATTTATTAGAATGTTAATTTAGTTTTAATTGTTGCTTCTGAACTAAAGTTTTTCTTTAGTGGAGTACTTAATTTACCATTAGCAACCATATTTCCCATACCGTCATACAATTCAACACCTGTAATATAAACAGTTGGATTACCTCTCATGGTTTTATTTCTAAGTTCGTTAAATGAACCTGACCTAAATGTAGGACTATTACTAAAGTTCATTTGTCCAGCTCTAGCTCTACAAAAATAAGAAACAGATGTTTGGTCTTCTTCACTTCTATATTGCATCTGACCACCAGTTGTTCTTAAACAATTTATAAGTCTTAAACCATTGTTATAATCTTGATCTACATTTGTTGTAGTTCCAAAACCATCAAATGCACCCAAGTGATCTGCATGTGTTGCAGAGTGATAGACAGCAGGTGCCGAAGAACTTACTAACTCACCTGGAATAGACGCAGATAATTCAGTAGCTGAAAGTACAATAACACCTTGATCTGGATAAAAGAAACCAAATGTTCTTACTGATGCACCATGACTGGTTGCTATAGATCCTTGTGAACCAGAAACAACATTATATCTTGGTCCAGCTATAGTAGATGTAGCATCTACAGTCGCACTATCATCTGTTAAATGAAGTATTTGACTTCCTGTTGGATTTTTTACTCCCATTGTAGACATTGAACCAGTCAATTGTATTGTCCAATTCTTTTTATTTAATCTATCTTTGAATAATGCTCTTTTACCAACAAGAACATAAATATTTGTATCAGGACCAGAAGAAACTGCTGCACTTGAGGGAGCAGACGATAAACCATTGTTTCTTGATATAAAGAAACCACCAGTTACTTCTGTAGGAGGTAGAAGAATATTAGCCCATTGTTTATAAATAGCTTTAGTTTTTCCAGTTATAGCACCACTATCAGTATCTGAACCGTATCCATTATTGTCAGCATATGCTACATCAAATTGAACTGATCCAGTTGTATTTAAATAAGCTATTCCATAATAATAAGCTTCATTTGTATCTGCTATTGATGCTGAGTGAAGTTCACCAGCTGTTATTTTTCCAACATCACCAGTAAAATAACCAGCTGTTATTTTATCAGTCCAAGTTACCTTGTCCATTCCCTCGGCTGGATTTAAAGGTACACCATTTATTACTTGAGCCATTTTCTATTCTCCTAATTTATTGACTAATTATCCACCTATATCTTCACCAGTAGATGCTCTTTGTGTTCTTGCAATTAAGTCAGCATTTACAGTTATTGTAGATTGTGTATAAGCACCAGTTTGTATATCAATGAATGTTAAAGTCATTACTGTATCTTGTAATAAGTTTGTAGCTGGTGTTATGGTTATATTATATGTACTTCCTTGTTGTAATACTTCATAAACTCTAGCACTTGCTATATCTTGATCATATACAAATGCCATAGCATTACCTGTTATATCTACTTGTGTCGCTCCCATAGCACTTGCAATATTTGTATTTGGTACGACAACATGCATCCCACTTGAACCAGCTCCCATACCCGGTACAGATTGATATCCAATTAGATTAACAGTGAAATCTTTTGGTTGATTGGTAGAAAATATTGGGTTAACTGGTTCTGCCTCTAAAGTAGGCATTGATATTGTATCTCTTTGTAAAGTCACCAATTTATTTCTAAATGAATATTGTGAATTAGGTAAAGCTTCTACCATTGGAAGATTTTCAATTGCTTCACCATAATAAGCCGAACCACTCGCATGGTCTTCATTCCATGTAGTATAATCAACTCCAGTGTCAGATAGAGTAAAATACCTAACATCAAGAGCACCACCTTCTGATACAATTTGTCGACCTTTTTTTGTTAAAACTGCATCAACTGTAATTGTTGAACCGTCTAAATATCCCATTTATTTTCTCCTAAAAATTTATGATTTGTTTAAAACCAATATTATAATTCATATATAAATATTAAAACAAACAAAAAAATCATCAAATATTTTTTATACAAAATTACATTTTAGTTATATTTCCATCAGTATCTGTTTGATTCTTACCTCTAACAACTCTTAATGAATTGTCAGTAGTTACATTAACACTATAAAACGAAGCTGATGAATAATCTTCTTGTTCTTGTAAATTAAAGAAACCTGGATTTGTATTTTGTGTTCCTCTCCATTGTTTATCAGAAAAATCATTTGCGAATTTTACATAATGATTTGATGGATAAAATAAAGTTCCACCATCGGCTGATTGTGAAAAGAAAGCTGTTCTACCAATAGGTCTACCATCTTGTGGGCCAGTTGTATCTCCACCAACATTTACAAATGATGTATATGTATATCCTTGATATTTATCTATAATATCTCTATTTTTAAAATTATGAATATTTGAAAAATCATGATGTAATTTTAAATTATCATTACGAGAAGATGATTGAATTTCAATATCACCAACTAATTTAAATACAAATCTACTTTCTATATGTCCAGTATTATAATCATCATTTGAACCACTATTTGCACTCATAAAATGTAAGTCATCAATTCCAGTTCCCCAATCTTTAATTACATCTTTAAATGCAGATGTATGTATTTCATTAAACTGAGTATTTGTTCCACTAACCGGATATACTATACTACTTGTTAATAATCCAACAACATCAATAGAACTCGTATGTGATAATGATAAAAATGACATTGATTCCATTAATGGAACTTGTTCTAAACTTAGAGAAGCTGAATAAGTATTTAAAAGTGACATTGATTCCATTGTTGGTATAATATTTTCATTAAGTGATGCCGAATATGGTTGTTCAAATGACATTGAATCAAGTGTTGGTGCATCCATATTAATTGAACTTGAGTATGGATGTGCAAATGACATTGATTTAAGTGTTGGAATATTTAAATCAATTGAACTTGTGTATGGTTCGTGTAGTGTTATTTTTTCTTCAAATATAGATTTTGTTTCTGTTTCATCAATAGTAATTGTTAAATCACTTCCTTCTTGATTATCAGAACCACTAACAAAGAATGAGTTTGGATTTGGATTTGTACTTGTAATAAAATCTGTAGTCGTTGTTACTTGAGTATTTCCACTTTTTCCTTTATCTTTTTGTACTATTGTAATAGTTCCATTATTTTGACTTACAGTAAATTTATTTTCATGACCATTTGATGATGTTATTGCTGCCATTAAAGCAGTTGAACTTCCAGAAGAACTTGAACCAGTTCTAAATAGTACATTATCCCCAACAACTGCACCATTTGCTATATTACTTCCAGTAGCTAAATATGTTTTAGTTGTTGAATCCGAATCATTACTAATAAGTTTTATGGTACTACCATCGGAAGCTGTTGTAAAGAATCTAAATTGTAAATGTGCATGTGAATCTTCACCAAATTTAAATGGAGCATTTGGTAATGTTCTATTATTAAACGAAGTATTTGTTGTAATAGTTGTATTTCCACCATCACCTTTAACCTGAACAAGTTTAACACTATTTGTTGTTGGTTTAGAAACAGTAAATCTATCTACATGTCCGTGAGATGATGTAACTGCTGCCAAGAAATTATCTGTTGCATTAATAGCACTTGAACCAGTTCCGAAGACAATATGTGTATCATCATCTGAACCACCAGCGAATGCAGTATCAGTAGCAGAATGAAGATATGTGGTATATACATCACTACCAGTACCAAATTGGTCAAGTGAAGAAGTATATGTTATTGTTAAATTTCCTCCAGCTCCAGCATTAGATTGAGTTAAAAATAATTGACCATCATTTTGAGAACCTGAAACTGATAATTTAGTTCCATGTCCGTTGGATGAAGTGATTGCAGCCATTAGATTATTAGAAGCTGTACCTTCTGCGTTTCCACCCAATCCTAATTCAGAACCTGTTGAGAATACTACAAAACTACCAAATACACTTCCATTAACAGCAGAAGATGTAGCAAATGCTTTATATGTTTTTTGAGTTGTAGTATCAGTACCATCATAACTGATAAGTGTTATAGTACCACCAGCTGATGCACTAGTTGCAAATCTAATATATGCATTTGCTCTACTACCACTTGTTTCACCATTATATGCAGAACTTGTTGCTCTTGATGTATATTGTCTTGTTGTACCATCTTTACTTATAAGTTTTATTGTACCAAAATCAGAACCAGTTTTATTAAATGTAAATTGTGTTTCAGCAGCTTTATCTGCAAAATCAAATTCTGTTGTTCCTTCTTTAGTTACTTCTTTTCTAAAGTCAATATTCATATCTTTAGTATCTGTAAATGACATCGTACCAATTGTTGGAATATTTAACTCAATTGAACTGGAGTATGGATGTTCAAATGACATCGTACTAATTGTTGGAATATCCATATTAATTGAACTCGAATATGGGTATTCATATGACATTGAATCAAGTGTTGGAGTATCTATATTAATTGAACTTGAATATGGATGTTCATATGACATTGAGTCGATTGTTGGTATGTTAATATGAATTGAACTTGAATGTGGATGTTCATATGACATTGAATCAATTGTTGGTATATTCATATTAATTGAACTCGTTATTGGACTCTCAAATGATGATTGACTAATATTTAAATGTTGTGGAATTATTGAAATTGATGAACTTAATCCATTTGTTCCAGGAGAACCATATTCAATATCTACTTCGTAATGTTTAACTTTTTGTCTTTCAAGAATATTTTGTCTAATAACAATACCAGTATCTAATTTAGATTTAGCTGGAATTAATCCTTTTATTGATTCTATTATAGATTGATTATATAAATTTTCATGACCTCTAATAAATTTATTATTATCAATTTTTATATCATAATTTTCAAAAAAGTTTTTTCTAAATTCATCCAATTCCCCATAGGAACTTGAGTACACATCTATTGGTTTACCATATAATTGGGTTAAATCAAAATCAGCTAAATTATTAATAATAAAATCATCTATATAATTTGATGGTGAACTAGCTATAGAAAGTTTGTCTGAATTAAATCTTTTTGGTTCTTCGGTATGAACTAAATCTTTTTTTGATTTAAATTCAAGTGGTTTTATGGAAGATCTATAAGGATTTAAATTTGATAAATATGATTGTTCAGGATTAATTATAATTTTATTAGAATTTTCTTGGTTAACTCCACCAGTTCTTAATGAAAATGTATAAACATCAATTAAATCAAATCCATATAACGATGAACCAGAAGCAGAACCACTTGGCAATCCTATATCATAAACTCTTGGATTATCTTTAGGACCATTTGGATTTGAATCTATAACTTTGATTATTTCTGTAGATCCACTAACTGAACCACTTGTCCAATTTTCATTTAATTTATAATGATATATTAATTCATCTTTATGTGCAGTTATATTATTTCCAACAGTACTAAACTTATTCAATACATGTTGTTTCCATTTTGATGCAGTTAATGCTGTTGTCCAAGCTTTTATTTCTGAAAGTGATCCACTAAACTCTCTACCAATAAATAAATTAGACGCAGATTCAAAATGTCTACTACCACTTGATAACCAATTTTGATTTGCATAATAATTACTATCAGCACCACCAGTCACATAAGTATTTGTCAGTCCACCACTAATGGACATTGATACTCCACTAATCATTTCTATTTTATCTTTACTTTGATATGCAGTTGCTAATCTATATTCATTTGTACCACTACCACTTACACTTGAACTCATTCTTTGTAATAACACATTCCACAAACTTCCAGGAGACATTTCAAAATAATCAGTTGACATCGATACAGAACTTTTACCAATATCATTGTCTGTATTAGAACCAGTATTTGAGTTACTTAATCTAAACTGAAATGATGCACTTGTATTATTAGTATCTGTTAATACTCTTAAATCCCAAAAATTTTCACTCGCACTACCACTACTTTTTAATATTTCTTGATTAGATGTAACTGGGTTGTGTTTATAAACAAATTCAATAGTATTTACATCAGCGTTATTATAATACCAATCTGTTTTTAATAACCTATTACTATTATTATTTACAATATAATGATATAGTTTTTTCCTCTTATTAATAAAAGAAATATTACCTTCTTTATTATTTAAACCCACATCAGAACTAAAATCATCTTTTATTATAATTGGATTATGTTCTTGTGTAGATCCACCAAATTCACTTATTTGAAATACATCAGGTGGATATCCATAAATATTTAATAAAGATCTAACAGAAGCTTCTGTTCCTTTTTGTTTATAAATATAAACTATGTTATTAAGTAATTTTCTCCAAGTATTGTTAACAATTGTATTTGTATCTGTTTCTGAATTTGTATTTGCTTTAAAAAAGTGGTCTAAATTACTTCCAGAAAATGGTGTTATTGTATTCCAACCAATATTTTTAGATAATATTGGTAATAAATTATCAGGAACAGAATCTAATTTTTTATACTCTCTACTATAAAATTTATCAAAATTATCAATATGATTTCTAATTAAATCATATTGTTCACCTGTCATATTTAAAAATCTTTTTAAGTCATCATGCTCCAAACCTTCTCTCATATAAGTTGGTAAATTATTTTCTAAACTATGTATATTTTCATCATCCCATATTGAAGCTGATTCATACATCCCATCATACCAACTTGTAAATGTAGATGAGCCAGTTGTATAAAGATATGAAAATGGATGAACATCTGTTGGGTCATTTTTTGTAATTTTAACATCTGTAAAAAATGATGATGTTACTTGCATATCATCCCACGAACCACTTTCAGAATAAAATATTACTGCTAAATTTCCAGTTGGTAATATAGAACCCTTAAATTCTATTCCTGACCCTGTTGCTGTTGTAGCTATATTTTGATAAGCCCCATCAGCTGTTATTGAATATGAACCAGTTTTCATACCAGCTGATGCAGAAATAACATAAACTTGTGATGTATCAGTTGCATTATCAAATTCGTGAGCTTGTTGATTTATTGTTTCTGATGGATACCAATATGAAGCAGAAACTTCATATACGACTTTTAACCAATTATTTTCATAAAGTCTTAATGGATTTTTAACATTTTTTATGTGTTGTGCATTTTTTGGTGTGAGATAATCTCCATTTCCAGCGTTATAAACAGGTGAACCTTTGTCTCGGTTGAGTCTATTATAACCAGCAGTACCAATTCTAGCTTCACTTTCTTTTTGTAAAAATGAAATATAAAGAGAACCACTATAATTATAAAATGGAGGATTTTCAAATCTATAATTATCTTTACGATTTCCAGCTTGACCTCCAACAGCATGTGAATTAAACACATCTACTTTTTCACCACTTGATGATATTTGATATACTCCATAAAAACCATCTTTATAATTATAATATTTAGAACCACTTGGATTTAAAGCATAATCATTTGTATAATTATTACCTAAACCAGGAGCTGATGCAGATGAGTAACTTTGATTATCATAATATAAAAATCTTTCATAAGGTGTAAAAGAATTTATTTCATCTTCTATTTTTTTAAAATATGATTGTCTTAATTCTATTTTAGATGATGAATCAGCTTGTAAACTTACACCACTTCCAGAAAGTGACATAGATATTTGATTATAGTACCCTTCAATTGTTCCTAATTTATTTTTAAAATTTTTAAGTTTTTTCTTAGCACTTCCAAAAAAAGTATGATTTTCAAAATTACTATAATCAATATTTAAATTTGGATAATCAATATTACTTCCACTTCTTAAACTATCAATTAAAGTTAAATCATTTTGAGAAGAACCTGTTAAATCATTATAGTTTTCTGATTGATCTTCAAATGATTGTAATGAAGATATATCATATGATTCATCTCTAGTTAATCCATCACCAACAGTTTCAGGAAGTACATTTGAAAAATATTGCACATTTATTGTTTGTGTTAATAAAACTTCTTTATATATTTCAACTTCTGATAAGTTACTAAATGAATTAATTTCATATAATTTTAAGATTAAAGATTGATTATTTTCACCATCAGTAAGATTGTCAAATGCATAATTTACAATTGGTATATGGTTTGAACCTGCATTGTCTGATAAAATATAATTAAATGTTGAAATTTGTCCAGGTGGCCCAAAAGTATTGAAAAAATCTTGAATAATTTCACTTTGTGAATTTATAATTTCACCATCAAATTTTAACCTAACCTCTAAACCAGAATTTGAAATTTCTCTAACTATGAATGGTTGTTCTACAAATTTGTTTAAAAAATCTATTCTTATTGTATAATCACCTCGTGAAAAATCATTAGCATCTAATATATCATTTGGTTTTATATAAAAATTATCATTTGAATCTTTATAAATTACAAAATCATTATATCCATTAATACCTACTTCTTCATATCCATCACCAGCACCTGAATTAATTACAATTGTATCAGAATAGAACAATGAACCACCTATATCTATTCTTACGAAATCACCAAGACTAACATCAAATGCTCCTTGTATGGTATCTCCGGGCTGTATAAGATCTAAATGTACTTGATTAAAATTTTCTTCATAATTAATAGGCATGTCTAAAACGCTCCGTCATCTTTGTTACTTAATTTAGGTATTTTAATATAAGAATCTCTGTTTACTTGTTGATCTGTATCTTCTTTTTCTAAAGAAAAGTCTCCAAATAAAATTCCTTTATTTGTGTTACCACTTGAATCACTAAATGATTTATTTTCTAATTCACTATAATTAAACTCTAACAAACAATCATCTTTAAAAAAATTGTATTCACTTATAAATATATCACCAACAGGACTTTCTTCAGGAAAAGATTCACCACCAGTACCATTTAAATCCCAATAGTCAGCGTCATCATAAGGGTAAAATTCATCAATATCAGTAATTATTTTTTGATCAATATTTAATAATTTTGTCATATCATAATAAGGATTATTAAAAAATCTTATTTGAGCTAAATCAACTTTACCCAAAAATTTACCCCACTCATTTCTATCACCAATTGGAGTTAATTCTTTTGCTCTTTTTATTAAAATTTTTTCATTTTCTTCTTTAGTAGAAAATTTATTTTCGTTTAAAATTCTATTTAAACTTGATACATAAGTACTATTTTCAGTTAACCCACTTATAACTGGATGTGATGATTTATAATATCTACCAGTTGGGGATAATCCATTTATTTCATCATTATTCTCATCAAAAGACATAACATCAACAATTTCTGGATATGGTAAATATGTATATTCATCACCACCAATATCTTCATAATCTGCTAAAGATAATGAACCTTCATCATCCAAATGTAATTTAATTGTTAGTAATTTCCAATCTACTGCTTGTACATAATCTGTTCCTTGTTCATTCCAACCTTCACCTGTTTCAGCTCCCCAAGTTAAAATTACTGAATTATTATCATTAAAAGGCTCTGGTGTTTGATTAAAATATTGACCATTTATTATTTCTGGCATATAATCCCAATATAAAGGATGCATAGTATTTGGATCATAACATAAAACATCATCCCCACCCAAACATAATCCAGTATGATTTAAAGCTTGTTCCCAATCAGACATACCATTGTTATCACTACCCATAGTTATTACAATACCATCACCTGCTAAACTTTGACATAATTGAGTTGCACCATTAACATCTTGATTATATTTACCAGTAAAATAGTCAATACAAAATGGTTGATATATACCAATATAAGGATAAGATTTTGGAGGTGGAGTGCTTGATGACTGATCAGGATCATTTGCAGAAGTAAATGAAAAATCTCTAAATCCACTCTCTTCAAGAACCTCCCAAATTGGACCATGTGGAACTCCAGATATATTATCATCTTCCCAATTTTCATTTCCAACACTTACTCCACCTACCCACAATTCTCCTACATTAGTATTATTATAACAATCAGGCTCCCAATTACACATCCATGGCTCAAGTATATTTGGTCTTTGTACAGAAGCAGCAGCTTCATATAATTCTTTTATTAATTCCCATCTATATTTAGTTAAATTAACCGATGGTGTTGTAACTTCCCCTCCCTCTAACTCTGAATAATTTTGCATAGTTGTAACAAAAATAACTTTAATTGTTTTAATTCCTGATGACATATAATCATGACCAATTGTTTCACTTATATGTCTTAAAGAAAATAAACCATCATAATTTAAATCTGCTAAATCATCTAAATTTTTTGGAAAATAATCGTTAACATAATTAAAATTTGTAAATGGATCATTTTCTCCAGGTCCCCAATAATTACCAGATGGTTTCCAATTCCAATCTACAACAAAATAATGATAATTGAAAAAATTATAAGGAAATTCTTCAAAAGAGAAATATTGTGGTATATTATTTTGAAATGATTCTGCTAAATTAAAACTTAATGTAACAGTGTTTGGAGCAGATGACAAAGATTTAAGTCTAGCATGATTGATACTATCACCATCATAATAAGCTTGTAAATCAACACCATATTGAGATTTTACATGACTTACTGGTCTAAAAGATGTAATTGTATTCAATATAGATATTTTAGTTTCTTCATCCCAATCAGTTGGAAATCCACCATTTATATCCATATCATTTCTTGGATTTAATCCTATTCTTTCAATATTATTATTTGATGACTGTGAATCTACACACCACCAACCTTCTCTTGTATAATCAACCCAACCAAAAGGAAGAAGATTTGTATCAACATCATTACCTAATAATGCATTATTTGTCCAATTTTCAGATAATGTATACAATTCATTCCAAGAAGAATCCATTTCATCAGCAAAAACCCAACCACCTGATATATTAGATGAATCTTGATTTAATCCTAAAATTTCATTTTGATCTCCAGGATTAATTCTACCAAAAGTATACTGACCATCACTACTGGTGTGTGGTTTATTATGATAAATTCTTTTTTGTATATAATCAATTAAAGTTGACATTAATATGCTTGTCCTTTTTTATCTTTACCTAATTTAGTTCTTATTGTTGGTTTATTTTTTTCTATTTCAACTGGATTTTCAGTATAATTAATTTTATAATCATCTATAAGTATTCCATAATTTGTAATTGGACCCTCATCTTGTAAAGTATAATCAACTGTTTGTGATTCTATATCATCAAAACTAATATCTATTAAAGTATAATCTATCCAACCTTCTGGAATGGGGTTTTTTGTTACTACAGCAAATGAGTCATCTTCATTCCATTTTCTAAAATTAGATCCAAATGGTTTATTAACTCCAAATCCCGGAGTTTGTTGTAATCCCAGTCTACCATCATCAAATTCACCAGCTTTATTAAATTTAGGTAAAACAGGATAATAATAATCACCAATCCAATTTTGTGGACTATTTTCATCAAACAAAGAATTATTATATGTTGGATTTATAAATAATGGTTCTCCATTACAAGCTGATATACATTGATTACCAGTACCACACTCATCAAAATTATTTGGATTACATGGTTGATTGTTATGAGAACAATAATAATTATAATCACCACTCCAAGAATCTAAAGTTCCATTATAAAAATAACAATATTCTTCATAAAAACTTTCAGCTAGATTATCAGCGATATACCATTTAAAAATATCCATGTTAGTCATAGTAAATTCATCATCTCTAGCTAGAACTGGTAATTTAACTAATACTTCACTTGTAGCTATTGGTAATGATTCCGGTCCATCTGCATCTAATGGTGAAATTATTGATACAAAATTTCCAGCACCACCATTAGCTAATTCAAATGAAGATGGTAAACCATATTCATAAGTTGAAATATTATTAAGTTCAGGAACTACAGCTGGAATTTGTAAATTATCAAAAGTTAAATCTATTCTAGATACCTCCTCACCAGTGTCTGGAAGTGAGTATATAATTTCTACATATTCTTCATAATATTCAACACAATCATCTCCTAATAATACACATCTATTTGTAAGTATTCCATCTACAATTCTATCTATACATTCACCAGTGTCAGGACACGCTTGACTATCAGGAATAGTAATTCCAGTATTGTGTAATTTACCCCACATAAATGCAATATCAAGAACATTTACAAGATTTCCTTCATTATCAACTGGATTACCTCTCATCGGAAGTTCAGGTAACATATTTACACCATGTCTATCTATAATCTGTGTTCCTTCGGGTATTATATTTTCCCAATATCTAGGATTATTTGGTCTTCCACTTTCTGCATCTTGACAATCACTTACATCTTCAATATTTATATTTGAAAATGGATATGCTTCTAAACCTTTATTCATTTGTAATTCTTTAAAATAAACATTCGAACCATCAAAATCATATTTTAAACCATGTGGTCCAGAATAAAGTGCGACATTTAAATAATATGGAAATCCCGGTTCCCAAGTACTTCCATCACCACATAAACAATCACTTTCAGTTTCAATACCATCTAAAACTACTCTAAGTTCTATTTTTTCAAGATGTCCAACTGTTGCATTAAATGGGTAGATTTTTAATCTTTCATCAGTTTCAGCTGTTATTATTTGTGTAATTACTCCTTCTTCAGTTATATCATCTCCATAAGTTCCCCCAACCCTAACTCTGAAACCACCATTATTAGTATAAATACTTCCAACATGAAGTTTGACTTCATATGTCGTACCTGGTTGTATAAGATTTTCACCTGTTGCATGATTTATATTATCAGAAGAAGTTCCATCAGATAAAGCTAATCCACCAAATATTTGCCAATTAGGATTAGGAAACCAACAATCCGAGTCTGAACATAAATCATCAACATCACCATCAGTATTAAAGTCACCATTTAAATTTTCTAATATATCTATTTCACCCTCAACCATACAATATCCATTGTTTGAATTATCAACATTCCATATATTATCTGTAAGTGGATAATCCCAAGGACCATTACCAGTATAAGATGATGATCTTCTTCCACCTTCATCAACACAACCAGGATTTCCAAAACCACTAGTTGAGTAATAATTATCATCTCTTGTAATATTAACTTCTGATGTAACCCAATCATTAGCTATTTCTGGAGTTGTACCTAATCTCTTATAACCATTCGCTACTCCCTTATGCCAACCATCTGTATCAGATTCTAACCAAGCAGTAAATCCTACATAAGCTTGATACCAATTGTAATTAGTTCTAAGTGAATTATTTTGTGTTCCAATTTCAACAAATGAAACATCACTCCAATATACAGGTGATGGAAGTGTATCTACTAATGTTATAACCCCATCACCATTATTATCAACATGACCAGATTGAACACCTCCATTATACAAGTATATAGTTTCATCTGATGGTATATAATCATCACCAGTTGTATATACTACTTCTATATATTCCCACTGACCTATTGTTGTTGGTTTAACTCCAGGAGTTCCAGCTTGTTGACCAACCAACCTATCAACACTAATTTGTCCTAAAGGAACACCATTATCATTATTACCCCCCTGAGATACTCTTAATAGTACCTTATGTTGTGAACTAATTAATCCACCAGTAACATAAACCCAAGCCGATAATCTATATTGTTTTCCAGGTTCAACAGTTACATATTCATAATTATATCTAGCAGCCTCTCTAGGACAATCATTAAAATGTTTCATTACTAAATTTTGAGGATTAAAGTAAACTTGTCTTTCATTATCTGACATAAATGTAGGACTAACAGAATTAATTAATAATCCTTCTTCTTCTGGATTTACTTTTTCTATATAAGAAGTACTTGGAAAACTTCCACTCTTATAATAAGACCAATAATAATTATTATTATCTTTACAAGTTAGTGTGTTGGGTGGACAATAATCTAATTCTGGAATTTGTTGAGTGCAATAATTTACACATATTGGTTCACATTGGTTATCATTATCATATTGACAAGTTTGTGGAATAGGAACTTCTGTTGAAATTCCTTCTTCACATTCACACATACACCCATAACAAGATGTATAATCACAACTGTTGTCATCATATTCAGCATCAGGATTATAATTACACGCATCTGAATCTGTACAACCTTCTATATACTCTGGAGGTGGAGAAGTATCATCATCATCACCACCACCACCGTCACCACTCTCCAAACAACATTCAGGAGGACAAGTGCAAGGACCACCAGGTTGTTCTAAAGTAGACCATGGAGTATAAGTTTCACATGTAGCATATGCTGCTGCATTAACATAAGCTCCACCCGCACAATATGTATCATTAACACCATATTGTCCAGTATTAGGATTCATATCACAAGTCCAATTTCCTGCTCCTGTACAACAAGGACACACACTTCTATCATTTCTATTAGCTGCTGATGTATCATATTTTTCACAATAATAATCACTAACTGGATTTGTAGTATCAGTATCACAATCTTGAACATTTAAACCATTCATATCAGAACCAGAACTACCACCATTATCAAAACATTCATTTGGAATAGCAGCATTAAAAACAGAATAATTGTTTCCATTTTGGTCATTAAACATATTTACACCACTACAAAAACCTTCACCATAACTTAACATCCAATTATCTGTATTGTTTATTTCCATATCACTGTCAACAATATATTCAGGTTCTTCTACACAATAACCATCACCATCAATTGAACCCCAAGTATTAAAAATATTAGGGAATCTACTTGAATCATTTGGATTAATATTTACCCATTTACCAGCTGGATTATTTTTATCTGGTCCACCACACACACACGCATTCATAGTTTTATGGTCACCCATAACATTACCTAATTCATCATTATATGTCCAACCTATATATGAATCTGAAGTATGGATTCCAGCATTAATAACTGCATCTTTTATATATCTATAACAACCCCATTTTTTAGCTCTTTCCTCATCCATTTTAACTTTTACAGATAAAGATACAGTTGATTCATCAGTTTTATTAGTGACATCACCATCACTTATTCCTAAGAACCATTTATCCCATGTACTATTTGGTGTTTCATTAAGAGTATAATTTTCACCATCTTTTAATGACATATCAGAATATGTATAATCTATGAGCCATTCAGAATATGTATCAACCCACTCAGCATCATAAAGTCCACCAGGATAAATAAAAAGTTGATATCCATTATCAGCATTTATACTACCACCAAAAGTAGTTTCTTTACCAAACCTCCAATATTCTGGCATATAATTAACAACTTCATCAGTTTCATAATAATCATCACATTCAAATCCTAATATTTCCCACATATCAAATGGTTGATTCATATATCTAACTTGTGCAATATCAGAATCTCCTAAATAATCACCAAGTTCACCATAGGTATCTTTAAGTCCTTTATTAATTAATGTTGGTTTTTTTATATTTATTAATATATTTCCTTCATTATCTGTATACTCCATATCATCAGAAACAAGTTCACCATCTACATCAACCACACCATCAAAGAAACCCTTAACAGAATCTGCTGTTTTTTGTTCAATACACTCATCTTCACAATCAAGAAAAGCAGCTCTATATGGATTATTAGAAGAACCAATGTAATCTTCAAGTATATATTCAGTATCATTTAAATCACATTTAAATCTACTATATTCTAAAATAGTTTCATACGCTGGTGAAAGTACAGTATTACATTCGTTTTCATAACAAGCGGGATGTCCTAAAGTTTTAGTTGCTTGATAAACTTCATTACAAGTTGTTGCTCCCACACAAGATACTCCCCCGGATGGTGATACACATTTATAGGATGTCCAAGTTCCAGTTTGTATTTGGTTAACACATTCTACTGCTGTTACATCTTGAGTATTATATATTTCTTGACAACATTCATTAGGAGAATAACCTTCACCTATTACAGAATAACCACCCGAATGACTACAATTATGAGCCTGTCGACAAGATAAAGTTGCACTCTCCTCACTTTCCTGACCTTCTACTCCTTCATGAACCCACACATGTCCAACTGTAAGTGGACCATCTTCTAAAGAACAACCATTTGATTCATTACATAAAAATCTTTGTATATCTTCATTCGTAGACATCCATTCAAGATTACTACCAAATTCTGCTGGTGTACCCCAAACATTTAATGATTCATCAGCAATAGTAACCCACGACCACCACGCACTATCACCCCAACTTGTACTAATACCAGGAGCAGTTGTTGGGTGTATTGTAAAATCACTACATTGAATTGTAGGAGCATCTATTCCCATACCATCATTAATACATATTAAATGTTCATCATTTAATTCTGTTACACTAGGTATATATCTACAAGCGTCATCTTGTATATATTCGATAACTAAATCACTATCATCAACTAATTCTGATTGATTAGCATATGAACCAGTAAAAGAAGACATATATGGTAAGGTAGAATTTTCATCCATTTCAGATAAAGCTATTTCAGATCTTAATTGATCTCCAAGATTTTTAAAATTTTGTGGAATATATATGTTTTCATAATTTGTAGTACCTACATTTATTGCTAAAAATCCATTAACATGTTTTAAAACTTTATAATATAGTGAATTTTTTGATATACCACTAATAATTGGTGTTCTGTCTTCATATGGAATATAATCATAACCATTACCACCAAGTATTTTAAATTCTTCTTCTATAGATGTATCTGTACCGACATTAATTCTTAATTTAAAATCTTTCCAGTGTGAAATTCCTTGTGATTCATTAGTAATATCTGTTACATCATCCGATGTACATTCTATTTCAGTTGCTCTTTTTTTATGTATTCCGTGACATGGGCGACTATATCCCCAATTGTTATCTCCATTTGAACCACCATAACAACCAACATCAGAAAATATTCTAACTTTTTGTTGACCAATCCACTCAGCTTCATGAAGTCCACCATAATCACCATATGATGTATAACCACCAGTAAAATCAATACGACCATTATGACAACTTCCAGCATTAGCTCCGTAATCATTAAATGGTAAAACACTTTCATATTGTATACCAGCAGTTCCATCTTTAACAGGATTTCCATATGTATCAAATAAAACATCTGTTATATGCCATCCTGGTCCACAATCCATATCAGCCCAACCTGTATCACCATTCCAATGGTCACCATTATATGTAGAACCTTCATCACAACATCCTTCATTTTCTCCACAACCTTTAGTTGTATTACTTGTTCCTTGATCTATCCACATTTTAATATATTTTTTATATCCAGCACGAAGTCTTTCAACTCTGAACATTGTTCCCTTTACTTCATAAATACCTGATTTTTCATATGCGTGACTTAATAATTTACCATCTCCCATTTCAAAAGGTTCTGTATTATATTCTACAGTTGAACCATCTCCCCAATCTATAAAACCAAGATAGAAAAATGAATCATTTATAGAACCAGACATTATTGGTTTTTCATCAAATACACTATATCTATTTAAATCTTCATTGTATTGTTTTCTAGGATAGAAGAAAAGTTGTGCATTGAGTGGTGCTGTTGATTCTTCCCACGATTTAGGTTGTAATTCTTTATCATAATATTTAGTAAGAACAGAATTTGAACTACCCAAACTTTGTGGAGTTCTAACATCAACATCTGGTATAAAATCGTGATATTTATGATAATTAAGTGTACTAACACCAAGTGAATAATCTATGGTTGTTGTTTCTACACAATCTTCACCTCCAAAATATCCAAAAGTTGGACATGGAGAAAATTGAGAACAATCTATTTCACCATTGCATGTAGAGTTTGATTCATTCCAAAAACACAAACTACCATCTTCAATAAATACTGGTGGTGAATATAATTCTACCACTTCACCCACAGTATGAGCTACAGGTGTAGTACCAAAAGCTCCTCTAATTAATTTTAATGTTATTCCTTTAGAATCATAATGATGAAGATGTTCGTGATATCCAACATTTCCACCATAATTATAATTTTCACTCCAAGTATCATCTACATAATCAATTTCATCAAAATCTGGGTGACCAAAATGACGCTGTATAATCATCCACTCCGAACCAACTTTTAAATAATAACCAGCATAATAACCAGGATTTTGTTGATAATCACCTTGAACATTATTTACAGGAGATCCTGCTTGTTCCATATGTTCAAAAATTGAAGTATCTTCAAATTGAGCATATTGATATATATGTAAATGATCTAATTCATAATCATAACTGTCATCATCAGGATGATAGAGATAATTATTATAAGCATCATAACCTAATGATTCTAAAGCAGGATTAACACCACCAAGAGTAATATATGTATTTATTGAATTATATAAACCATAAACAATTGACCACTCAGTTAATGGTAATCCATGATCCCAAGTTATGTTTGGATGAGTTGTTGTTGTTCCTACTAATGTAGCTCCTTCATCAGGATGCATATAACCAGGTTGTTGAACATCTCCAGTTAATTCTTCACATGTTTGTTGATCAGTACCATCAAGTTGAGAACATTGCACCGTTCCAACACATTCTACTACATATTGGTAACCATAATATCCAGGATTATTTGCTGTAAATGGAGCAGGAAAGAAGCTTCCTGTAAAGTTTCCTTCCATTGATGAATAAGGGTGACTCCAAATATCATACTCTTGTCCATCTATGACTGATGTATCTACTATTTCACCATGTAATTTTATCCATCTGTCTGATTCAGTAAATGGGTTTTGATGATTATATCCAGTAGAAAACCAATTTCTATTATTTGCATAATTATCCCAATACCATAAACCAAGAGATGGTCTTTTATCTCTATCTAATCTTTCTAATCTTGAAGAATTGTTTTCTTCATCTGAATCTAAAGTATTACCTATAATATTAAATCCCTGCCAAGGTGAAAATCTATCTTTTATAGTTTGTTCTAATTTTATAATATTTCTAGCATCTACAAATATTGTAGATTCACCAACCAACCCATATGTGTCTAAAGCATAAGCTGTTACTTGATATATGGATGGATAAACATATTTATAAGTAAAACCTTCATTAAATAATTTATAAAAAGCACCAGCTGTGTCAGTATTTTGATTGTATGATGGTGATTCGAATACAATCCTATTTGCTTCTCCAAGTGGATGTTCTACATCTCGTGTTCCAACTAAATCATCCCAACCTTCTCTTCGTAAATCATTCCAACCATTTACCCATTCTTCTGGTGACTCATTAATTGTTACCCACCATGGTTCATTTTCTTGTAATCCTACAGAATCATAATCCTGAACAACATCAATTATTTGAAACCAATAACTAACCACATAATCTAATTGATTATATTGTACATTTTGTGATAAAAATCCACCTATATTATCGTTTACAAAATAATCTAAATTTTCTGATGATTCATCATCATGTTCTGAATTTTGATCAGAATATTCCCATATTAAATTACTATATGATGCATCACACCACCTACTATTAACACCTTTATAATAATCTATATATAATTTTAATTCATCTACCCATTCTTCTTGATAATAAACAGGATTTGTTCCACCAACATTATTTTCTGAATTATAAAATTCAATTGGGTTATCTAATAAAGTTGATGTGTTAGATGAACAACACTCCCCATATATATTTACGAAACCACTGTCACCATCTATACTTCCACAATTTTGTATAAATCTATTATCTTCTGTAGTGTTTGGGTGATAATCAAAAACATTCATTTCAAAACTTCTATCCAACCTAATTGGTATTTTAACTTTAGTATCATTTCCAGATAATTTATAATTAAATGTATCTGGTGTTAACCCAAAAGAAGCTAGTTCTTCAGTAGATAAAAAACCAACCGCACCATCAACACTACCCTTATCAACCTGTATATTAATAATTGAAAAACCTGTTCTTTTTTGAGTAAATGTTCCATCTTCGTTAAAACCTGTATCTTTAGCTCCTACCCTTATTTTAAAAGTTCCAAGTGTATTAACTTTTGGCTTAAAGTACAAGTATTGTTTTAAATCTGTTTGTCCAGTTTCATTAAGAAAGTTATAATAAGAATTTGTTACTACACAAGAAACTCTCATATTGGTAAAATTCATATTAGTATGTTGACCCATATCAAATGCAGTTTGGGGATAATTACACCCATCAAAATTTTCAGATGTTACTGTTCCACCCATCCATTGATACCAATTTTCTCCATAATCAAATGATCTTTGTAACTCTGATACTCCTTCTACACATTCAGCACCTATACTTGCACAAGCATCATATAAACTTGTAAACAACCAATCATTACTTATATCAGAGTATTCTAAATTATTAGTAAAATTTATATCTTCTGCTATTGATACAAATTGTAATTCTCCATCATTTTCTTCATTAATATTTAAAAAGTTTGGATGTTGATATCTAGGACAATCTTCATTTAATTCACAAACTTTTCCAGAATTTAATCCATCAGCACATACCTTATATGATAATAAATCTTCTTGTTTTAATTGATTTAAATCATAATAACCAATTACATTGTTATCATTAACATCTAATATACCTTGTTCACCATTTTCATCATTACCACACAACGAATTTGCAAGTTGTGATGTTAATCCGATTGATTGTTGTTGTGGAATAATTACTTCATAATTATCGAATACATTTACCTCTCCACTTTCTTCTGTAGTTTCTACTAATATATCTTCTACATCATTAGCTACATATCCCATAATGTACTCTAAACATGCTGTTTGTTTTAAACATCCCTCATTATTAAAATAATTTGAATTTGGAACACAACTACCAGTACAATCATCATCCGACATACAAGTAGTTCCATCATCATCACAAATTGTAAATGTAGTAAAACTATTATCACATGAATCATCAAAAATCATTGTTCCATAGTAAGCAAACATATCATATATTAAGTCAATTGTTGTTTTATTGTTATTTTCTAAACACCCATAATCAGCACCACCTCTCATATAGAATTCAACATCTGATTCTTCTGCCCCAAACGATAAATTAACATCAGCTAAACATTGAGCATAATCATTTTCATCTATAACATCATTTGACATATAGTTAGCAAAACTACACATTTCTTCAGCTTTTTCAGGACTCATACCAAAAGATTCATAACATATAGTTGAACAAAAAATAAAATCAGAGCATGTAGAATTTGGTCTATCAAAATCAATAACTTGGTATCCACCAATTTCATATGGTGGATCACATTGACCATCACCTTGACAATTATTAATTATATCTATAGATTTTTTTATTCGTTCACAATACTCATTAGTAATAACAGCTGGTTTATATGATTCAAAATTAAGTATTGATACTGGTCCATCGTCTTCAATATCAGTTTTTTCTATTTGAACATTAATATCATTTGGATAATTAGAATTATTCATAAACATTCTATTATCACTAACAGATTCAATTACAGGAGGGTCGTTAATTGGATGAATTATTAATTTAACTACTATTTTGTCAGATGATGAATCATTGTCTATAATTCTAACAGATAAATCAGTTTCTCCAGCCATATTTGGAATACTACTTATTCTTATTATTGAATTTATATGAGATAAATAATAATCATCATAATTGAATAAATATGTAGAATTTAATGTTTGACCAAAACACGGATGTTCAGGTGTATTTATTAAATCAGCACTACAATATA
>CEUX01025735.1_pt1 | contig 22048 bp, 23 predicted proteins | sample 531361 | NCBI WGS metagenome assembly CEUX01 (sample SAMEA2622736, study PRJEB7988) | marine metagenome | isolation source: saline water (ENVO:00002010), including
AGATCTACAAGCAAAAGTTTTTCTATCGTTTTTAGCTCTCCTAAGCTTACCTTCAGATTCTTCGATCAACTGGTCTATTTTCGATTCTTCTAAAAGTTTGTTGTTAGAGTCAAAACATCTAAACTTCTTGTAAAAGAAAACTTCGTTATGAGGATCGTCAACAGCCATGTCAGTGACTTTGGTATGAGGAATGAAAGTTTTAGCGTGTTGGCTACACTTCATCGAGAAGAACCAATCTGAAGCTTTTCTGACGGCTTCCGTTCTGTCATAAGCAGGTATGTACTTTGTCCATACAAAGTCGCCATCTCTGAAAAGAAGATTTACTCCTACGCTTTTGGCTTTTTGGCTAGGGTGAATACAATCACCAACTCTTAACGTAGCCAAATAAGTCCTTTTAGGTTTGTTGGGTTCTTCTTGCATTTTAGCCTATTGTCTTAAGTCTTTTAATCAAAGCAAAGATCTGACTCTTAGGAATGTCTTGAACACTACTCCAAGCTCCTTCTTCTACTTTGCCTTCTCCTATGAGCTTCTTATTTAAGTTCTCAAAAGATACGCTCTTCTCTTTCATAACAGAAGACAAGAGTGAGTGAGGGTCTGCTCCAGCCGCAGCAGTAGCGTTTGCATTAGACTCAGTGAACAAGTTGGCATCGCCCATCTCATCGGAGCCAACAACATTGATTCTAAGAAAATTTCTAACGCAACGGACGAACGCCCTATTCTCGGCTATAGCAGCTAAGAAATTTCTAGCAAAACTTTTAGTGTTCGAGAGTGAAGCGTCAGCCATTGCTTCAAAGTAAACCTCTTCGCCTTCTGTCTCGAAGTTGGGAACCCACCGAATTCCGCAAGAAGCCATTACATAGTCAGGCGCAGCAGAATACACTTTATACTCAACACTTCTGAAACCCCTTATTTGCGCTAGATTTTTTATCCCTCCAAGAAGGATAAGTAGATCTTTGTCATCAAGCTTTGAAATATCAGTCTCTTTAGTCTTTTGCTTGTTGGCAACAAGGAACTCTTCTTTAACCATTTTGCGCCAGTCAACAAGACCATTTTCATCATAGATATACTCTACGCTACCATCATCGATCAACCCTAAATTATTCCTTTCTCTCGCCGTCGGGTTGCCTTTATTGCTTTCAGTCTTAGTCTCTTTAGCTGTTTTCTTTTTAGCTGCCATATCCAATAAAAGATAAAGGCCGCTTTCTAATGTGTCAAGAAACTTTTTTGACTATCCTAAAGCAATCAAGCTCTTTATAGAACTCTTTAGTTGGCTGGACTTTACTTGGCTGGCTTGAGTCAGAATGGATGTCATTCGCATCGTGAGCAGACTTGCTGAGATATACATTTCCTCCTACAAGTAGCCTTTTGTTTGAAAAATAGTAAAGCTCTGAGAGGTTGTGTCCTTTTAGTTCATCTATTTTAGATGGGTCTGCTATCTTTTGGTGATAAATTGGAGACAAGTCCATGTAGCTGACTTTCTTTTTGTTGATGCTTTCTGCATCTAAGTAAGATAAGAGCTTAAATGGTATTTTAAGCTTTTTGGCTTCCTCTATAAATTTAGGTTCGTCTTTCTCGCCGACTAGATAATACAAGCACTCAATTTTTTTGCTTATTTTAGATAGTAGGTCAGGCCGAATGGGCCTGTCTGTTATGATGTTTATGTTGTTTTCTGTAATAGTAAACTGCTCAAGAAGATTCTTTTCATCGAAATGGTAGTCCATTCTGACACTCATTGGATAAAAGTTTACATTGGCAACAGAACTTGGGATTACCTCTACCTGCTTGTTTTTATAGATAGACCCAGTAAAAATAGTCTCGTATTGTATTTTATAATCAACCCCTAGAAGATCTAAAATGGAAGAAGCCATCTTTTCTGGCTTAATTGAATTTATAGACTTGGGAGATTCCTCCATTGAATAGCTTGGTAGCTTGCCGTTCTCCGGAGAAAGTAATACTTGATTTGACTTCTTGCCCCAATAAGGCTTCAAGCATTCTTTATGAGCCATAGAGTATATACTTAACAATTTAACGTCAGCAATGGAGGCTAAATCTGTAGCAAAACTCGTTTCTCCAAAATGTAGTAAGGAGTTTTTTATGATATGGTAAAGTTGAGCAGAGTCTATAGTATCATTTAGTTGAACTAAGTTATCTATCTCCTTTACCTTCACTGGATTGAGATTAAGTATTTTTATGTCATTAGCTTTGAGATACGGATTTATTATCTCTATAACATCCTCCCAGTAATCATATTGCATAGAAGGAATGCCTTGCTCCACGTATTGAGTGATATATTTGCCTGAAAAAGGCAATGGGTAAAACTTCTCGTATACGTCCGGCTTGCCTATTTTTAAGCCAGTCTCAAGACTGTATTTTTCTATTAAATGCATAGCTATCGGATAGGAAAGGTTTCAGCACATTTCAAATCAAAGTTTATTATATCTTTGCCGTTATGGGTATAGTTGACCGTTTTTTGAGTACAGAAGTAAGGGAGGAAGGCTATTTCAAACCATCCTTTTTTATCTCCTTTGCCTTCTAAATAAAAAGGCTGTTCTACTATATCGTTAAATTCAACAGTTTTATGAATATACTCATTGGTTTCAAGAAGGCTAAAATAATCCTTCTTTGTTATGTAGTATAAATTGTGATCTGGATAAGTGTCTTTAAGCGATTTTAATAAACTGGTACTATAAAGAATATCCCTCTCATTGCCCGGAAGTACAAAGGCTATCCTCTTGCCTTCGTCGTCTTCGTCTAGAAACTTTGAAATGTCATACTGTGACTCTTTCACATCCCCTGACTCTTTTCTAGCTACATCTCTAAAATAATTTTCTATGTTATCTCTAGAAACTCTCTTCTCAAGCTCGGACATCCAGTATTGATGACCGTCATAGGTTGGGTCTACATCTCTTTTGAGGATATTCTTGTAAAGAGCTTTTATCCAATCAGAGTCGTTTTCAATATCTGGAACTTCAGCATTGGGGTCTTTCCTGTCTTCTAAAGACTCAACGAAGTCAAAGTCGTGTTCTGGTTGAGAGTCTATAAAGTTTTCTATAAAGCCTCCAACAACCTTATTTGAAAATTTAGATAATACCCAATCCCTAGCTTGACGACCCCACTTTATTCTTTCTTCGGCGGGCATCTCATATACAACATTTAATTGTTCGCATATGGAATCAGCATAGGTTGAAGCTTTTTTAAACTGAGTGCCGTGCTCTCTATATTCAGCCCAGTCCAAAGGTAGTGAAGCTGAGCCTTCTTCGCAGCACTCTTCACCACAACTGTAATTAGTAACTAAAGTAATAAGCTCGGTAAGCTTGGCTTCTTGAATTGGTATCTCCTGTCCGCCGCTAGTAAATGGATGACAGTATACGTCCATGAGGTTATATACTTCATTTAGTTGAGTTTCAGTGACACCTAGATTTACGCCCGTCGTGCTAAATGATTTTTCGCTTTTGCAAAAAGGGCAATTATGACCTTGGCCTTGAAAATTCGCGACTAGATATTCTCCGCACTCTTTACATACATACGTAGTAAATATCTCTTTCTCGTCAATCTCATACTCTTTTACCAACTTTGGAATCTCCCATCCTTCTGCGTAGTTGGTATGGAGTAGTAGTCCCGCTTTCCTTTCTGGATGTGTATCCCTAAACTTCTTATATCCCTCAAGAAGATTAGGTACAGATTTTCTAAGTTGATTTCTAAAAACGAAACCAATCATAAAGCGATCTAAATCAAGATGATTCTTGGCTCTGATTATGTCTCTGTCATTATTACTAAGTCTTTTGAAATATGTTTCATCAACAATTCCATGAACAGTCTTAATATGTTTGTGGCCAAGTCTATGAAGTTCTTTTTCTGCGAAGCTACTCCAAACCCAATAATTATCAATTTTATCGGCGTTTGCTAAGGCTGCCTCAAATATCGGAAGTGAATCCAAAGTCACCCAAATGGCAGAAGGAATTTTCTTAAACCAAGTAGATTTAATACTGAAATCAACGCCCCAAAAATCTTGAATACCGATGTAGATATCGGGTTTTTCTTTTTTGATTACTTCATTGATATATTCGCTACCATAAGAAGCGTCCCTGATCCTTTTTTGGTCGGTAGACGAATTTATGTCATTGAGCTTTTGTTGGTCTGACGTAATCGCGCCAATGGTTCTCCAAGGCGTTTTTGCAAAGTCCTCACAGCCTCTTGTATCGACCATGCCGCACGCAAAATTAACTAGCTCATACTTTCCAGTGTTATAAAGGTAAGTAAGAAGGGCCTTGGCATTTCTGCCAAAGCCCGTCTTAGAAAGAGCAAAGTCCGTATGTATAAATACTTTCTTCTTTTTTACCATGGTTCTACTTCCAAGGTGTCAGAACCTCCGCCTCCAACATCCGCGAAGTCATCGTCACCAGAAGTAGTGGCCGCTGCCTGTGGCTCGTCACTCCTTTTTTTGGAGTTGTTAATCCACTCCTTTTGTTTTTTGGAGTATCTCTCAAGCCTAGCGTTATTGAAGTCGGATAGTCCGGCTGTCAAATATGATAATAGCGTTTCTGCCTCACCATAATCTAAAGTAATTGAAAAATTACTCTTGTTGGATGTATCTTCCTTTTCTTCTTTTTGGACTTTGAAAGAATATCCTTTTTGGCCTCCGGATTTCACCCAGTTGCCGCTGTCGTCTTTGGACATTTGAAACCAAGGCTCAAACTTGATTCGAGTGATTTGGTTTTTGCTTGCATGATACCAAGCTTTGCCACCGCAAACATCAAGGTTTTTCTTAATGCAAGCCAAGATTTGCCCAATCTCAGTCTCGCTAAGCTTTACGCTTACTTTCTTTGACGGGTCTTTGCCCGCAAAAGAGCCTTGATGCCTCTGCGCGTCCCAGCTTGACTGCTTGACGAGCTCAGCCATGAATGAGTTGTCAAGTTTGCTGTACTTAAAACTGCAAAGATGACCCGTTGATTTTGAGTTCGGCTTGAAAAAAGCTAATGAATCGCTCATAAGAATTAAATTTAAACGCTACTTTTCGATGTGTCAACCCTTTTTTTGTATATCTCTCTCGTAATCGTCGTCTAATCTAACAATATCGTCTTCCTCAAGATAATCGCCGCATTGGACTTCAATTATTTCGACCATTTCTTCTGTATGGTTTGATAGTCTATGTTTTGCTCCTTTTGGTATAAATATTGATTTGCCGGATTTAAGAGTGTCCTTGAAGTAATCTTGGGTATCTTTGTGATGCACTAAAACAGTTGCATCACCTTTTACAACTGTCCAATACTCTTTCCTGTGGTGATGATATTGGAGGGAAAGCCTTTGATTTGGTTTAACCGATATCCTCTTAACCTTGTATCCTTTGCCTGAATCTAGGACTGTAAAGCTGCCCCAAGGACGCTCTTCTGTATAGTTTTCAGGATTGTTTGATTTCATTATCTGAGATTACTTTGTCTAAAGTCGCTTTAAGCCGCAAAAGCTCACCTTTATAATACTCTCTGGTATATCCATCATTAAAAGGACTTAGGTAATTAGTCTTGCAGTCTTCAATGTACTGCTCAATATCTGTTTTCTTTTCCATATTTTAAGTTGTTGGTTACCAAAGACTTACGACTTTGGAAATTATTTTTCTGTAAGTCTCTGGCTATCAAGGACTTACAAATCATGAGTATTCGGCTGAGTTTTTTATCTTTCTGTAACTCTCTGATTCAGAAGGCTTTAGCTCATCTTCAGACCATTCGAAAAACTTCACATTTGGAACGTTGATGTCAATGAACGCATTTCGGCGCGTAGTAGTTCCTTTGTAAGAGTTGCTGCTATACATAGTCTTTGTGTCCTTAGATTTATATTTTAGTATTAGCTCTCCCTTCATATTTGTGACCGGTATAGATATAATAACTCTTTCAGCTAGAACATTACAAAATATATACGACGCAAGGTGGCGGCTACGACTTTCCTGTTGGAGAACTTTGATTTTGTTTTCGGTTATGAGATATCCGTTCTCTTTTAATTCGTTGACAGTTAGAATACTCTTTGATCTTCTGGATAAATAATACCTACTCTTTTCCTCAAAAATTGCGGCGGGTTTCTTATCCTTGTAAACAAAGCCGTCATAATAGGATTTCGCATCCTTCCTCTCGTAAAACTTCATCTTGGTGCGATCAGCAAGTACCCTGACGGTTGCGTGCTGCATGTCCATAAACAGTGGCCCAGCGCCCTCTTGGCAATCCAAGGTCGCAGATCGGCCGCTAGTCTTTTCTGCTTTCTTGATTGGTTCTTTGTCAGGTTTTATTTCTGGCGTAGCTCCATCCTTGAGGTCAGACAATTTTGTGAATATTTTATTGCTTTGAACGGCAATCATATCGGCAAAAACAACATCATCAGCAGTAGTGCCTTTAACAACTATGATATTATCCTTTTGGGGGAAACCATTATTTTGTTCTTTGCATTGGTGCATTTTGTCATTAAATATCATTACCCTTGTAATACCTGTCTCATCGCCCACTTCTAATCTAACGTATTCAGAGCCTTTTCTTGATTTGCCTTTGTATGCTTTATCATTTACATAACAAACAAATACTACATTGGTTCTTTCTGGTAGTTCGGAAAGTTGTCTAATTGATCTAAGGTTAGCGCGCTTTTCTGAAAAGATGTCGATTAGTGATCTATTGTGAGTATATCCTAAAAGACTTTTCTCATACCACCAGTTCGCAAAACTCTCAGATTTTTTGTTTTGTTGGTAAATAGCTTTATATGGCTCAGAATGTTTTTTTATTGTTTTCATTCTTGATTCTTTTACCACAGGCTTACCCTTCTCGTCTTGAAAAGTAGAAAGCTTGACAACCGCGTCCACCAAGTCGTAGTCAAGGCTTTCTCCTAGTTTCATACAATAAATTTTTTCTCTATCCTTCAGTAAGTTCCAAAGCTGCGCCTCATAGACGATTTTACTTCTAGAGGCTTTAAAACCCTCTAAAGCTCCCGCTTGGATCAAAGCGCATAAAATGCCTATACCTAGGCCGGACTCTTTAGCTCCTTGGAAGATCTCAAACTTATTAGAATAGTTGCTTTTAAAGTTAGAAAGTTTCTCTATTGACTTATCTGATATTCCTTTTATAGAAAGTAGGCCAAACCTAATATCATCACCCTCGATACTGAAATCCATTTCTGACTTAGTTATATGAGGAGGAAGGAGTTTGATATTAAAATCTATTAACTCTTTCTCAATCTTTGATATTTCGCTAATCGGGTCTGGCTCAAATCGAGTCATTTTCAATAACGCTAAAAAGAATTCTTTAGGGTGATTGAACTTTAGAAATATCGTGGCAGCAGAAAGGGCAGCGTAAGCTATCGAATGGGATTTATTGAAAGAGTAGTTAGCGGAATCTTCTAAAACGCTCCAGAGCACTTTACCGATCTCAGGGTCTAGCTTATTATCTTTGATCTTTTGACCGATTTTTTTCTTCCACTCTTTAACCTCTTTAATTTTCTTCTTGCCTACTATCCTTCGTAGTATTTCAGCTTCATCAAGCGTAAACCCAACTTTATGAGCCATCTTCATCATCTGCTCTTGATACAGACAGACACCGCCAGTAGTTGAGAGTATATCGTCAAAAAATTTATGGATAACGTCTGTAGTTCCGGTATTAGTATAAGTGGCGTACTGATCTACATAAGCTAACGCTCCCGGACGAGCCAGAGCCAAAACCGCACTAAGCTCTTGTAAGTTTTTTGGTTTTACTTTTTGGCAAACTTTGTAGTTCGTGTCGGCTTCAATCTGAAACAAGCCATGAGGAGACTTAAGATCTTGTAGGTTTCTGTATATCTCCGAGCTTTCAACGTCAATGTCAGTAACCTTTATTCCAACTAACTTACATGCCTCATCGACAACAGATGTGCTTCTTAACCCAAGAATATCAAGCTTTACATTAGATAAGGACGCATAGTCCATATCAAAAGAAGAAACAGGATTCTTATCAGAAGAAAGTTCTGTAGGACAGGAGTCCTCTAAAGCGCCGTATGACAGTAGAACTCCGGATGCATGTACCCCTTTATTTTTAACTAAATCTCTGAGCGTTTTAGCTATCTTATAAGCTTTAGGATTATCGTCACACCACTCTTTGAACTCAGGTACCTCTTCATAGGCATCTTCAATGTCGCTGACCTTTCCGAACACTTTAGGTATCAGGCCACTTACCATGTTCATTTCGGTCTCATTTTTATCGTAAATTACCTTACCGCACTCTTTCATTAAGAGTTTGCCGCTAAGAGTATTGAGAGTAAGTATTTTTGCTGTTCTGCCTTTAAACTTATCTTCTAAAAACTGTAATACTTGAGGCCGTTTATAATAACATATATCTAAATCAATATCACACATCAAAGAGCCATCAAGATATGTGATCCCGTTTACAACTTGCTTCTTGGCTCGAATTTTAGATATGAACCTCTCGAAAAACAATTCGTATCTTATTGGATCTATGCCTGTAACTCCTATCAAATATAATATCAGACTACCAGCCGCAGAGCCCCTTCCTAAGCCTGTTGGTATATCATTTTCTTTACAATAATTAATCACATCCCAGCAAAGTAAGATGTAGTCTACAAATCCTAAATCTAATAGCGTTTCTAGCTCGTATTTTGCCCTCTCAATGTATTTCTCTGCGTCTTTGGGGTCTATCCTACCCTCTTTTATTTTCTGCTCGTATCCGGCGTATGAGAGGCATCTGAGGAAAAAGTAGTTATCCTTGTCTTTTCCTACCTTGAGTTCTTTACGATATTTATCTTCAATTACGAAGTCAGGAAGCCTGACTCCATGCATGTCTAAATCTAGCTTCTTAAAATTGCTTTTAAATCTCTTTACTTCTTTTGTATTCGCCACTTCTCTATCTCCTCTTCAGTTTCAAACCAATACTTAGCAACTCTCATAGACTCTGGCCCATTTGGGCCATGAACATAGGCCCACCTATCTCCGTCATCTCTAGCTGAATCCGGCTTCCAGCTCGTATCTGGCTGAAAACCAGTTTTTTCCTTATCTGACCAGACCCGACTAGATCTAAAAGCCGAAAAATGAGCTTCAGCAAAGCTACATTGCATTTTAAGCCTCTGCTCGAAAAACCAATAGTGATATTTAGCTTGAGCGATTGGCATTAAGTCGAAGTCCTCTCTTCTGTAATTAGCCCTCTCAAATTTTTGGCCATCCCATCTCGCTTTCTCCTCTGACCTGAGGATATCTTTTATTGGCCTAACGCAAAAAAACACAAAAATATCAGGCCTATTTAAAGTATGTAAAAGGTGAGACATTGTTGGGGCTTGTATCACCATTTTCATAGGATCTTTAACTTTATCAGCGAAGTTAGACTCAATGAAAAAATCAAACTCAAGCTCATCAACGAACTGCCAGCCAGCAAAATCAAAAAACTGTTCGAAAATATGCTGAGAGACTAAATTAGTACCAGATCTCTGGGGGCCAGAAACTATAATCTTACTAAAGTCTTTTAGGAAGGTATAATCTATCTGATTAAATGAAGTAATTACTTGGTTCATATGTCTATTTGCCATTTAAACACATTCCAAACTTTTAAGTTCAGCTCTAGGTCAACTAAAGCATCATGTAATCTATCATAATCGTGTTCTATCTTATGTTCATTGCCAAGGGCTTTTAAATTACATTTGAGGCCCTTCTTAATAATATGATACATCTTATATTGATAGGCTAAAAAGTCATCATCTCTATTGTATTGCAAGCCTAACTTAATCCCCTTTGCTATCGAAAGAGTGTCTATAATCTTTCTTGGAACCTGCTTCAAAAGATCAGAACCTCCGAACTCTTTGTATAAAATGCGTAAAATGTAAATATCAAATCCCAAAAGATTATGTCCTACAACGTGATCTGCATTAGAAAGCCAATCGCTTACTTCATCAAAAGCTTGTTTAGGCTCTATCCCGAGTTTATCTAATTTAGAGGGATCAAATCTAGTTATCTCAGCCGCTTCTTTAGATACCTTTAAGTCAGTGTCCCATTTAATGTACAGATCTCTACTGTCAATGACTTTATCGCCTTTAACTTTTAACATGGCTATTTGCCATGGTAAGTTGTTGCATTTGTTTAAGCATAGGTTCATAGTCTCGCAATCTATGAAAACTAGCTCTTTTTGCTTATCGTACCTTAAGAGGTGATCATCCATTAGCGGCCTCCTCCCAGCTCTCAAGGCAAAACTCTTCAGAACACATATGATCTAGGTTTGGTTTATTTAAAGTAGCTCGTTTGTTTATGCATTTAAAGGTTAAGTAGCTGATAAAATCTTCTCTTTTGGGATAAAAAATACTTTTTACCAACTCTGTTTTGTGGCTTTTTTTGCAATATGAGTCAACCTTGTCTCTAAGTATCTCATCGAATGGCAAGTCATTATCTTCAATAAAAAATTTAGTTTCGCAGAAGCTAAAGTTGGGCACAAAATTACCCCCATTTAAGAAGTTGCTAAACAAGAAAGAATCATAGAAAGGAATACACATCATCAAATGTTCATCATCCCAATGCTTTTTTAGAACGTTTAAGTCCAGCCTAGGCTCGTAATAAAACCCATCCTTAGCTGCCTCTCCAAAAATTTTGACAAGCTTCTTGTAGCCTTCGCTAGTTTTACAAAAGATTACTATCTTGCTATTAGAAGACCTAGACTCTTCATTCTTTTTTGTAATATCGCTACATAAAGTAATCCTAAGTCCAAATATAAGATTGAGTTTGAGCTCTTGACAGTTTAAGTAGGCTTGCAAAAAGCCACTCATAGAGTCATCTACTAGAAAAACGTCCTTGAGTCCTGACTTTTTACAAAGCAGTGGTATTGAGTTTTCTGCGCCTGAAGACTCTTCGTTTAAAGAAAGGTTCAGTATGCTTCTGCCAATAGAATAATGGCTCTTGAAAAGAGGTATCATTTACGACGCGTCTAATTTAACTGAGGCTTTTTACCTAGTCAAGTTAAAAATCAAACGGGTCTGAAGCTTTGACTTTTTGTTGAGGAGTCTCGCAAATATCATCAAAGTCATTATTTCTGTCCGTCCTAGTGACAAAGTGCCTAGGGCATCCGTTATACTTTTCTTTTGTTACTTTCTGACCCTCTTTGACGTTAAAATCTTCTTTAAAGCTTTTTGATACTACCTCGCCGTTTTTGTCCACTAAACAGTAATAATAATAAGGCTCTAAATAAGGGCACTTCCAAGAACCTATCTTGCACATCCATTTATCTTGATCGTAGTCGGCCGCGAATCTGGTTACGGCTGTTTCTTCCGTATAGTTGTTAATTATAGAGTAACAATGCTCTAAATAATATTCAAAGCCTTCAAGGTCTTCATCTGAGAACTCTACATTTTGAGTTGGTGTTCTTGGATGCCGAAGGAAAAGAAACTCGACTATAGGTTTATATTCGGGCCACTCTCTTCTAGCCGCCAAAGAATAAGCCATCCCTTGGACGCTAGATGAAAGCTCTTTTTTAGAGAATTTATTTTTACTACTTTTATAGTCTATGATTTTTACGACCTTTTCTTTTTCGTATACAGCAGGCTTATCAATAAATCCTCTAATCTTATATCTAGGAGATTCATTATCTATAAGAAACTCGTATTCTGGCTTATCGATTCTGCCGCCTTTACAGAAGTAGTCGTGACACAGTCCTAGGACTATCATTTTATCCATTAAGGAATAATTAGCATGACTATCCATAGGTAAGTCGTGTTTTACTCTGTCGTACTTCAGTTTTTTTAGAACGAGTCTAGCAACAGCGGGGGAACACTCTATGCTGCCTCCCATAACTATGTCATCGTAATGCTTTCTGTGTCTAGGATCTAAAAGCAACTCAAATACTAAATGGGCAATAGTACCACGTAAAGCTCCTTCATTTTGCCTTTGAGGCACCTTGAGGTGATAGTTGCACCAGTAAGACCAAGTACAAGTTTCAAGGGTTTTTATTCTTGAGGCCGAAAGTATTCTTTCTCTTTTTACGCTCATTTCCAGTTGGGTCCAGAAACCCAAGAAACTAAAGAGAACCTTTCCCCTTTAGTAACTGGAGTGACTTTATGTATTAAAATTGAGGGGAATAGTATAACATTACCAAGTCCTCTAGGGCAAGTTGTTGTATTGCTCCCAGTGTCAATTATAAGGTCTCCCCCCTCGTAAGTGTCTGGATCAGAAAGCTGAACTACAATACTTATCTTTCTGAAACCATGTCCGGGGCCAATGTCTAAATGGAAATCGTAATGAGAGCCTACCTCGTTATAATGAGTGAACTGAATACTCTCCCAAAGCCCGCAGTACTCTATACCCCATGTTTCATTAGCTTCAAGTACGCATTCTTTCAGATGATCCAGCAGCCACGTGATATCCGGACGTATCGGCAACCAAGATACATTGCTTTTCCTAACGGTAGAAGTATTTCCGGAAAAAGTATCGGCCGACTCAGGATTCTTAGAGAGTCCTAGATCTATAGCCTTCTGGCACTCATCCTTTGAAAGTCTATTCTCAAACCAATAGTAATTAGTAAGATTTATTTCATTGTCAATACCAAAAGCACTGTAGCCTTTGCGGTTGACCGCAGTATTACGTTTCTCTTTAAATTCTTCTACTTTCTTATTTAGATCAGATTGATTTAAGTTCATGGAAAAACTCTTTCACTTTGTTTGTTGGCATCTCCCCGAAATCATTATACTCAGTAAGCTCATTGATTTTTACTTGATGAGGGTCGAAATATTTTAGTAGTTTAGCTTTAAGCTTCTTGGCGGCCGTATTTCCTGCTCCAGAGGACTCAGAGTCATTATTTAGGCAGATATGTATTTTATTTGGGTCTACCCTCAAGAGAGTGTTGATGCATGGAACACTTAAATCTAAACCAAACGAAACTAAAGTATTCTTAATTCCAGCGTCCCAAAGCGAAAGCATATCTCCGATACTCTCAATTACTATGACAGACTTCTTTTCTTGTATTATATTATAGTTGAATTCGAACGGAAATCTCCAACTAGATTTATCCCCTAAGTGCTTCCACTTAGGCCTAGAGCTATTCTGTTTGGTTGGAAGTATGTCTCTACCAGAGAAGCCAACAATCTGTTTTTTGTAGTTCTTTATGGGGAAGACGTATCTGTCCTTCATTTTGCCAGAAAGGACTACCCCTCCGTTAAAAGATTTTATGGTACTATCAGAGACACCTCTTCCGAGCCAATAGGAATGGTCTTTTACTAAAGTGTCTAAATGCCCTTCTGGAAATATTCTCTGCTCTTTGATTTTGCTTTTAGGTGCAGAGCTAGTTTTAGTTAGGTCTATCTTGCCGCTAAGCCAACTTTTAGCTTCGCTGACATCTTTTAGCTTTAGAGTTATCTTAACTAAATCTTCTATCGGGCCTGATATGGATTCTTTGAAGTCCGTAAAATATCCCGTATCTTTTTTTACCCTTAAAGCAGTTTCGTTATCGCCATCTCTGTAGATAGCGCTCATACGATACTCCTTACCTAAGTCTTTTATATTGGTATACCCAATATCTTCTAAAATAGACCTTATATCTTTACTCATAACAACTCACCATCTGAATCGCTTACGTCATCTAAAATATGATTTTCTCTGGCTGCTTCAACAACTCTCTGTAAAGAGCCCTGCTCTTTTATGTTGAAGTTTTCTACTTCGAAGTTCAAATAGTTGTTTACATACTTCTCTGTGCCGTCCTCTAAAGTCCTTTTTATTAAATCATGATGACCGGCCGCATCCTTACCTTGAAAACGAGTTTTTAATGGTATTAACTTATGCGTGCCAAACTGCTCTCCATCTAAGGCTATTTCATCCACAGTCTTTCTCCTAAATATCGCAACAAAACTAGCAAACCACTGAAGCCTATCGGAAAGAGATATAGCTGAAGCATCATCAACTAAGTCTGAACCCTTTCTATTAAAAGTTTCACCAGCTCTGTTCATTTGCATAGCAGTAACTATAGGACAGTTTATTTCTTCTGATATTTTTTTAAGCTTATCTATTTTGTCGCCTATAGCTTGATGCTCAGCCCAGTTGTAACCAACTTTCTCTCCAGTTAGCTTAACGTAATCGTAAGCAACTAAACACTTCTCTCCCCTGCCTACTTCAGAGTAGTACCATCTCCTTATCATCGAGCAAATCTCATCAATAGTTTTGTTGCCAACATGATAGTGAAAATAATTGTAGTCTTTAATCTTCTTGAACGAGGCTCTCACTTTATCAACCATACTTTGGTCGTTTCGCCACTTACCCGTTTCAAGGTACCACATTGGAACGCCAGACATGGAAGCGGCCATTCTAAATTGCATTTCCTTTGTGCTCATTTCTGTGTCTAAGACTAAAACCTTGCAATTGTTAATAACTGAAGTTTTGAAAGCTACGTCATTGATCCACGTTGTCTTTCCTTGCGCTGGTCTAGAGACTATGGCGTAAATGTTTGCTGGTTTAAGTCCTCCGAATAAACGATTGAACTCAGGGTAAGGCGTTTTAAAACCCGTCTCTTCTTGAGGGTTATTGCCTGTCTCCTCGATTAACGATTCTACGCCATCAAATAAATTTATAGGCTCATCGGAAAAAGAATAACTGTCTATCTTTTCAGAATGTATCTTATCTACATTACTAATAATTTCTTCAATAGAATCTCCGCCTGAAGCTTTTACGAAATCTTTTATTTTATCAGAGTTTTCAACTAAGTCTCTTCTAATCCTAAGTTTTAAGAGCTCTTTAGAAGAATCTACTAAGCCTTTTGTCGATATCTGAGTGAAAAAAAGGTTTTCGATATAATCATAGATATTGATATCGTCTTTGAAAGAAATGCCTAAGTTTTTTATCTTCTCTGAAATAACGACTTTATCAACATTACCTCCAGAAAGGATAATATTCTTAGTTACTGAAAAAATAGTGCCATGAGTTGGCTGGTAGAAGTCACTTTCGTTGATAAACCTATCTATTTCGTAAAGATATTTAGGGTTTTTAAGAAGGCCGCCTAATACGTGCCTCTCTATTTGAAGAGAGTAGAGCTCCATTGAACTTTCTACTTTACCCTACGCTTTTACAAATGTCAAACTAAACAAAGTCTTCTCCGGAGTCATCCTCTTCAATATCCTCAAAACCTTCCTCATCTATGCCGTCTATTTCATCGCTGCACATGCTGGCGATATTGGAGAAAGTGGCTTTATTATTGAGCTCATCGATTACATCAGTCCAGTTTTTGGCGTAATACTGCAAAGCTAGAGCCTTAATTGGGTCGTCAAACCTGCTTCTAACCTCTGGCTCGCCTTCTGAGTTTATGGTGAAGAGAATGAACCCTCCATCGGAGCATTCATCAATCTGAGTCAGTAAAGATGTTGGAAACTTAAATGCTGACATAAATATATTTACACTATCATAGGTCTATTTCGAACTTATCATAAAAAAACTTTTTAGACAGATCTTCGACCTCGTTTTCTAATATCTCTACTAGTTTTATGTTATTTAAGTCTAACCACTCAATTTTTTGATTATCTCTTCTAATTGAGTCTAGGTACTTCATTCTGGAATTGGAGTGAAAAAACTTATTGAAAGAGTAGTGTTGATTACCTTGGACTTCAATAGCTATCTTTCTGGTGAAGTTTATAATATCTACTTTTAGCCTAGTCCCATAAACAGGGAACTCTTCAAAACAGATATGATTTCTCCAGTATGGCAGCAAAAACTGTTTGACCTTAAACTGGATTTTAGATCTACACTTTTTATTCCAGTTTATTCTGTACTTTACGACATCTTTACCTACTAATTTGCCATTAACATTAAACAGCTTCATATATGACGAGTATCACTTTCGTCTTTTTCTGTATAACCGGAATCTTGCCTCTGTAGGTTGACCTCGTTCTTTTTGAGGTAAATCTTATAAACCTCATCCGCATCCATTCCTAGGACTTGAGCTAAACTGATTAAAAAATGGAATAAGTCTACGACTTCAACCCTTGCGTTTTGCAGGTCAAACTCTTGGTATTTAGCCCACCACTTCCATGGAACGCTATCAGTAAGCTCTGCAAGCTCCTGAGTCATTGCTCTGCAATAGTTCAAGGTCCATTTAGTCCTATCTTCTTCATTTGTAATTTTGCTAGAGTCAACTCCGATTCTCTTATTTAGAGAATCCTGCATTTGGAAAAGCTCGTTTAATTTATCCATGGTTATTTTTGAAAAGCTGTAAGAATATAATCATAAAGAAATTTTGTTAATTCAGCGTTTTTAGTTAGGTAGTTTCTAAAGCTCTCTATACCTTGATGCTGCTTTTCGTATTCTAAGTTCTTCTTGTCAAATTCCTCGCACATTTCATCAGAAAAGTTTATCCAAGCTCCTTTCTGAGTTATGCAATGAAAAGCCGTCATTACGTCTATAATCTCCTGTTCTGTCCAAACGCTTTCGCCATTCTTCCTAAAATACTTAATTGGATACCTCACTGGCGCTCCAGTTTTTTCGTTTGGAGTTTTCCTTAGAATGATTTTGCAAAAATGACCAACTATTGCTTCTTTACCACGCTCATCTTTCTCAATTATGAAATCAGCTTTATGCCTAGGTTGGAATTCCAAAATCCAGTCACTGTAATGCAGTAAAGCATTTCCTCCAGAAGCGTTAGTAAGCCTTGGATCGCCTTTTTCATATGGATTGATAGATACTTTGCTTCTTACTTGACTTATTAAGAATAGAATGTGCCCGCCGACGCTAAGGTTTAAAGCTATCTTCCTTAAAAAATCAGAACTTAAAGTGGAGCCGCCAGCAACCTTATTGGATTCCTCGAATGGACGATCTAAATCAGAATGACGCACTAAAGCATCCATTGAGTCAATTATAAACATATACTTGCAGTTAGTCGGATTGTCTTGTACTAAATGCCTTATGAAATTTAATACGTGTTCATAAATGTTAGTCTTCCTAACGCACCATTTATCATCTGAAGTATCAACTCCAGCCCTCTCTATCATGTCCTTGCTAAGTCTCCCTTCGGCTTTTACATAAACAACCATGCTGTTGTCCATTTTTTGAAAGTTTCTAGCAAAAGATAAAGCGCAAGATGTTTTGCCTCCTTCTGATACTCCCGAAGCTCTGATTACTGAAGGGCGAACACCTCCAGACATTTCCATATCCAGTAGTAAGCTGCCGCTAGATACAACGTAATCTACTTCTTCAGCGAAGTCATTGTGATACTCTTTATTATCAGATAAATATTGTTTTATCTGCTCTACTGGGCTTTTGCCCTCCGCGCTACTTTTTTTCCTCTTTGCTGCCATCTCTTAAAAAATCTAGAACTGTTTCTGGTTTGGTTGGTGTTACCTTAACATCTTCTCCGAATTTTTCTTCAGAAATATTAATGGAAGGTTTGTCTTTGAAACTGAATGCTTTTATCTTTTTACGCGCCCTAAGCTTTGCCATAACGTTAGGCTTTAGCAGGTTTAATAGAGTGTAAACCTTCAAATCTTCATAATTCGCGTTAAGCCATTTCCAAAAATCTATATCAGGGAAAAAGGCTAAAAGCTTTTGGGCTTGCTTGTTTTGATGAAAGAAATTAGTACCAGCAGGATCGACCAGAAAGTTGTCCATAAGGTATTTGCGCTTTTCCTTCTCGTTCACAGCCAATAATTTAAAGGCCGCTTTTGAAAAAGTCAAGGCATTTCAGAAAGATCGTGCAGAACCATTTTTTTAACTAGCTCTGGAAATGAAGTTCTTGGGTTCCAGCCCATCTCTTCTCTAGCTTTAGTGGAATCTCCATAGAGTAAGTCGACTTCTGCTGGGCGATAAAATTCTTCGTTTACCTCGACTAAAACAACGTCTTGATAGTTAACAAATTTCGCCTCAAGCCCTTCTCCTTCCCATCTACCAGTAATTCCAGCGGCATCAAAAGCTAAATACACGAATTTAGAAATTTCATGAGTTTCGTTGCTAGATAAAACAAAATCTTCAGGTTTTTCTCTGTTCAACATGAGCCAAACTCCTCTAATAAAATCTTCGGAGTCAGACCAATCACGCTTAGAGTTAATATTTCCCAACTGCAAAGGCTCAAATCTGATTCCAAGCTCCATGCTTTTCTTGATTTTTGCAACGCCTTTAGTTATCTTTCTAGTTACGAACTCTTCGCCTCTCCTTACCCCTTCATGGTTAAATAGAAGGCCGCAGCACGCATATAGCCCATAAGAGTCTCTGTAAACTTTTACTAATTGCCTAGCCGCAACTTTAGTTGCTCCATAAGGACTTACTGGGCGAGGTGGATGGTTCTCGTCTTGAGGAGAGTACATAACGTCGCCATACTCTTCGCTAGAGCCTGCTTGATAAAAACGGCAGTCTGGATTATAAAGCCTAATAGCCTCAAGCATATGTAAAACTGCTGTAGCATTAGTATCCCAAGTTTGCACTGGAAAATCCCAACTACTACCAACAAAACTCTGGGCGGCAAAATTAATAAAATAGTCAGGGCTTAGTTCTTTAACTACTCTTGTAATACAAGTTGCATCAGTGACATCAAGGTTTATTAAGCTAAAATTTGGATTACCCTCTAGATGTTTAATATTCTCATGGTTAGATATGCTTAGCCTTCTGGCCCCTCCAAAAATGTGTATGTCTCCATCCTTGTGGTTGCTCAATAGAAAATCAACCATATTGCTGCCGTCCTGACCTGTTACGCCAGTAATGACAACTATCTTTTTATTACTCATTTCCTCTCTACTTTCTATAGCTGATTTTATATTAGTTATCTGCATCTTAAGTTAAGTTTATAATTTTCTTGTATTCTGTGACCCAATTATCTAAATCTCCAGTTGGCTTCCAACCTAACTTGTCTTTTATTTTAGAGTTGTCTGCTAAAGTAGCCTTGGGCTCTAATTTAGGTGGCAAGTATTGCCTTTCTCCCCCAATCAAATCCGCAACATGATTTACGCTAGCGTTGTCTCCATTTCCTACATTGAATACTTCATAATCATCGAGACCTTCAGTCGTTGCCGATAAAATATTAGCCTTAACAACATCTTTAACATAAGTAAAATCTCTAGTTTGCTCTCCGTCGCCAAATATAGTGATTTTCTCGCCATTCCTAACTTGATTAAAGAAAATGCCGATTGCGGTAGCATAAGCTCCACCTAAAGGCATGCCCTCTCCATAAACATTAAAATACCTTAAAGCGACACCTTTTATATCATAAATCTCGGTAAAAAGTTTTAAGTAGTCCTCTCCTATCTTTTTTTGTAGTCCATAAGGACTCTTTGGTGCAAAAGGATGAGTTTCTGCTGTAGGCATTTCCGCATCTCCATAAACAGAAGAAGATGAACTGAAAACTATCTTCTTTACTCCAACATCTACGCAAGTCTTAAAAAGCTGGACAGTGCCATGAACATTAGTAAAGTCAAAATGAGCTGGATCTTTGATGGATGGCTGAACCCTAGCTTTTGCCGCAAGGTGGAAGCAAGTGTCTACCCCATCTAAAAGCTTATGGTAAAAGTTAGGTTTGGCTATATCACACTGAATAAAGTCACATTTATCAGACCACTGGGGAGAAGATACGCTGTCCGAGGAACAGTCATCTATAACAACTACATGATGACCTTGATTCAGTAGCTCCACTACCAAATTTGTACCTATAAAACCGAAACCTCCTGTTACTAAATACTTCATTTCAAAATAAAATCTAAATACTTGTCTGTTTGAACGTCTAGATAAAGATTAAACTCATCTACTATCTTATTATAGAAAAAATGGTGTTTTTGTTCCATTTGTTTTAAACATACTTCAAAATCTCTTTCTGCGTCAAGATAACCTATCCCGTAATCTGCGGTTAAATAAGAGTCACCACTATTTTCATTATATATAATTGGCAGCCCGCTAGAAACTCCTTCTAATTTATGCATACCGCAAGGTTCATGCTCCGAACCTGACACATAAATAGTATGCTTCCTAAGTTCGGCGGCTAAATCATCAGAATTTAGAGCCTCAATTACATTCGTGTTTTTGAAATCTGAACCTTTTGGGGGATTGCCAATATATGTAAATTCTACATTGCCCCAAATTGGTATTTTGCGATCTATGAAGTCATATAAAGCCTTACCTTTCATTGGATCAGAAGACCAATGATGAGTGACTAGTTTGATCTTATCAAAAGAATAATCTCTCTTTGTAAAGATTCTTTCATCGACACCATTAGGAATCACAGCGCTTTCTGTAGATATATTATCTTCATAATATTCCTTTACGAATTGAGACACATATACTACTTTATCTGCTAAGTTTCCCATTTTAATAACCCCATCCACATACTCTTGAGGCCTATCTTTAGGATAACCAATGTCATTGATACGATGAATATACTTACAATCAAAACTCCTAGATTTAAGTTCTTTTAGAACTTCAACACTTAACCAATTACCTGAGAAGTCTAAGTGTCTAGGGTCAAACATTAACACATAGTCTGGAGGGTTCTTAAAAGAAAACTGGAAAGAACTTCTTCCAACTAATTTCTCTGAGAAGTAATTAACGAATTTTGTGCCGCCGCCACCTGCTGAATGGCGATTAGGGCACATCCCGAAAACAAAGGTGCTATTCATGCTAAAAAGTTTTTTAATGAGGTTAAAGGCAATTTATGAGTATTTCCTGATCCGTATTTTTTAGGTTTGTAGTCTAAATCATGACCTGCTGGCGCTGGTCTATATTTTAGGTTTTTTGTCATTGAGTCTCCAGTTCCAGAATGAGAACTATTAGCTAGAGACCTACTGTCAGAAACATTGCAGCTCTCTCTAATCTCTAAGTCTTTACTAGACCTAGGGACAAAGCACATATGCAGACATCTTAGGTTTGAAAAACCCCAAGGAATTATTTGGCTTTCTGGCTGCCCACTTTCATTGGCAAATTTTACTTTTATGTTATCTTCTATGTAATTGGGATATGGCGATGGACCTGCGCCATGAAGTCTCTCTCCTTGCGTCCAGCTTTCTATTACATTAAAATTGTAAAGTTTGACTACATGCTTATTTGGCGGGCAAGTAAATCCACTTAAGTTGGGTATATCGTCATTGTCATTCCACTCTTCAACATGAAAAGAACTTCCAGATATTTTCCAGCAACTGTCATAACATCCGTTTTTTATTTTCTCTCTTATGTTACTTAGGCCAACTGGATCGTATATTTCGTCTCCATCGACAGCAAACAGAAAACTCTTAGTCTTGAAATACTCGTAAGTGTACCTGCCAGTAAGGGTGTGGTCTGAGCATTTAATTATACTAACCTTCGGGTTTCTTCCAAACTTATGCGAAACTATATCTAAAGTCTTATCTGTCGACTCGTTATCGATGATTAAAATCTTATCGCAAAAATCCAATATATTACTAACTACTCTTTCGCAGTATATATCTTCATTTTTAAACAAGCAAATTCCTATAATAGTATTCATGTTACCGCTGGGCAAAGGTTTAGTCCTAACTCTAATCTATGATCAATCCTAACTAAAGCCATGCTGAATAAAGTTGTCCCGTGTACATCCCCACAGGGATATGGTTCAGCTATCGACTTACCATAAAATGCTGTTTGACAACAATTCAAGCTATAAGAAAATCCGCCATCATTTTGTTGATGGGAGACTATCGACTTATAGCAATTCTCCATAGCCGCTTTACATTCTTCTACTCTAACTTCATGTTCTATACATTTATCTAAAACATAAACTAAATCGTATATACCGCAACCTCCATAAGCAGAATTATAAGAAAAGACTAATTCAAGTATCCCTCTCATATTCTCTTGCGGGATTTCAATACCGACAGCGTCAAAAGCTGTCATCACTTTCATTATACCGTTAACTAAAGTGTGTGCATCTGGGGGGTGCTTGTAATACCATCCTTCCGGCTTTTCAAACTTCTTTAAATCCTGTAAAACTGAATCTATCTTATCACGCCTACCTGAGTGGTGCATGAAAAACATATAATGAGATAAATGAGCGCCAGCCCCCCAAGGGTTATTCCACTCTGAGTCCCTCATAAAATAAAGAGGCTCTTGAAAAAAGGAACTACAGTTAAAGTCGGGGACATCATAACCTATATTTATCAA
>CEUX01016635.1_pt1 | contig 21969 bp, 13 predicted proteins | sample 531361 | NCBI WGS metagenome assembly CEUX01 (sample SAMEA2622736, study PRJEB7988) | marine metagenome | isolation source: saline water (ENVO:00002010), including
TGGTTAGTAGATATTACAGAAGTATTAAAAAATATTTTAGTATTTGCAATTATATGTGGATTATTATTTAATGACCCATTTGGTATTATAACAACAATTAGTAATTTAATTAGTAATGTTGGTGAAAAAGGGTTAGCTGGATTAATATCCTTATTAATAATAACAACATTATACAGAGGTAAATAATATGTGGTGGTTCTTTTTTATATTATTCATATTGATTAGTGTAGTTACATCTACATTATTATTTTATTCATTAAGAAGAATAACTCAATATGAAGAACTTATTTTACAAATACAACAAGTAATAACATTCGCAACTGAAAAAATGAAACAAGTTGACTCTCGTGGACATTATGAAGCGGACGATGAGACTGGATTTTTTTTCCAACAATTAAAAGATATGCAATTGTTGTTAAACGATATATTCGAACAGGAGACAACTGATGTCAAAAAAGAAAACTAATAGTGTAGAAGAAGAAATAAAAAAAATAGTTAAAAAGAAAAAGCGTAAAGTTTATTTCGGACAAGAAGTTCAAAATGCAATTATAGACTATAATTCTTCGGAAGATGATAATGAAAGAAATAAAATTTATGGAACACGAATACACGCAGCTTTTGATAAACTTGCTGAAAATATAATCAATACATTTAAGTTTACATATTTTGATATGCCATTTGAAGATGTAAAACATGAGGTAGTTGCATTTATGGTAATGAATATGCACAAATACGACCACACAAAAGGTTCAAAGGCATTTAGTTATTTTTCTGTTGTAGCTAAAAACTATTTAATTCTTCATAATAATAACAATTATAAAAAACTAAAAAGTCATAATGGTATAGAAGTTTTAGATAGAGAAAAAAATATGGGTAACAATATTGATTCTGATTTGAAACAATTTACTCTAGAAGTTGTTGAATATTTTGATAATAATTTACAAAATATTTTTAAAAAACAAAGAGATATTAATATAGCATATTCAATAATAGATTTGATAAAAAGAATGGATGAAATAGAAAATTTTAATAAAAAGGCATTATATATTCTTATCAGAGAAATGACAGATGTAAATACATCACATATAACATCGGTTGTAAATACATTAAAGAAACATTATAAAAAATTATCAAATGAATTTTATAGGACAGGAACAATTAACCAACTAAAAAGTGGTTCTTTCTTTTAAATTATTTTCAATACCAATTAAAACCCATCTTATTTTAGATGGGTTTTTTTTATTTTAATTAATTTCCTACAAATTTTATATTTATATATGAATAACTACATCTAATAGGAGATGATATGTCAGACAATAATGAAATATTTGAAGGAAAAACTTTCCAAGATTTAACAAAAGATATTTATGAAAACACCACAAAGCGTAAAACTCAAATAGATTTATTAATATCAGAGATACATGGATTCATTACAACGATTGATGATGTAGTTATGGTAGCTCCTATCATAAAAGAATATATGGATACGGCAGTTAAAAACGATGAACATCTTGTTAAACTTGCTGGTGTATTACAAAGAATTATAAGTAAGTCAAGTGGTGGTGTTGATGATGAGAGTATGTTATTATCAGACGCTGAAAAGGAAGAACTTATGGGAACACTTCAAGATACAGTCAATGACTTACAAAATGAAAGTGACAGACTTGAAGGTATAAAAAATAAAACAATTAATATAAAAGGTAATTAATGGGTTCAATATTTAAAAAATTAAAAGGTATAAACATTTCACTTCCTAATGGACAAAATGGTAAAAATATGAAAAAAAATGTACCATTTTATATGCAATTTGTACCTGGTTTTGTTCAAGAAGTTGTAACTTCTCATTCCAGTCTTATGGGTAAAAATAGAGATCAACTTGTAAACACTATAATAGCCATGCCACATATAACTGATGATTTAAAACCTCGTAGATCTCATTATGAAGAGGATAGAAGATACATACCACTTTTAAGAGGATTTGTTGATGTACCTGCAAAAGGAGACCCAGTTTTACTTTGTACATTTGGTGGTAAAAATTATTATTTAGGACCTTTGAATACACAAAATGATGTTAATTTCAATGAAGACCCTATGATGACACCTGAATCAGATTTTAATCCAGGTGGTGGTACTCCAAATACCTCTCCAGCTGGAGGAGTACTATCTCATGGACAATCTCCTAATTTTATAAAAAGTAAGCGTAGAAGAATGATGAAAACTTATATGCAATCTTTAGATGGTACACTAGCTTTTAATGAAACTCATGGTGATATGATGTTTGAAGGTAGACATGGAAATAGTATAAGAATAGGAAGTAGAAAAGAAGAACCATACATAATTATTTCAAATTATAGACATCCGAAAAATATAATGGAAAGTTTAGTTGATGGTAGTACAATTGGTATTTTCCCTCTGGGTCATACAATTATGAGTCATATGTTAAGTCACATAAAACATACGGATGATGATATAAACAATAGTATTATTGAAGACCGATTTATTATTGCATCGGATAGTATAGAAGAACCCAATAGATTAATGGAAGGTTTAATAAAATCTACTATGGGTGAAGAGGCACCAGATGATATTTTTAATACTTATTATGGAAATCAAATATTCATTCAGTCTGATAGACTTTTGTTTAATACAAAATCTGATGATATATTTCTATCATCAGTAAAAGATATACATATGGGAACTGGGAGACATCTAACCATATCAGCTAATGAAGATATGATTATAGAGTCACAAAGAACATTTTTAGGTGACCCTCAAAAAGGTGGAGAAAGTAGAGAATTTGAACCAATGGTTTTTGGTAATGTATTAAAAGAAATCCTTACAGATTTACTATCTGCTATAAAAGGTGCTCAAGGTATATGTAATGGTGCACCAATACCATTAGCTGATGATACTGGAGCTCCAGGAACTTTAATGAGTAAAATAGTTCCAATAGAAAATAAATTAGAAAAACTTTTAAGTAGTTATCATTTTATAGAACCAAATGACCCTAAATAAATAATCGGAGGTGTTATGAAGAAGAAAAAAACAACAAGACAAATAATCAGACAAATCGTTAGAGAAGAAGTTGCGATGGCTATCAAGGAAGTAATAACTGAATTGAAACAACCATCACTATCATCAAAACCAACAAAACCACAAAAGAAAAATTATTCAAAAAATTCTGTATTGAATGATGTTTTAAATGAAACAGCTCAAGGTGGTGAATGGAAAACATTGGGTGGTAAAGAATTCACTTCAGATAGAATGAATGAATTAGTTGGTGGACAATATGCTGATATGATGAATGATACTTCAAATGGAAAACCAAATATTGTAGTAGACGGTAGAACTGCTGATTTCTTACAAAAAGATTATAGAGGTGTAATGAAGGCTATAGATAAAAAGAAAGGTATTAAGTAATGGGATTAAAAAAAGATTTAGTAGAGGCAAGAAAGGCTGGACTTTTAGCTGCGGGTGCAACGAAAGTGGACACGAGTCCTGGTTCTCCCATAGATGTTGAATGTACCATGCAAACTGCTGCAATATCTAAACTTTTAACAAATGCTAATTTTACAGTGACTGATTTAAAGGCACCTGTTATTGTTGAAGATTTTAATATTCCAGAACAAAAAGTTCTTGTTTCAATCGATACTTTAATGGCAGAATGGAAACCCGTACTTGATGTATTAAGAAAAATAGCAACTCCATTAGGTATTTCACCATTAATTGACGAATTAGAGGAATTGTTACAATCAATTTTTGAACCAATTACAGAAACTGGATATAAGACTATTCAAATAGATACGAATAAAAATAATGGTGCATTAAAATCTACTGGTTATGCATTTGTCGGTGACGACCCTAATTCACAAGATGCATTTGATGTTGATGATAGATTTGGTCAAAGGATATTTACAAAAGTTAAATTACTTCCAGAAGATATAGCGAGATTATTATAATATGGCAATAAAAGATACAACAAGAAACCCTTATGTAGTAGATAACGATACCGATGTAAATGTAGGATTGGATTTGCCTATTAGAAGAGCTATTAAGGGTGGTAGTGGATTTTTTGCAACTACTTCAACAACCATTGAAGCTGTAAAAAATAACATAAGAAATTTATTACAAACAAATCAAGGTGAAAGATTTATGCAACCACTTCTTGGAACAAATTTAAGAAAAAATTTATTTGAACCAAGTAGTGAAGATACACGAGTATCTATTCAAAATAACATAGTATCAACATTTGAATTTTGGTTACCATTTGTTGAAATAAGAAATTTACAAGTTAATATAGATGAAAATAACTTTATAAGAGTTAATATTGATTTTAATATTGTTCAAGACCCTGATACCTTAGAATCAGTACAATTGGACTTATTACCACCAGATGAAATGTCAACAGAATCAACTATATACTAATGGAGATAATTAATGCCAAAATATGATAAAGAAAACTTTAAAGACTCTAATATAAACTATTTAAATAAAGATTTTCAACAATTTAAATCTTCATTGGTGCAATATGCACAATCTTATTTTCCCAATACATATCAAGACTTTAATGAAACATCACCTGGTATGATGTTAATTGAAATGATGTCGTATGTTGGTGATGTAACTTCTTTTTACATAGACCAACAATATAGAGAAATGTTATTACCTCTTGCAGAAGAGAGGCGTAATTTAGTTCTTATGTCTAAAATGTTTGGTTACAAGGTTAAACCCATTGTTCCTTCACATGTTGAATTAACATTTACAAGTGAAGTTGATGCGGTAGATGAAGATAGGTCAAAAGTTGATTATCGTAATGCAGGTACATTTGGAACTGGAATAAAAGTTAACTCTAATGCTAACACTGCAATTGTATTCGAAACATTAGAAGAAGTAGATTTTAAAATTAGTTCTTCAATAGACACGGAGGTTATTGCTGCAACTGAAAGTGATACTGGTTTAGTTACTTCATACACACTATCAAGAACAGTAAAGGCAATTAGTGGTGAAACAACAACAAGAGAATTTACAATTGGAAGTCCTGAAAAATTTAGAAGAATTACTTTACCAGAAACAAATATAATTGATATTATTTCTTGTAAAGATTCAAATGGAAACGATTGGTATGAAGTTGATTTCTTAGCACAAGATAAAGTTCCAATTCCAAGACATTATAGTTCAGATGGTAGAGATAATGCTTATTATAATTTAGATGGAACACCATATACAAGTGATGTAGCAGTTCCTTATTCTTTAGAGTATGTTAAAACATCAAAAAGATTTACTCGTGAAACAAATACGGATGACACAACATCTTTAGTTTTTGGTAATGGTATATTGAGGAATGGTACAACAATAGATGAAGGTTTTTTAGATTTAGAACAATTGGGAATTATAGTACCAGGTCAAAAAAATGATTTAAACGAATCTATAAATCCGTTATTGGGTGATGATTATTCTACATTAGGAGAAACACCTTCAAATACTGTTTTAACTATAACTTATAGAATAGGTGGTGGTGTTGAATCAAATTCGTCATCCGGAGAAGTTTCACAGATAGATGGTGATAGCGTAACTCGATTGGGTGGAACTAGCAATTTATTAACAGCAGTAAATATTTTACCTGCAGTTGGTGGTAGTGATGCAGAAACATTATCGGAAATACGAGAAAAAACAAAGGCATTCTTTTCAACCCAAAATAGGGCAGTAACAAAAGAAGATTATGAGGCTAGGATATTAAATTTACAATCAAGATTTGGTAGTATTGCAAAAGTTTATGTTAGTAGATTAAATGCTATTCAGGGACAAGAAGATATAATTGAAGATGTTTCTGCATGGATTACTAAATCAATTGAGGCTTTTGTTAATATCGAAAGTGCAATAAATAGTCCACCTCCTGAATCGACAGCTGAAGAACAATTATCTGCAATATCAAACATACTTAATCAATTCGCAGCTGAGAATACTGCTCCAGATTTTGAACAATTTGAAGGTTTAATTAAACCTAATACAATTCTTGTTTATATTTTAGCATATGACCAATTTAAAAATCTTATTGGAAATCCAAATGGACCTGTAATTGGAAATAATGATTTTATACCAAAGATACTAAAAGATAATATAAAAAATTATTTAGAGAATTTTAGATTATTAACTGATGATGTTCATATTAGTGATGGGTATATAATTAATTTTGGAGTTTTCTTTGATGTTGTATCTCATCAATATGCAAATAAGGCGGATGTAAAAATTAAATGTATAGATTTAATAAGAAATTATTTTAAAGTAAATAAAATGCAATTCAGTCAACCAATATCTATAAGTCAATTGGAATATGAGTTAATGGGAGTTGAAGGTGTAAGAGCAGTTAATTATGTTACTATAACTCAAGACCATGATTATAATATTACTGATGGTGGTGAAACTTTTGACCCTCCTTTATATAGATACCATATTACGGATGATGGTGAGGTTGTAGATAATAATAATATTGGATATGGGTACAAATATGATTTTAAATCTGCAGTATCAACAGAAACTGCAAAATTAATCTTACCAACTAACCCATCAAATCCATCAGTTTTTGAATTAAAGAACGCAAATGACAATATTAAAGGAGTTGTAAGATAATAAAATATCTAAAAGTAAAAAAATGTAATATTTATATATGAGTAAAAATACCATAAAAGATATCGACAATGGAGAATATAAATGGCAGACTTAGGTAATAAGGTAATATCCAGTAATTTTCAAAAATTATTACAAATTTCAGCAAGCAATGAAGTTGCTGATGCTACTGGTTCAGCTACGGCTTTATCATTAGATAAAGCTAATTCACGAGTAGGTATAGGAACTAATTCACCTACCAAAAAATTTGAAGTTATAGGGACTATGAATGTAAGTGGCTCGGAATATTTTGCCACTTCAGGTTCAAAAGAAGATGAATTAGTATCCATTGTATCGAGTGGTTCAATAATACCTTCAACACCTTTAGGTGTAAATACTGGTAGTTATGATTTGGGAAGTGCAACACATCCTTGGCGTGATTTATATGTTTATTCAGGTTCAATTAAAATTATGGGTTCAGATGGTATGATTGATTTGAATTATCAAGATGTTCAAGATTTAAGGTCAGGAAAATTACCACAAAGAAGATTAACTAAAGAAACATTGTCTGGATATGTTGATGGACAAATTATTAGAGCATTAACTGCAGGTGTTGGTAGTGCAACAACACTTGATAGCGATACTACTATTGATTTATCTGCAGCTGATAGAATAAGAATTAATGCAGGTGGTACTCAATATCTTGATATAAATCAAAATTCAAACTCTATGTCTTTAGGTGCAGATAATGATACTGATGTTTTACTTGTTAGAAGTAAAACATCATCTTCTAGAGATTGGTGGTTTGGTGAGGACCTTCATGTAGAAGGAAATCTAAATGTTTACGGTGATGCTACAATCAAAGGTAATTTAACTTTCGGAAATGAAGATACCGATAGTGTTTCATTCGGAGCAGAAATTAGTTCTTCTCTTATTCCTGATGCAACTAACACATATGATCTTGGTTCGGAAGCTAAAAGATGGAGAAACTTATTTGTTACAGAATCGTTTTTTCAGACAGCTTCAATAGGTACAACTACAGTATCTCAGAGTATAGGTGCATCACCTCACACAATATTTAGTATGAGGTCGAAGAAGATGCCAGAAATTATTTTAGACCACATGGATGGGGATTCAACTTCTGATATTGGTCTTATATCTTTTAAAAGTAAAGATAGACATTTAGCACATATTAAAGCAACACGAGATAATAGTTTAACAAAACCATTTATATCTGTTCATGTTTCTCCAGAAGACGGATGGTTTAATGGAAATAATGCAGGTAGTATAGCTAGACATGAAGTACTTAGAATAGGTTCATCTAATATAACATCGAGTGTGGCTATTGAGGCAACTGGTTTTGCTGTAAATGGTATACCTGTAGGTTCATCAACAGATACTTTTTGGAATAGTGGTTCTGCAAACAACATAAATTATACAGTTGGAAATATCAGTGTCGGAACTACAGATGCTAATGAAAAATTAAATGTAGGTGGAAACATAAGTGCAAGTGGTGATATATATTTAGATGCAAATGGTATGTATCATCAAGATTTACTTTTCCCTGTAAATGTTGCAAGAACAATTTCAATTGGAGACCCATCAACTGGAAATGTAGATGGGGCAAAATTAACTATAGAAGCTGCAGACGCAAATACTGAAGAGGGTGGTAATCAATCTGGTGGTGATATTCAACTTAATCCAGGAGCTAAAGTTGGTTCAGGAACTGCAGGAAGGGTTGTAATATCAAGTGACATAAGTGCTAGTGGTGATGTATTTCTTGAAGATAATAAAGGAATACAATTTGGTGAAACAAGTGAAAATTTCATATCAGGCTCGTCAAATGATTTAGTTATAGCAGCGTATGATGATATCTTTTTCAAAGGCTCAAATATGGGGACTACAATAGCTACAATTAAAGGTGGTGAGTCTAGACTTGACTTAGATGGAACATTAAATGCATCATCACACATAACCTCAAGTGGAAATGTAAAAGTTGGTGGAAACATAAGTGCAAGTGGTGTAGTTGAGTCACAAGATGAATTTCGTTTAACTCATGGAACTTCACAAGATATTCTTGCAAAAATTTATGATATTGATGATGATGGAATAATTGATGTTTATCAGAATAATTCAGTAAAATCAAGAATACACGGAAATGGAACATCATATTTTGATGGTGGTAAAGTTTTAATCGGAACAACAACTACTGGTTCAGCTATATTTACTGTTGAAGGTGACATAAGTGCAAGTGGTAATGTTAATTTTGATGGAGTTGTTACTCAATCACAGACATATGTAAACTCAATTCTCAGTAATACTGCTGGTGCTCGTGGTTCTATTACACTTGGTTCTTTAAATACCAATGATGATTATTGGGATATAGGTACAGATGCTGCAGGGTCTTTCGTACTTGATGATCTTACTGGAACAATTACTCAAAGACTTATTATAAGTCCTAGTGGATTTGTTGGTATTGGAGTTACTGGAACATCTACTGATTTAGATGAACGATTAACAGTTCAAGGTAATATACAAGCATCAGCTAGTTATTTTCGAATGAGTTCTTCCATAGGTAAACCTTCAACTTCAAAACCATCAAAGGCATTAGAAATAGAAGGCACTATAAGTGCAAGTGGTGATTTATATCTATTAGGTGCAATATCTTCATCAGGTGCAAGTTCCTCATTCGGAACATTAACACCAGCTGTACCTGGAATAACAATTGCAGGTGATGTAAGTTCAAGTGGTAATTTATATGTAGATGGTGATGCGACTATTGCAGGTAATTTAACTTTTGGAGACACTGATACAGATAATCTTTCATTCAAGGCTGATGTAAGTTCTTCAATTATTCCTGATAGCGATAATTCATTTGATTTAGGTTCAACAACAAAAGCTTGGAATCAAGTATTCACAAATGCATTATATTTAACAGGAAGTTCAACAGATATTTATGTTAATGGAACAAATCGATTAAAACTTGGTGGTGGCACCTTTGGTGAAACAGCAACATTTAGAGGTAATCTAAGTGCAAGTAATGGTTTTAAAGTTGGTGCAGGTGAAACAACTTTCGTGAGTATGAGTAATGGTAACATAAGTGCAAGTGGTGATGTAGGTTTTAATGGAAAACTATTAACTGATTTAGTTATTGATGGAACTTTAAGTGCAAGTGGTAATTTTTATATGGGGAATGAAGGTGATGGTATTTATAATGATGGAACATTACGATTAACACTTGGAGCTACCAATGTATTTAATGGTAATGTAAGTTCAAGTGGTGTAGTTGAGTCACAAGATGAATTTCGCTTAACTCATGGAACTTCACAAGATATTCTTGCAAAAATTTATGATAGCGGTGATGATGGAATAATTGATGTTTATCAAAATAATGTTGTTTCTGCTTCTATTAAAGGAAATGGGACATCATTTTTTAATGGTGGTAAAGTTTTAATCGGAACAACAGTTACCTCTTCAGCTTTATTAAATGTAGACGGAACTATAAGTTCAAGTGGAGAAATAGACGCTAGAACAATTAGTGCTAGTGCTAACATATATGCACCAAACATTGGAGTTGGAGTTGATAATTCAGTTATCGTATTAGATTCAGATGGAACATTTAAAACTGATGAAATAGATTCAAGAGTTTGGGGTGACACTTTATTAGAAAATGGAGATACGGGTTCATTAAGTAATATAACAGTAGCTGGTGATATAAGTGCAAGTGGAGACATAAGTGCAAGTGGTGTAGTTGAGTCACAAGATGAATTTAGATTATTAGATGGTGGTCCTACTGGTGATCAACTTGCAAGAATTTATGCATCTGATGATGATGGTGTAATTGATGTTTATCAAGATAATTCAGTAAAAAATAGAATTAATGGAAATGGAGTATCATACTTTCAAGGTGGAAATGTAGCAATTGGAACTAATAGGGCACCATCAACTCTAACGGTAGAAGGAACTATAAGTGCAAGTGGTGATTTATATTTAGGAACTAAAGGGGCAATGATGTTTCATATTACTTCAAGTGGTTCTCATCCTTCCATAGGTATTGGAACAATAGACCCATCTCAAAATATAGGACAATCTGTTCATAATATAATAGATATGAAAGCTACTAAACAGGCAGAACTTATATTCGACCACACAGATGCAACTAAAACATCAGGTGGTTCAGATTTAGGAATGATATCATTTGCAAGAAACAACGCACATCTTGCACACATAAAAGGAAGTATAGAGTTAGACTCAAATACAGACACTGCATTTTTATCCTTCCACACTTTACCTTCTGGAAGTTCTTGGAGTAACGCAGCGGGTGAGATTGAACAATATGAAAGATTTAGAATACACTCTCACGGAAGTGCATCTTTTGGAGTACAATCTGCTTCCAAAGCTTTAGTAACTATTGCAGGTTCAATTAGTGCAAGTGGTAAACAATGGATAGGTGGAAATGTTGGAATTGGAAGTACAACTGTATCACATTCAGTTGATGGTTTAACAGTTATAGGTGATATAAGTTCTAGTGGAAAAATTTATTCCAAAGATGAAATTCATTTAAATCATGGAACTTCTGCAGACATACTTGTTAGACAATATGCATCGGGTGATGATGGTATAGTTGATGTTTATCAAGACAATGATGTTACAGTAAGATTACATGGTAATGGAGATTCTTATTTTAATGGTGGTGATTTAGCAGTTGGAACAACTTCAACACCACAAAAATTAACTGTTGAGGGTTCAATAAGTTCAAGTGGTAATTTATTTGTTGAACAAAGTGCATCAATTATGACATCAACACCTGCTGTGGTTGGATTAACAGTAGAAGGTAACATAAGTGCTAGTAAAGATTTAGAAGTTCTCGGAGGTATAACCGCAAGTAAAGATATGAGTCTTTCAGGAACTGGTTCATTTACTTATCTAAGTACAACTAATGACATAAGTGCAAGTGGTGATGTATACGCTGATGAACTTCGATTAACTGGTGGTAAAATTTACGAAGATGGAACAGAAAGAGTATCACTTGGAACTATTAATTTATTTAATGGTGCATTAAGTGGAAGTGGATTTACTGGTAGTAAAAATTCAGCATTAAATATAAATGACGACTCAGGTGAAGCTTCATTTACGATAAGAAATTCTGCACCACATGGTTCTTATAATGAATCAGCGGCTCTTATATTCAGTCACACACATCCTTCACTATCTAAGGACGGTGGAAAAATTATATCAAAAAGAACTGGTGACTATTCACAGGCTGGGTCGAGTGATTCTGAATTACAATTCTTCACAGCACTTAATGGAAGTAATAATGTAAGACTTACTATAACTGAATATGGTGTTATAAGTGCAAGTGGTGAACTTCATGTTAAAAATGGTGGAGCTGAAGTATCATTAAATTCCGGAAGTTCAGGTAATATAGTATTTTCTGGTGATATATCAGGTTCATCAACTTCGACTTTATCTATTCAAAATATAAGTGCAAGTAATAATATTGAAACTACTACTAATATTATTGCAGGTGGTGACGCAACTGTTGGTGGTGAAATAAGTGCAAGTGGTGGTATAACTGCTAGTAGATTAACAACTTATGATTATGTTCAGGTAAATGATGGTGAAGAAGGTGGTGACACAGTTGTAACACTTACTAATAGTAATGACGATGGTGTATTGAATGTTTATCAAAATGACTCAGTTCAATTAAAATTAAGAGGAAATGGTTCTTCATATTTTAAAGGTGGAAGTGTTGGTATCGGAACTAGTAGTACACCAGAAACATTAACCGTAGCAGGAAATGTAAGTGCAAGTGGTAATATAACTTTTGGTAACCAACCAAATAACTTTGTAAGTATGAGTGGTGCAAACATAAGTGCTTCCGCTGAGGGTACTGGTTCATTTGGTTCATTAGAATTACATAATTTACCAGAATCCAAACCTGTCACAACAGGCTCATTATGGTTGTCAGGAAGTGACGCGTTAGGAAGTTCTAAATTCTTAGTAGTATTCACTGGATAGTAATGGGAGATGGATAATGCATCATTTCATATTTCCAACACAAGACACATGGATATCAAGTGGTTCATCAATAGAAACAGGATTATCATTAAAGGATAAAAATTTTGGGCAAGATGAAATTCTTGAACTTAAAAAAGAATTTGATACAAATATTTTTGAATATCAAACAAGAGTTTTAATTAATTTTGCTGGTACTGATTTTAATAATTTAAAGTCACAAGTAGATGATGGAACAATTCCTTCTACTGCAAAATATTATTTAAGGTTATATGAGGCAGAAGGTAATAAAGAATTATCAACAGATTATGACCTTGTTGCTTTTCCTTTACACCAAGCTTGGGAAGAAGGCTCTGGTAAATTTGAAGATAATCCAAAATCTGAAATAGGAACAAGTTGGGAAAACAGATTAAGTGAAGTTGGAATGACTTCTTTATCTTGGTCTTTGAAAGATGCTGCAATAGATGCACAAATTCCAGGTGATGAGGATGTTAATGGAATAGAATTTAATGAATATCATACTTTGTTTTCAAACGCAGACCAAATATTCTCAGATGTTACAGGTAGTTATTTAGCTGGTCATGAAGGTGGTGGTGTATGGATACAAAAAAGAGGTTTTGCATCTTCTCAGTCATTTAGTTCACAATCTCCTGATGTGGATATGGATGTTACTGATATGGTAAATAAATGGATTAATGAAGAAATATCTAACTATGGTGTTTTATTAAGATTTAGTGGTAGTCAAGAAACAGATGAAACTACCTTTGGACATTTGAAATTCTTTTCAAGACAAAGTCCTACAATATATTCTCCAAGATTAGAAGTTAGATGGAACGACCATATACAAGATACAGGTAGTTTAACTCAACTTACAATGAGTGGTTTAGCAGATAATTACTTGGAAATTAGGAATCTTAAAAATAATTATAGAAAGGATGAAAAAGTTAAATTTAGAATTAATGCGAGAAAAAGATATATTGACAAATCTATAAGAACAGAAAAAGAAACAACTACAAGTGTGGTTAATTCTTATATTCCAGCTGGTAAAAGTTTTTACGCAATTAAAGATGTTGCTACTGATGAGTTTATTGTCCCATTCAGTTCTTATACATCAATGAGTTGTGATGAAGAAAGTCCATATTTTATACAATGGCTTGATGGTTTTCATGAAGATAGAACTTACAAAATATTATTAAAACTAAAATATACAGATGGTCAGGAACAAGTATTCGATGACGACTTTAAATTTGTTATTAGGGAGGGTATATAAATTATGCATTATTTTATTTTACCCACAAGTGATTCTTGGATATCAAGTGGTTCATCCACTATAACAGGTGAATCTTTCAAAGACCAAAATTTTGGAAGAGACCAAATACTTGAACTAAAAAAGTTTTTTTATAACGATTCATTTCACCATCAAACAAGAGCATTAATAAATTTTGCAGGAACAGATTTTGATAACTTAAAACAAAAAATAATTGATGGTGACATTTCATCAGATGCTAAATTTTATCTAAAACTATATGAGGCAGAGGGTAATTCTAAACTTTCAGAAACTTATAATCTTACTGCATATCCATTAAATCAATCTTGGGAAGAAGGAACGGGTAAATTTGGAGACAATCCAAAAAATACAAATGGAGTAAGTTGGGAAAATACAACTAATCCAATAAATGGAACAAATATTTCTTGGTCATTATCTTTTGATGGAATATCATTTGATGATTATCATTCATTATTTAATTATGCAGAACAAACTTTTTCTGATGTAAGTTCTTCTTCTGAATATATAACAGGTGGTAATAGTAATGGAGGAGTTTATGTAACAGATAATGGATTTGAGGCATCCCAATCTTTTAATTTAGAATCACCCGATGTTGAAATGGATGTTACAGATATGGTGAATCAATGGATTGATGGATTTCCAAACTATGGAATGATATTAAAATTTAGTGGTAGTCAAGAAACTGATTCTTCAACTTTTGGTAAATTAAAATTTTTCTCAAGAAATACTCACACTATTTATTCTCCAAGATTGGAAGTTAGGTGGAATGATTCAGATTCTACAATACCAATAAATATGAATGAAATTACAACAAGTGGTTTAATTGAAAATCATCTATATATTAGAGGATTAAAAGAAAATTACAAAGAAAATGAAAAAGTAAAATTTAGAATAGGAGCTAGAAAAAAATATATTCAAAAAACATTTACGAATTCAATACAAAATGTAACAGGTTCTTATGTTCCTACCAATAGTGGTTCATATGCAATTAAAGATGTAGCAACTGATGAATTTATTGTTCCATTTAGTGATTATACAAAAATAAGTATAGATACAGCTGGTTCTTATTTTAATCAGTGGTTAGATGGATTTCATCCTGATAGAGTTTATAAAATTTTATTAAAACTACAATATGATGATGGACAAGAACAAATATTTGATGATGATTTTGAATTTATTATTAAGAGAGGATAGTTATGGCACAATACCAAGACCCAGTAGAAGAACAAGATTTATTACAAGAAACTGTTTTACCACCAATTACGGTTGAAAATGTTTTAGACAAAATTGCAATTGCAATAATAAATAGTCCTTTAGTAGATTCTAAATTATTAAAAGAAAATCAAAAAACAATTCGTAATGGATTAATAACTATTGGAAGAAGTAATTCAGAAAATCTTTTATTATATGAAAAAGACTCCAAAGCAAATGCAGATGATTTAACTTTGAATATGTTAGATGGAAATAATCAAGTTACATTAAATGATATTATAAATAGTTTTGAGGGTGACCATATAGGACTAGTTGATATTCAAGTTTTACTTACAGGTGATAATCATTTAGACGCAATTTTAATGACAGATTTAGTTGGAAATTACACTTGGGATGTTGCTCCTTTATTATCAAAATCTGAAATAAGTGAAGATGGTTTTGAAACAATATTAAATCCACTTAATATTAGTCAATTTATAAATTTAGAAGAAGTAAAAGAAAAAATTAAACCAAGTTTAGCTGACGAACATTTAAATAGAAAAATATATGAATTATTACCTGAAAGAGATTCAAGACAAGAACAAATAGATAAATTTTTTATAGATTTTAATGCGTTAATTGGTCAGACTCCTAATTTTGAAATTCAAGATGGTTTAGTTAGTGAATATTTTTTAGTAAGTGGTTCAAATGAATATGCAGAAAATCATGATATATCTTTAGCACAAGATACACCTGATATTGGAATTGATGAAGATTCTTCATACATAACAAGATTAGATAAAGATTCAAACACAAAGAATTCAGGAAAAACTTTACAATCAATGAGAGATACATTAAATGAGTATTTAAAAGATATAGACCAAGACCCACTACCTCCAGAAGATTTAAGGCCTGAATATGAAAATAAATCTGAAGGATATTTACAATTTAGAGATCTTAATCAAGGTATAATAGTAAGAAATATAAATGATGATGCTATTTCTGGTTTAAATCCAACAACACAAGATTATTTAAATACAGGACTTACAATAACAATGTGGGTTAGATTCAAAGACCAAGTAAGTTCAGGAACATTATTTAATTTTGGTAATCCAACAAGAGCAGAAAATCCATTTGGATTTAAGTTAGAAACTTTTGTTATAAATAAAAATGCTTTATATGGTGATACCTTTCCTAACAGTTCTAATGCTGCAAATACATGGAATGAATTATTGGTAGAAAGAACTGGTGATGGTTGGAATTATGGTACGGACATACTTAATGAAAACTTTTTTAATAATTCTGATAACGAAAGATTTATTAGATTAGTAGTTAGAGAAAATGAATCAACAATAAGAAGTTCTCATATGGGAAAAACATATGTTGGTCAAAGAAATCCGGGTTGTCCTGAATGGGGTAATTATGGTAATCCACCACCATCTGACCAAGGCTATGTAGCACAATCACATATAATTCTTCATCCAAGAGTTGCATATAATCCAGAAGAGTGGTATTTTATTTGTGCAACTTATGATAATAGAATTGATGAAGATGGAAGTTATACTCACAATAATTTTGATGCTTATAAAAATGATTTTGATTTTTGGATGGGTAATAAATCACCAGATAGTAGTCAATTAACAAATTTTTCAGGATATGGTGCAAGGTGTAAAGTAGAAATGATATCACGAACAGATTTATTAAGAGCTCGTGGTTTTAAGGTGTAGATAAATGGCCCAACAAACGGAAGAATTTAAAGACCAATTTGGGGTACCAGGTGTAGATGTTGAAAACAATCCATCTCTAAATAACTCATATGACCCATATAGTGGTATTGATATGAACCCAAATAAAATTTCAGGTTCTTTATGTCAAAAAATTGAAGTAAGACAATTAATGCAAATGGTTGGTGGTCAAGTTATTGGTACTGATGATAACTTTTATGATGGAGATAACAATCCTTTTAGTTTGACTTATCAATGTAATACGGATGGTTATAACATTGATTTTAGTAGAAGAAATGCTGATGGAACTCCACATGGTAGTACTGGATTTACAAGTTACAATGGTGAATGGCAATTAAATCTTAGTGAAGTAAGAGCTGTGTGTGGTGATGGTTCTAAAGTAACTCTTGCAAAAGTTAGGGCACCATATACACATTTAAAATATCCTCAAGATTTTAGATTTTACGATGGAGTTAGTGCATGTTCCGCATCAATTGGTAAATATAGTACAAACTACTATTCCTTTGATTCTGATAAAAGACCTTCACTTGGTTTATTTACATTCGATGAAGATAATTTAAATTCGGATAATATAGAAGCAAATATTAAAGATTTCCCACAATATCCACTTACTAATTTTGTTAATAATGGGGATGGTAGATTAGTAAGAAGTTTATTTGATTATAATGATACTCTTCAAAATAATCGGAATCCTGGGTCATTAATGAATGTACAGTCAGCGTCAGGATATTATCGACAATATTTACCTGAAGGAAATTGGAATTATGTAAATATGCGAGGAATGAAATATTCAGTCGAGAGTACAATTACTCCAGCACGAGAACATTCAGGAATGTTTACCAATGGTACTTATGTATATAATCACTCCAATATGTATAATCAGGACCATAAAGTTGTTTTGATAAGTGATGATAATCCTTCAATTGGTGTGATTGATGATTGGCTTTCAGTACAAGGAGATCATGAAAAATATAAAAATCATCAAGAACCCTCTAATGTAAAATATACAAATCCTGATGGTGCACATATGAATATAGAAAGTGACTTTGCATATGGGTATATGGGGGGTGTTGTAGCATTAAACCATTATTATCATTATTTAGATTTTGATGAGGATTCAGATGGTGAAACTGATAGGTGGGGGATAGAATTTGACCTTCCCATAAATTGTAGTCAATATGGTGGGTGGACCGATGATGGTGACCCTTTTGGTACAAATTTAACTTGTGAAAACACAGATGGTATTGGTGGTGGACTATATGGTTGTGTATGGGGCACAATGCCAAATGATACTATTAATGCTGAAGTAAATGGAATACCTTTATGTCGTTGTCCTGAATTAGACGATGTGCCTGAACCTCCGGAGGAAGGTTGGTTAGGCGAAATCAAAATGGATATAATAGCAGTACAGGCATATCAACCAGATGGTTATGCTAATGATGATAATCAAAATCATATCGTAGAAGTACTTGTACAATCTAACCATAGATATAAAGAATTTATGTATCCTAATTTTGAAGGATTTGTTCCAGACTTTCCTTGTCCAACATTATATGGAGATTATGAGACAGAACCACCACCAGCTGGTTCTCCCTGGATACCAGGTATATACGAAGCTACATATATTAGAACTGCACTTCCACCTAATACTGGATTTGAGTATATGGATTATTATTGGCCAGAATCATGGGATCCTTCGGACCCTAATGGTGGTGCTGATGGTGATGTTCCTTATAATAATAAAACCAGACACTGGGATTTTAGTTCTGATAGAGATGGTATAGATAATTCTGTTCCAGATGGAGAACAGAATCCTAGAAATCCTTATAGAGTAAAAATAGAAGGAACTGTTCATTGGGATGGAACTTATATGTTAGATACAATGACGGAAATTCCAGCTGTGTCTTGGGATACTGCGGACAGTAATATAGGCCGTCAAAATCTACGATATATACTTGGTCAAATAAGGGTGGATGAGTATGATTCCACAACACATCCAAACGGACCTGCGGGTATTCAGTTAAGGATGGGAGGACATGAAGATTTAAGTGCTAGGTTAAATGACCATGATTTACCAATACCAATATGGCATAGTGGTGAAGATGTTTCTGCTAAAACTCACGATTCAATGTCATTATCAGGATATTTTGAAGGTCAGGCAAATAAAATTGGTACAATAACTATTACTAGTGAAGATTATGATGTAGGTGCATTACCCGACCCAACACTACCACCAGACCCAGAACTTGACCATACACTTCCTCAATGTACAGATATGCGACTTGAAGAAGCTGCATTTACAATGGAAATGAATGACCCATTTGAGGGTAATTGGAAATATACACCTTTTTTGAGTTGGAATGAAAATGGAGACCCAAATGTAAATAGAAGATATTTTGAACAAGAAATATTTTGGGATGAGGATAACATTTGGGAAAATGGTACTTGGACTCATAAATATGCATTTGCTGGTTGGGAACATTATGATTTTCCATATCCTTACAGAATGAAAGCAAGTGAAACTACTGAACATCCAAGAACGGTAAAGTTAAACTCAGACAATCCTGCAGAACCATCAACACTTAATTTTGACCCATTATGTTTCGTTACAGATGATGTTAATAGTGACTCAGTTGGTGGAGGGTTTTCTCAATTTGCAAGATGGATTATGGGTAATACAGAGTGTTATTCTCATGGAAAATGTCTTCAATTATCTGCATCAAGGGGTTATTGGGAAGATGATGCAAGGACTTCTACACTAATTAAAAAACCAATGTATGAAGCTAAAGGTGATTGGGATGTAGAAAATTATGCAGAAGTTACTGTAAATACAAAATCTCAACCATATACTAGGCTAAATCAAACTCAAAAAATATTAGACGAAGGAGAGGCAACAGATGTACTTATTCCTAGAAGTTCTCTTAAAGTAAGTTTTAGAATGAAAACAGTTCGTAAGAATTGGAGAGACCAAATTGACGCTCCACTTACTGATTTTCCAGAAGTTGAAGTTGGAATAGACCCAAGTAGTAGTACATATTGGTGGCAAGGGTGGGACATTCAGGACACTGAATGGTATCCTTTAAATCCACACCAGTATACACCAGTAGGTTTGATGAGTAATTATGAAAAACATTATCGAGGTGCAGGTTCTATTAGAACTAAAAACGATGCTATGAATACATGGGAACAAAAAGAATTTATATTTCATATGACTGATGATTATTCTGTAACAAGGGGTAAGAGAAAAGGTATTAAAAGAATGTATTTAGTTATACAATATGGAAATAATAATTATGGTGAAATATTAATAGATGATATTAAAGTTACTGAATCACATGCATTTTTACCTGATGTTGATGTTAGAGTTAAAAAAGGACCTAATGAATTTGGTGTAGGTTCTTTAACCGAATATTATGACCCCACAATTCCTGAACAAACACAGGCATATGAAGATAACAAAGCTCCATTGGAAGCTCAATTTTATTTTTATCCAAGACATGATTCTGTTCATCCATTTTCTTATTCTCTTATAGGAAATTTTCAACATTGGAAAGAAGTTATATTTGATGATTTTGCAAAAGGTCTTTTTTATGTTTGGAATGTTGATTGGGGAGATGGTTCAATTGCAGAATTTAAATCAAAACCAAAACAAATTGGACCTAATAAATCTGTTTATCATACATATGAAAGAAGTGGAATTTACGAAGTAACAGGATATATGTTTAAAGTAAAACCAGATAGAAATATTGAAGATAATGAGGTAGATTATGAAAAAAATGTTGGTGTAATATATAATAAAAAATTTACATTAAGGATTTGTGTTAATGAAGGTGTAGATGAAGATTATCCATTTTTTGGTTCGGAAAACGGGTTTTCTTTTTATCCATATAAAGATACATTACCAATTATTGGTGGATATTCAAAAAATAGTTCATATTATAAATTTATAAAAAGACAACTTGGATTTATTGATGATGACACAAAGGTAACTATACCATTTAAAAATATTGGTGATAAGTTAAAAACAGAATTAACTCTCTTGTCTATGGATTCATCAGTTTCTGATGATATGGAAGTAGTACCTGAATTTCAAATTGAAAGAACATCTGAACCATATGGTGAGGGTAATTTAGTTTATAGTGGTGTTAAAATAAATAAAGAAGAATTGGGTAGTCAAATTGGTAGAGTTGATTTAACTAATATTAAATATTTTAATGAACCAAAACCTATTTCTGAAATGATTGGTTTTCCAAATGGACCAGGTGATTTTGTTGGTATAATTGGAATTTATAATGATGGAATGTGGACTTGGGGTGCAGGACCTTTAGATGATTATAACTTATTTCAATGGGGAGGATTGGAAGATGATGTAAATGTCTTCCCAAGTGGTACTGGAGTTTCCTCATTAACAGCTTGTGCAAAAACTTTTGGTGGTAATAATCATTGGGAAACTGGTGATTACATTATGTTACACCACCAATTGAATCCTGAACAAACTGGATATGTAACCGATAGTGAGGGAAGAGAGTGGATGACATTTGCTTGTATTCGTAGTGAAAATACACAAATGAATGATTATGGTAATCCATCACATCCTAAATATTGGAAAAATATTATTCCTGAAAATTATTCTATATTTGATAGAGAAGGTATAAATTTACAATTAAACGAACCAATAAATACTAAAGTGCAACAAGAATGGTTACCATATACAGACGAAAATGATAATTTAATATATCCTTATTATCCTGTTTTACCAAACTATGATAGATTTGGACAATATAATAAAATTAATGATGAATTAGATTATCCTTATAATAATGTTCCATATCCAATTGAAGGACCAATTACACAGGAGAATCATAGTGAACAAACATTACAATTTAATATAGGTTCAGAAGGTGTAGAAACAAATGTAATTTATGATTTTACTGGAAATGGAAACTATGGTTTAATGATATCTGATTACAAACCAAAATTTGATGAAAAAACAAATAGACCAAGTAAAATTAAAAGTGTAAGTTCAATTAAATCCACAACTGCAGATGGGGCATTTTAATGAAAAAAAGATTAATTATAAATAAACCTAATCCAGGAAGATTTGGTCAATATACATTTTTTGAT
>CEUX01034409.1_pt1 | contig 21754 bp, 34 predicted proteins | sample 531361 | NCBI WGS metagenome assembly CEUX01 (sample SAMEA2622736, study PRJEB7988) | marine metagenome | isolation source: saline water (ENVO:00002010), including
GCTGTTGCTGCTGCTGATTTTGTTGCTATGGAAACAACTGTACTAGGCAACAATGTACCTTTAGAGGGTGGAAGATTTGCATACTTAATGGATGCTACATGTTATGGAGATGTAAAGGCGTTGGCTCAGATTGCTAATGTTTCAGCATTATGGGATAATGCAGATAAAATGTTAAATAGTTATTTTGGTCTTTTGTCTACTAATGTAGGTACTGGAGGAACTGCTAGTAGAGCTCACGCTTTATTCGGAGATTTTTCTAGAGTACACATTTGTCAGTTTGGAGGTTTAGATATATTATTTGACCCTTACACTAAGTCTAGACAAGGTGTTGGCTCATTAGTTTGCACATCTCTAGTTGATGGAGATGCTGTAGACAATGGAACTGCGTTTGCATCATTAATTGAACAAGACTAATTATATATTTATTTGTTAATAAAGGGGAGGGATAATTCCCTCCCTTTTTTTATTTATACAACAATGGTGAAACTAAATTTAATATCAGCTCCTACAGCTACTACTTTGATACCAGTATCAACAGCAAAAGGATTTTTAAGAGTGTCGTTTTCAAATGATGATACGCTAATAGGTACGCTGATTACAGCTGGAGTAGAGGTGGCTCAAAATTATACTAATACAAAATTTTTAGAGCATGAATATAAATTGACTATGGCATCATGGGATGATGTTTATGTTTCTAATTCTTTTGATGGTTATTTATATAGAGATGTAATGACTAATCTGAGTACCTATGGTGGTTATTATTCTAAATATACAGGACTATCTCAAATAGTATTACCATACCCTCCACTAATTTCAATAACTCATTTAAAATACTACGATACAGATAACGTACAACAAACGTGGAGTAATACCAATTACAATACTGGAACATTTATAAACCAAAAAGGATTTATAGAAATAAAAGACGGGGTAAATACTCCAGATTTATACAACAGGTCTGATGCTATAGAAATTACTTTTAAATGCGGATATGGTACGTCTGCTAGTGATGTGCCAGATGCAATTAAACAAGCTATATTACTTATTGTAGGTAGGATGTACGAACTCAGAGAGGATAGTGTAAGTCGGCTACCAAAAGCATCAGAATATATATTAGACCCATACAGAGTAAAAACGTACTAATGGCAATTACTGGTAATAAAGATTTTTTAAAAGCTGGGAGATTAGATACTCCTATAGATGTGTATTATTATACCAATACTCAAAATGATTATGGAGAAATATCTCAATCTAAAACTTTACTAAAAACAATTTGGTCGCAATTAATAACTACTGCAACTAGAGGCACAGAGAAGGTAGAGGATTCAACTATTACAGCTACCTCAAAAATAAATTTTCTTGTAAGATGGGATGATGATTTAGAAATGAACTCTACAACTATTTCGCCAGAGGAACATTTTACAATTAAATATTTAAATAAATATTGGAAAATATCTAGTATGGAATATAATGGAAGGGGTCTAGGTATTTTAATTAGATGCTACTATACAGATAATGATTAATAATTATGGCAAACTTTGATACTGCAACTATTAACTGGTCTGAGCTTAGTAGTATAATAAAAGATTTAAATAAAATTGCTACAGAAGTAAAAAGGGGTAAAAGCAAAGTAAAGAAAATACTAAAAACAGCAGCAAAACCACTTAGGGATGAAATGAAAAATTTAGCTCCTAAATATAAAAAAGCTAAAAAGGGAAGCAAAAGAAAAGCATTTAATAAAGATACAGGGAAAAGTGAATGGATAAAATATAAAACAGGCAGCTTAAAAAGAAGTGTTGCATCATGGCATACCAAAAGGGGTGGATTGTTTGTAGCTCCTAGAATTGGGAAACTACATTCTAAGGTTTTAGGAAAACCAAATCTAGATGGATGGTATGCTCATTTAGCATTAGCTCCCCATAAAATAAGAGGAGGAGGGAAAACATCTAATCATCAATCTCCGCATTTTATTGAAAGAGCTAGATTAAGTAAAAGACAGCAAGTATTAAAATTGATTGCTGAATTAACAAAAAAAGAAATAGAAAAACATTTTAAATAATGGTTGCACAAGCTATACGATATTTGCTAATCGGAGATGGAAATGCTGGTAAAAATCCTCAATACGAAATCTATCAATTTGTGGGAGATAATGTTTTTCCAAATGTATTAGCTCAAAATTATGGATTACCAGCTATTGTGTATACTATCAGAAATGTTGAAACATCTAAAATCAAATCATTTAGAGCATTAGCAAATACTATAGATATAGAGATAGATATTATAGCTGAAACCTATGCTCAAGTATCTCAAATATCTACGCTGGTTGCTAATCATCTCCATAGATACTCTAATATCTACAACTCTAATTCTAGCTCTACTATTGGCTATGGAACTACTAATACATCATCTGGTTATGGAGCTTATGGTCCAGCATCTACAGGACCTATTCAATATGTAGCTGGATTACAAATTTTAGATTTATATTTTACTGATTCTAATGAAACGTACGATGATATATTAGAAAATTATAGAAACACATTATCATTTAAAATGACTTACGTAAATGACGCTACTATCTGGGGAGCTGATATTATGATAAAATTAGATGATTTAAATTTAATGGCTACAACCAGTACAAGTGGAAATCCATTATTTACGCAACCTATTGCAATAGATGATGGGGTGAACTATTTATGGTGTCCATCTATTTATAGTAATAGTGATAACATACAGTATATTGATGAGGCATTAAGCGTTAACACACAATATCCGCTTTTTTACGACACATCTTCTACCAGTAATACCCATAGACCTATTTTGAGAGAAAGTGCTTTAAACCCGCCTAAATTCAACAAATTAAACTATTTAGAGTTTGCTCAGAATAAGTATTTAGTTGGTACTCCCTCATCTTTAGGGTTTAATAGAGAATATAAAGAAATGACGTTTTTTGGTGTTATTACTTTACCAAGCTCATATGCTAGTGAAAAAGGAGCATCTATTTTATTTAAAAGAAGTACAGCATCTACATCTAGCGGAGGCGTAGGAGTAAGAAGTCAAATAGTTGGGAGCAGTGTCTTTTTTAGTTTTTTCTTAACTGCTAAAGAGGATGATGGAGCTGGGGGAGAAAATGAGAAATCGGGACTACTAATCACATTAGAATCATCAGCATCTCTAAATCCAGACTTAAGGTTTTCAGAGCCAGTATTTTTCGCATTTAGTGTAAGTAGAGAAACTACAACAAAATTATCTGGAGAAACGGATATTATTACATCATCATATATAAACAAAAATTGGGCGGGAGATGGTAAACGATTTAATGTATTTGAGACAGTATCGTCTACTACGTGGAGTGAGTATTTTTTTAATTTTGGTAGTTTGCATAGCGATAGGACTAGTTATGATACAAATGGAGCTGGAACTATTAATCTAAATGATGAATTACATTTGTACGATTTGGTTATTTATCCAGAAAAATTAACTTTTGGAAGTGCTAAATATAATGAGATAAAAAATAGTATACTGGAAAAGCATAAAATGGTTAATACATTTAAGAGCAACTAATGATAGGGAAAGCTATACATAAGATTTTAAAAGAGCAAATCTCTGATTTAGCTACTGGAGGGATATATCCTATTATAATGCCACAAAATGCGAAATACTCTCTTTCGGATTCATCATCATATCCAGCTGTAATATATCAGCAGATAACAGATTATGAAACATCAAAAGATAAAAACCCCAATATGATAAAATGTGATTTGAGTATACAGGTTATATCTAAAAGTTATAAAACAACAAATGAGATAGCTAGTAAGATTAAGGATGTAATGGATAATTACAAAGATTTCACAAGAGCTGGGATTGCGGGAGTACAGGGATTTACTGACGATAAAGGAAATAATCATAGTTATATTGAAAATGTAGATATTTCAAATGTATTTTTTACAAATGAACAGGACGATTATTATGATGATTTGTTTTTGTTTACTAGAGCTATAGATTATGATATTTATTATTATTATAACATTGAGCAATTTGATTATAATAAAGGAGTGTCTACTATCAGTAATCCATTGATGCTATCTCTGGACTGTACACAAGTGAAAAATAATAATACATCCGCTTTGATATTTGCTGGTACTGAATTTGGCTCATTAGAAAATACAGATTTTGCGAAGTTTGTATATAATAAAACAGGGAGCTATTATGCTAAAGAAACGCCTACATCTAGTAGAGCTGAGTATAATGGATATTTAACTACAGAGGACGCTAACAGACCTAAATACTACAACGCTACTATTAGTCCAGCTTATTTACAATTTGATGGTACAAAATATTTAAGGACTTATGATAGTGCATATAAAAACATATCACTATCTGCGGGAGCTTTGTTTATTTTAGTTTATAGACCATACAAAGATGGGGGATATAATTTTTTATTCGGTAATCACGTTTCTGGAGAGGAGGGAAATATAGTATTATCTCATAAGAAAATTGTTAATGATATTACTATAGAATTTAATCCATGCGGAGATTTTTCTACTTATTCTAGTAGAACGACAACACTAAAAACCTCTACTAACTCTGTTGAGTATTGGGACGCGGATATACATTTTATAGCATTATCATTGGGAGGTAATAAAGCACAAACGGGAGGGAGTGAAAACAACTCTGGATGGTTTGAATATTTTAACTCAAACTACAATCCAAAACTAACCACAGGACAAATTGCAGTAGATAATTCTTTTACAGGTAATAGTGATACTTATTCTAATTCTCTTACCTTTGCAGGATGGGGGGATGGTAGTAATAATAGCTCTGGATTTAGTATATATGAAATGTTGTTATTTGTACCAGATGCAAATACAACTCACAATATAAATACGGATGCTGCTCCATTCCAGCCAACAGATATAATATATAAGAAAATAAAAGATTATATATATAATAAATACGAATCATTAAAATAAAGATATGTATAAAGTAAAATTAATAAAAGATAGATTTCCTCATCAGGAGGGAGATACTTATGGACCTGTAGATAGAGAAGGTTATATGAATCTGCTAAATGAGGGAGTAATAGAGGATGAACATAACCTCGTTAAAAAATCAAAATCAAAAAAAGAAAATAAAAAAAGTGATTAATTTTTAAAATAGTAAAAAATGGCAACAATGGTAAATGGTACTAATATGGTACTAAGCATAGATGATACTGCTAATACTGCTGATAGTACAACTCCAGTATTAACCGCTATTGCAGCGGCTACTAGCTGTACTCTTAATTTAACGGTTGATGCTCCAGAAATTACAGATAAGACATCTGGAGATAGAAAAGAGTATTGTGGATTAAGTACATCATGGACAGTAGATGCGGAAGTGTTTTATAATGAGGATGGCTCTGTAGATTTTGGGACTTTGTTTACTCCAGCTTATGGTAATGGTGTATCAGCTGGAACTGTATCTCCTATTATAGCTGGTTATCCTAGAAGGGTGTATATAACATTTACAGGTAGTACAGGTGGAAATAATTATAGTGGATATGGTTATATCACATCTTTATCTGCAACTGGTGGAACTGAGGATGCTGCTACATACAGTGTATCAATACAAGGTACAGCGGGATTAACTTATGCTGCATCATAATTAGAAGGTTTAATATAATAAAATAATAAAAAAATGGCTGTTAAAACAATTACAGGAAGTGCAATCGTTTTGGGTATAGATTTATCTGGTAGTACATCTCCTACAGCGGTAGCGGGAGCTACAACGGGTCAGCTTTCATTAACTCAAGAAACAATAGATACTACTAATAAAGATAGTGGTGGTAGAAAAGAGTTTATAAATGGAGTAAAATCATGGACGTTGAGCTGTGAAGCATTTACAACATCATCTGGAGAAACTGTCAGCGGAGATACATCTATAAACGCATTAGATGCGGGTACTAAAATATATGTACAATTTAGAGATGGCTCTGGTCAAGCAAATGCTAAAAAATATACTGGCTATGGATATATTACATCCATAGGAGTTGGAGCAAATGTTGGAGAGTTTTCTACTTATAGTATAGAGATACAAGGCACAGGACAATTAACACAAGCTGCTGCATAATAATAATTAGTTTTTTTCTTATTACATTTGAGAAAAATAATATTATGAGTGAACTTAAAAAAATTGCTATTGGAGGAGAGATGCGACCTATTCATTTTGGGTTTGCAGCTCTTTCTCAATGGTGTGAATTATCTGGACTAGGATTAAATGACTTAGGAAGATTAGGAGAAAATTTATCTTTACATAATGCAATCAATCTTATATATGTAGGATTAAAGCATGGAGCTAGAAAATCAAAAGTAGAATTTAATTATACTGCTGATGATATAGCTGATTGGATTGATGATGAGGGGATGGATATTTTTAATGAAGCAATGGAAATCTTTGGAAGTCAAATGGCTAAAATAACACCAGAAGCGGAAAAAAAAAAGAAGGGGAAGGGGAGCAAATAGAAGCTCCTCTAACTTTTGATTACCTTTTGGAATTAGCTTTGGGATATTTAAATATGCGTCCAGCTGAGTTTTGGGATTACACTCCACGATTATTTCAACTCAAATTGAGAGGAAAAAAAGAGCATGATTTTGAGCTACAAAAAATGGAATGGGAACGAATGAGATTTCAAACCATTTGCTTAATTAATAAAGATAGAAAACGCAAGGACCAGCTAAAATTAAAGGACTTAGTGGTGTTTGATTGGGAGAAAAAAATCAATGTTAAAAAGCTAAAATCGGATAAGAATAAAGCTGAATATTTAATAGCAAAAGCTAATAAAAATTTAAAAAATTAATGTTTGGCATAGTGTTTGTAAAAGGGTGTTCGCTAACAGAGGTAAATCCATTATCTTTTTATTTTGATGGTAATATACCTAAAACACCTAAAAACGCCTTAGGAGGCAAATTTCGTAGGTTATACGGGGTTTTACAATTTATGCTAAATATCAAAAAATACTAGAAAAATGGCACAATCGGTCAAGACTTTATCGGTATATTTAAACCTCAATTCTAAGGCATTTACCAAGGGTCTGAATAAGATGCAAGGACGCCTCAAAAAGTTTGGTCAGAGCATGAGTGCGGTTGGAGCAAAAATGACCCGTTCACTAACTATGCCGATAGCTTTGGTTGGTGGAGCATCTATAAAATTAGCATCTGATTTTGAAGCGTCAATGACGAAAATTCAGACACTAGTTGGATTACCAGCGGCTCAAGTTGATAAACTAAAAGAATCAGTAAAAGACCTAGCTGGAGAAACAGCACAAGCTCCGCAAGAATTAGCCGAGGGTTTATATTTTCTAACATCAGCGGGACTGGATGCAGAATCAGCAATGAAAGCTCTAGACGCTGTTTCAAAAGGTGTAGCGGCTGGATTAGGAGAACAAACAGATTTGGCAAAAGTTGCTAGTGCGGCTCAAAACGCTTACGGGGAGGATGTATTATCGGCATCAGATGCGTTGGATATATTCGGTACTATGGTACGTACTGGTATGTTTGAGGCATCAGAATTAGCTCAAGTATTAGGAACGCAATTAGGATTAGCATCTAATCTAGGTATCTCTATGGAGGAGCTTGGAGCTATGATAGCTACCTATACACGAACTACGGGAGACGCTAATGCAGCTACTACAGGTCTTTCGGGGGTTATGATGGCTTTTGCTAAAATAACACCTAAACAAGAAAAAGCATTGGCGAAGGTTGGATTGACTGCGGATGGTGTGAAAAAAATGCTAGGAGAACAGGGATTACAAAAAACCCTATTTCATTTAGCTGGAGCATTTGAACAACAAAACATCCCTCTATCTGAGTTTTTTAGTAAATCTCAAGCTCTTAAAGGAGTAATGGGTGTATTGGGTACACAGAGTGAAAGCTATACAAATATACTAGAGCAGATGGGCAATTCACAGGGATTTGTTAATGATGCTTTTAAAACAACATCTGAGACATCTGCATTTAAATTTCAACAAGCTCTATCAGATTTAAAAACAGCGGGGATAGAATTAGGAACAGCTATATTACCCCTAGCTACTAAAATAGCTACTAAAATATCGGAACTAGCTAAATCATTTTCTAGCATGAGTGATGAAACTAGAAAAAAGATATTACTGGTAGTGGCAGCAATAGCTCTAGTAGGTCCAGCATTATCTACACTAGGGACAATGACTAGCGTGGTGTCTACTCTTATAGGTCCTTTTATATCTTTAGCTAGTGCAATCATGGCAACATCATTACCCACATTAGCTCTAATAGCGGGTATTTTAGCAATAGGGACAGTAATTGGTTTAGTGGTTTCTGCTGGTGTAAAAGAATGGGATAAGGTAAAAGCGGGGATAGTAGATGTGATTAATTGGTTTATAGAGCTTTATAATGAGAATATGTTTGTTAAAGCTGGGATAGAGGGACTTGGATTTGCTTTTGGAGCTGTATGGTCTTATTTAAAACTGGGGGTAAAAAGTATAGTCAATTTATTTAAAGGCGTTGGGAAAGTGTTGTCAAATCTATTTAGTAAAAAGAAAAGAGAGAAAGCAATTAAAGAGATGCTAGAGGGGTGGAAAGACAACATAGAAGAATTTACAACCGATGTAGGAGATAGATGGGATAAAATGCAAGACAACATCCAAAGTAGAAAAAAAATTGAATTAATTACAGAACAGGATTTACAAGAGTTTGTAGACAAAGGAGCTAAGATGGGACAAAATATATATGATGGTCTATTAAATACATTTGAAAAAGGTAAAGGATTATTATATGATACACTATTTACTGGTGGAGGAACTGGTGGAGGAACTGGTGGAGGAACTGGTGTAGAAACTGGAGGAGGAACTGGACAAACAGGACCATCAGAATTAGATTTACATATGCAAGAGGGAGCAAAGCGTACACAGGAAGCTCTGTCAGAATTATTTAGCGAAGAAACAAAACAGCCGATATTTGAATGGAATGATGCTGTTAATCAAAAATTTCAAGATACTTTTGAAAGCATGGGACAAACTTTAGAGAATTTTGGAGTTAATTATACTGAGAGCTTTGCTGATATGGTGGGTAGTACCATTGTAGAGGGAGAAAATTTAGCGGATGCTGTTGGTACTTTTGTTAAGCAAATGCTAAAAGATTTGGCTCAATTAATAGTAAAAATGCTAGTAATGAAAACGCTAATGTCAGCTCTTAATTTAGGTACTGGAGGAGGAGCTGGTGGTGTAGGTGGATTTATAGGTGGTTTATTTGGTATGGCGGATGGAGGATTAGCTACAGGACCAACGCCTGTACTAGTTGGAGAGGGTAAAGGTACATCACTAACAAATCCCGAGGTTATAGCTCCTTTGGATAAACTTAAAGGAATGATAGGTGGAACTGGTGGAGGTAGATTACATGGTCAAATTTCTGGCTCTAATATATTGTTAAGTAATTCACGTTCTACTAATACTCAAGATAGAGTAGGTGGTAGCGTAGCAGATTTTTAATATGGCGACTAAATATACTTGTGATTTTTATAGCGAAAATGTAGACGCATCTGGCAATGAGCAGAGGTGGAGAATTGATGTTAATTCTGCATCATATGGAGGTAGCTCTACTGAGTTTAAATGTACCTCTGAGGGATTTAGTTTGAGCATGGATGGAACGGATGATGGTATCTTATCTCCTATAAAAACAACATCGCTGGAGTTTAATATGGTATTAGAAAATGCCACTTTAGAGGGTATTATTGATGATTTACAAGCTGTAGCTACTGGTAATGAGGATGATTTCTCTGTAGCGATATATAATTATTATAGTGGAGCTTTCCGATTGTGGTGGGTCGGTTATTTATTAGGAGATTTAGTTGTTTTAGATGATAAATCTATCAATAGAATTATCAATATAAAAGCTGTAGATGGATTAACAAGATTAAAATATATAGATTATGACCAAGTTGAGTATGGTGGTACTAGGAGTGCTTTAAATATTATTAAAACGTGTTTATCTCCCTTAACTTTGATGAATGGTTATTATGGCGATACATCTGGTTATATAGCACATACTCCTTTTTACTATAACAAAGGAATGTTAGATGGAAGTACTTGGGATGCTACGTGGAGAGAAAATATAAATCATGACCCATTAGCATTAGTTTTAGTTAATGTATTTGTGTTTAAAGATTCTAACGGACAGCCATGGAGCTATTATAAAGTTTTAGAGCAGATATTATGTGCATTTCAATTAAGATTATTTCTAACTCAAATGGATTATCAAGCTACTGGCGTAGACACCAATACAATGTGGTTTATTCAATCTCCATTAGTTAATCATGGAAACGATAATAATGATGATTACGATAGTACCCAATTAATCTTTTATCATTCTAAGGTACTTACTACTGATGTTGCTCTGAGCTATGATAATGCTTTTAATCAATCTGTAGCAAATCCAACTCAGAGAGCTGCTGGTAGTAAAGAAATGTTTGTTGCTCCTTTGTTATCATATAAAGAGATATATTCTCATAGTATATTCTCTAATCTGCTATTAGGTCCTGTTAGTCTTTATTCTACGTTGTACCAAGGAGGGTCTGATGACAAGTCCTTTGTAGCTCCAGAACAGGGTGGGTTTCCAAATTATTTTGTTCTACCATTAAGCGGAATAGAAGATACGCAGCCCATTGGATTTACTGGCTACTCCCAAAAAATTTCTCAACAGCGTTTAATGATAACGGGGAAGGTGTCAACAACTTTAGTAGATGAGTTTGAGTATATCTGGGGTCCTCTATCAATAGATGTTGGATTTAATTCTGCTCAAGCATATTGGGAAAATAATAATTATGCTTATACTGATGATAATTCTATATCATGGTATTTAGCGGAAGATAATGGCTATCATTTCCCTCGTATGGGATTAAGAGTTTTTACAGTATCAGAAGGAGACGGGGAATTAATTGCGTTTCAAAATTTTTGGGTCGGGAGTGGTCGTTTTGCTAAGTTGTACGGGAGTGTACCTTGGCTCGGAGCATCTGAGACAAACGCTTATCCATCAAACTGGAAAGGATATAATGGTACAGAGGCGGGATTGGCATATAATGCAGCAGCAACTTATCCCTCTACAGTTTGGGTTAATCCATCTACTAATACAGCTTTCTGGGGTACTGATGGCAACGATAGCTTATATTGGTACGCTACAGACCAAACCGAAGCCGCTACAACAGATAATCATTACGCTTATTTTGCTCCAGTATATAATCAGCATAATGTGGTTATTCCTAGCCTCTCAGATACATGGTCAAATGTTTTTTGGGAGCCTTTAGCGATTACGTATCAAGAAACCCATTCGGCTGTAAATCCTTTTACTTTTTTTACGCCCAAAATACCATGGGGAAGGACGCAAAATAGTGGAGCTGCTTATGGATTTTCTACTATTGCTATGATTGAGCTATTTTTAGGATTTGAGAGAGATAGAGTTTTAGGACCTGATGGAACTGCTCACTACGTTTGCTGTAAAGATTGGAACTCAAATAAAGAGCTGGACGCATCAGATAGGGGTGTGCATTTTAGTTATAAGTTTGATGATGTTAGAGTATATTTTGTAGGAGGGGACAGCGGTAATGATATGTATGATTATACTGTAGGATATTATCAAAACGGGAATGGAGCATGTTCGGATGAGGAAACATTGGGAATAGAGATGGTTATTGGAGATGAGCCGCCTATGCATGAATGGGTAGGAACTCCAGCAGATGGTTTAACTAATGTATATTTAGGGCAATTTCGTTTCATTACTACAGCCGACACAGAAAATGATTATGTACTTAATGGAGATATTATAAAATGGAGAACAATACATCAGAGTACTACAGAGGACAATAAGCTACATCTCAAAAGACCTAAGATGGCTATTGCTCATAGATACTTAATAAAACAAAAATTAGAGCTTAAATTCATAGATAGAAATACTAATTTTAATTTAACCCGATTTGGATTTTCTAATATTTTATATTGGACATCTGGCGAATGGTATCAAAATGATGCGTCAGCAAACATAGCATTTATTCCTACGGGTGGTACTTTTGTGGCTGGGACTGGAGAATGGAGCATTACAGTAGAGGACTGTATTACGTATAGTAAAAATAATTTAACTAATAAAACATACTCTAGTGATGACTAAATTTGGTAAAAGAATAAATCCGCAAAAGAAATTTAAAAAATTTCCTTCTTCTCAAACGTCTGGGATGCCATTACAGAGCATAAAAACCCTCTCTACATTGAGTGGCATTAACTATCACATTAAAAAAAATTGTGATTTTTTAAGTGGGCTGCCTCCTATACAAAGTACAGGAGATGATTATCCTATCAGAGATGGCTCTGCATATAATGCAGCTGTACAAAGCTCATTCTATGTGTATTTAATAAATAATGCAATCACTAGAACGACTGCTCCAATCAACAAAACAGCGACAACAGATAGAATAGATATAGTGGCTACTGGAGTTGATAATGTATTAAGACAGGGAGATAGCTTTTATATATATCATCCTATTACATTTAAATCTAAAAGATTTACTTGTGAGAGGGACTTAGATGGTACAGCAACAACATTGAGGAGTAATTCAGCATCGTATCAGAGGGGTAGAGATAATTTTCCATCTGGTAGCTTACTTGTTAAAGATGCTAAGGTGGCTACAACTTGGCGTACAACTGTACCTATCGGCTCTAGTAGTACAACATATCTTTGGTATTTACCCACAGTAAATAATTGGTATTCTAGCTCGGCTTATTTAGTATCATTAGGAACAACCATAGGTAGTGAATATGATAGCACAGCATTGAGGTCATGTGAATATGTAGCTACCAGAGATTGTACAATACATACAATTACCATAGCTTTTTATCTTACTACAACATCAGACTTAGAATTTTTAATATGTAAAGTACCACTAGTAGACAATTCAACATCTGACGTATCTTTAACTGCAATGATAGGTACTGACAACAATGGGTCTTATACAGCTAATACAAACTATGTTAAGACGTTTGATATTACTGGTGGAAATACCTTAACACAAGGAGAAGGGGTAGCTGTTTTAGCTAGGTCTACAGATGATAGTGGAGTAAGAATATATGGTAGAGGATTTATAGAAATAGAATTACAATAATTATGGCATTAGATAGTAAAAAATCGGGAACGATACACAATAAAACAGGAACAGATTTAGCTAATTTAAAATCTGAATATGATGCGGGTGGAATAGATTTCATTAGCGAAGTCCCAGCGGATAGTCCTCACATGGCTGCATTAATATATCAGATAGAATTGATGCAAAAAGATATAGACGAATTAAGGAGATATATAGTTAGCAATGAGATGCTTTCTGCTAGTGGTGTAGGTGGTGGACTGCCAATATCTGACCCTAGAAGTGCGGGGACGCTTTGGAATAATAGGGGTAATATAAGTATTAGTAATGGTTAAAAAGATGAAAAAATATATATTTTTATTATTAGTTTTATTGATTGTTTGTTGCAATAAATGTGATGCTCAATTAGGACTGTTTAAATACGGGACTTTTTATGCTGGTGTAGGTTTGAATAATTCATTAAATGAAGCAAATACCTATACAATCCAAAATGGACTATTAACAGAAACGAGTATAGATAATAAATATAACTATAGAATTGCGTATGGCTTTAGGAGATTAGCTAGATTAAATTTTGAGAGCAAAGGCAAAAGCTACATAGATAATTCCGAAACTAAATGGGGTGTGTTTCGGTCTAGTTTACTCAATGGATTAGAATATAACTTTAGTTATGAGAAAGTAAGGGATAGAGGTTTAACTTTCTCTAATTCTGATTATTGGTTAAGGTATCTGGGTAGCTTTTACCAGCTCAAATTGCAATCAACAAATTTACAGGGGATAGATTTAAAATACAATCAAATAGATTTACGTTTAAAAGCTAATATAAGAGCATTTAGAGTGAGCTTGGGCGGGGTGTATAGGTTTCATAATGCTGTAGGGATAAATCCTTTTACAAGAGATTTTAATACTACAGACCAAATGGAAGATATAGCAAAGGAGCTTGGATATTATGATGAGTTTTATTTTATAGATGTTAATAACAACGGACATTTAGATAGATTAGAACAGTCATTCTATAGGTGGTATTTTGATGGGAATGTGATAGCTGAAACTACAAACGAATTTTTTAAATATCAATACTCTCAAATAATAAATAGATACAATCAAGAACAAATAGAGCTTTTGGGTATTCAGCAAACACTATCAGCTGTAGTAGGATTTAATTGGTATAAATATAATAATACATACCATACATTAGTTTGGGCGAATGTATTACCATACAACAAACCTATCACAAATGATGGATATACTGGAGGTACTGATTATGAGATAGGAGCTTTAATACAAAAGGATATAACTAAAAATCTGGCTTTTTATTTAGAAGCTGTTTATTTAAGTTATTTTGATAGAGAAAATTATAATATTAAAACAGGTTTAAATTACATAATAAAATGAAAGATAAAAGTTTTAAAATAAACGAGGGAACTAACCTCACATTAGACCTCAAAACAATAGGGATAGTCATTGGATTTACAATCTCTTTGGTGTCGGTTTATTATTCGTTGCTGGGTCAAATAGAGGAGGCAAAAGAATTACCAAAACCAGAAATCAGTAGAGTTGAGTTTGATTTAAAAGACACCAACGTAAGAAACACCATTTATAATATAGAGGAACAAGTAAAAGATAACTCAGATAAATTAGATAAATTATTATTCCATGAAATCAATAACTAGAATAGAAATAAGCAATTACATATATGTACTATTAATGGTGTTTATTTTTATGGCATCAACAGTAAAAGGACAATCATTTTTAAAACAGGAAATATCTATAGTTGAATTTAATAGCAACTGGAATAAATCAAATCATTTTGGAGTGGATGGTGTTAAGAATTGCAAGACGTTTTCTGTTAGTATTTGCGACAATCCAAGCTATATGGATAGATTTAATATTATAACCCCTAGCATAGTAGTTTATCACAATGGAGAGGAGGTAAAAAGGTATCAATCTAATATATTATTTACGTTTGATATAACACATAAAAATCTGCAACAGGATGTGGATAGTTTGCTATTAACTAAATTTAATTAATTATGAAACTTAGCTCTAATTTTACAGCTCATGAGATGTGTAAAAGTAATACAGCTCAAAGGCGTGGCATTGATAATTCTGCAAATCCAGAAATACTAAGATGTTTAGGACTTTTATGTAATAATGTACTACAAAAACTCAGAGATAAATTAGGTCCTATCCGCATTACATCAGCGTATCGTAGTCCAGCTCTTAATCGTGCTATTGGTGGCTCTAGAAAATCAGCTCACATGGAGGGTAAAGCTGCTGACTGTATTATTGTTAGAGATGGTAAAATGGACAATAAATTAATCTTTGACGCTGTAATAGAATTGGATTTGAATTTTGACCAAATGATATGGGAGTTTGGTGGAAAATGGATTCATATTTCTTATGATGAAAATAGAAACAGAAAACAAATACTGGAGGCGTATAAAGATGATAATAATAAAACTAAATACAGGAAATATCCTGTAGAATATAAAGCGTTATGATAAAAGAAATAATAAAAAATTTAGTGGGAAACGCATCTACAATATTAGATGAGGTAATCACTACGGATGAGGAGAGAGCCGAAGCTAAACAAAAGCTAGAGGAGCTTTTAAAAAATCACGAAAAAAATATGTTTGAGCTGGAGGTAGAGGATAGAAAATCAGCTCGGACAATGTATCAAGATGATAGCCAGATACAAAAGATATTGGCATCATTATTTACAATAGCTTATTTTGTTTTGAGTTTTGTAATGTTTAGATACTTTATGATAGGAGATATAAACTTAGGAGAGTTTGAGATTTCGTTTATCTCTACAATCTTTGGAGCAATGAGTGCAAAAGTTAATACGGTGGTGGATTTCTTTTTTGGGGGTAGCTCGGATAAAAAAAAATAGATGAGTATACGACCTAGATTAAATAAGTTTGTGTATGAGTTTATAAACTATCATAAACGGTCTAATGTAGTAGGAATTATACCAGATACTCACTATCCATTTTCTAAAGCGGGACACAGAGAATTCCTTTATGATGTGTTTAATCAGTTTCAAGCTAATAGGATAGTGCATATAGGAGATTTAGTGGATGGACATAGTTGGTCCTATCATGAATCTAATACGGAGGGAGTATCAACATCCAAAGAGGCGGAGTTGGCTCAAAAGGATATAGATAAATTATTTAAATTATTTCCAGAGGGAGATTTAACGATGGGCAATCATGATTTATTAATTTCCCGTAAAGCTCAAACCCATAATATACCTAAAAAATTTCTAAGAACTTTTGAGGATATTTGGAATTTCCCAAAGGGTTGGAAAACTCATACTCACATAGAGATAGATGATGTATTGTATTTGCATGGTACGGGTAAAAGCGGTATTAATGCTACGATAAATCTAATGACCGATTATAGGCAATCTGTAGTATCTGGACATACTCACTCAGCTGGTGGCATTAGCTATAGAGCATCTTATAAGGATATGACATTCGGACTTAATGTAGGTTGCTTAATTGATGTTAATAGTTATGCTATGGAGTATGGTAAAAACTTTAGCAAAAAACCTACATTGGGTTGCGGTATAGTCATTGATGGTAAGGTTGGGTTTTTTATTCCAATGGATTTGGGTACAAAAATTACCTATAAATCGTCTAAAAAGTAATATATTAACATTTCTTAGTTAATAACTTTAAAAATCATTTGTTGATTATAATACAATCGTTATGATATTTGTAAAAAAAAACAATACTGCTATGAGAAATTTAAAAAAGACATTGATACTACACATAATGGATAGAACGCCTAAGAATGAAATCCCAGCTGTTGTGGATGAAGTATTTAACGGGGACTACAAAATGTACTTATATACGCTTAAAACGTCTGAGCTGGGAGATTTGGTGTTAAATAGGTAATAGTATAAAAAAAAAATATAACTATTACTTTTGTGATAGTTATGGATGAGGAGAATTTTTATACTGAGCTTTATAATATTTTAGATGATAGTGGCATCTATTATGAGGATGATGCAGAAAATAGAGATACAGCCATCAAAATCATCATAGAGCTAAAAAGAAGGAAAGCCAAAAAATATAATAAGTTAATTGTGGATGATGAGGATATACTAAATAAATATATTACATTCGGGATGGATGGAATAAAAAAAATGTTCAATAGAAATGATTGCTATTTGTATCATTCTGATTTTGTATTTAGTATATTATTTTATCACTATAAAGAGGCATGGCTGGAACTAGAAAATTTAATAAAATGGAAATTAATTAATGATTATGAATAACGAGAAATTAAAAGAAATATATAATAAATTTAATTTAGATAAAGAGGATATATTTAAACTTAAATTTGGAAATAGTGATAAATATATAATCACTAGAACTGGAATTGAAAAAATCCAAGCTCAGATGAAAATAGAGGTAAAATTTGAGCTACAGAGAGTATCAGAGGACATGAAATCCTGTATTATTTTGGGTACTGGTGTTATATTAGCAACTGACCCTAGTGGACAAAAAAAACCGATAGTTGGCTGTCAATCATTTGGAGAAGTATCTCCAGCAAATAATAAAAATCCCTATCCAATAGCAATGTGCGAAAAAAGAGTTTTGGCAAGAATTGTTATTAAAATGTGTGGACTAGCACAAATGGGAATATATGGAGAGGATGAAAGCCCAGATTTTAAAAGATGAAAAATTTAGATAGATTAGTCAAATTAGCTTGTTATTATAATCGTATAAAAGATATTGAATTTTATAGAGATTACGATAATAAGAGAATTGTTGATGCTAGGTCTATGGTTTACTATATGGCTCTAAATACATTAAAATATAGCTTATACGATGTTTGTGATTTCTTCAACAAGGAGGAGGGATATATTTTAGAATTAATAGAGCATCATAAATCCGAATATGAAATCATAAATCATTATACACAAATGTATGATAATATAGAAACTCAATTTTTAAAATGGAGGGATAGTGAGCTGGATTTACAGTATTGTATTATCAAAACAAAATATGATAGTGATATAGAGAAAAAATACGAATACATAGTGAATGAAAATTCAACACTAAAAAATGAATTAGAAAAATTAAATTACAAATCAAAAAATAAATATTATGTTTAAACTAAGAGGAAAAGTAGAATCAATAACTAAGGAGGATATTAATACTAGCAAAGGCGATTTTAAAAAAATGCTATTTGTGATAGAAGAATCTGAAAGCGGATTTGACCATAAATATCAATTTGAGATATTTGGGGAGGAATCAATAGCGGTCCATGAGGATAAAATAAAACAGGATAGATATGTGATTATAGATTTCTATATAAAAAGTAGAGAGTGGAAAAATAAATACTATAATACTTTAATGGTAAAAAGTGTAGTATTAGAAAATCAGTTAGATGATGTACCTTTTAATTAATAATTTTAAAATACAATACAATGGCAAAATACAGACAATTACATACAACATTCTGGAATGATAGTTTGATACTAGATTTAACACCAGAGCAAAAATACTTTTACATTTATTTATTAACCAATCCAAATACTACCCAATGTGGCATATACGAAATTAGTATAAAACAAATATCATACCATACTGGATATAATATAGATACAATCAATAATTTATTGGAATTATTTGAGAATTTAAAAAAGATAGTATATAGCAAAGAAACAAACGAGCTTGTATTGGTCAATTTCCTTAAGTTTAACGCATCCGAATCGCCATCCATAAGGAAATGTATAGAAAAAGACTTAAAAGCTGTTAAAAACAAAGATTTAATAGAGTATATACACTGTGATTACAGGGTGTATGCAGAGTGTGGTGGTAATAATAAGAATAAGAATAAGAATAAGAATAAAGAAGAAGAAGAAGAAAAAAAAAGGGGGAATGTTGATTATTATAATGATATAGCTTTCCCTAATTATTATGATATACACTATGCTAAAAGAATTGAGCAAGACGTAAACAAAACCAGAGATTACCATGAGCATCTCAGGAATATAGGATATGTACAGCAGCGAAATAATTATAATGGAGAAACTAAATGGATAAAAAAATGAAAGAACAGGAATATATATTTGAAAGACATTTGGGAGGGGTTGAGTATTCAAAAACCATTCACACATATAAGGCAATGATGAAAAGAAAACAACAATATATTGACGCTAATATTTTAAAAAAAGGAGATAATTTTTTAGCTATATTTTCCAGAATAATACCTCTTTATGAGGATAAAGTCAAATATAAACAAGACCCTATTAATACCAAACAAATGAAATTGTTATGACAAAAGTATACACCAATGATAACGGGGATAAAATTTCCCAAATATCGGATATATCTACATATATAAAAGATTTACATCAATTAGTAGATGATGGAGAAATAAATCCATTAACAGCTGTTATATTCTTAAAAGAATTAGAGAAAAAATCAAAAGAATATAAATCTAAGATTGAGGATATTGCTATAGACGAATTATCTAAATATGGTAGAGAGGGTACAGATTTAAATGGTTATTCTCTTAAATTAAAGAAATCAGCTGGTAGATGGGATTTTAAACATTTACAGGAAATAGTAGATGCAGAAAAACATTTAAAAGAACTTAAAGAAAAATATAAAGGAGCTTATAAAAATATGCTCAACAATTTAACTACTCTAGGAGAGGGTGGAGAGGTAATAGTACCCGCTAATTTTAAAGATGGTAGAGAGATAATCTCAATGACTAAAAAAGATGATTAAACATAAGAAAGTATATTGCACATTTTTTGATTATGATTATGGAGACCATATACAATGTGAGGTCTGTAAATATAATTTTGATGAGAAACAGGATGGAGTTATATTTGAAGCTGTAGATATTCATCACATATCTCCACGCGGCATGGGTGGCTCTAAATGTTGCAATGTAAATGATATACCTAATCTAGTTGCATTATGTAGAAATCATCATCAAATGTGTGAGGATGATAAATCATTTAATAAAAAGGTTAGAATAATACATTTAAAGAATATAATAAAGAAACTAGAGGAATGATAGAGCCATTAATATTAGTAGCATTAATAATCGGTTTTGGAGCTGGACTATATATAACATTAAAAATAGGAGGGATATTATGAGTAAGATAGAGAATAATAAGTATTATAAGTATCTAACAACATCTGGTCAAAAAGCGGTAGTATATGATAATGCTAATGAATTAGATATATTAGAGGATGTTAAGCAACTAACTAATAACGAAAAAAAGAGAATTAAAAATATATTAATTAAATTAATTAAACAGTTAGATGATGTTAAATAATAATATAAATAGTATATTTGTTATTCCTTTTGAAAAAAAGTTTTTGTATTGTATTGTTTGGGGGGATGCTATATCTAATAGCGTCCTCTCTTTGTATATATGTATATGAGTAATAATAATTGGAAAAGAACATTGGGAGCTAGTAGTCATACTAAAGAGGATAGAGAGCTATATGATTTCTATGCTACAGACCCTAGATGTATAGATGATTTATTTGAGAGAGAAATTTTCTTAGATAACATTTGGGAGTGTGCATGTGGAGAGGGACATCTAAGTAAAAAAATGATAGTTGAGTATAATAAGAAGGTGTATTCATCAGATATTATTAATAGAGGATATGGAGACATTAAGGACTTTTTGTGTATAACCAATCAGCAATGGCATGGAGATATAATCACAAATCCTCCATATAAATATGCTTATGAGTTTGCTAATAAATCATTAAGTATTATCCCTAAAGGAAATAAGGTTGCCATGTTCTTAAAGGTCTTATTCTTAGAGGGACAAAAGCGAAAAAAGTTTTTTATTGATAATCCTCCTAAAGTTGTATATGTATATAGCAAAAGACAAAAGTGTGCAAAAAATGGAGACTTTAACATAGGAGCTAGTGCTGTTGCTTACGCTTGGTATGTATGGGAAAAAGGATATAATGGAGATACTATAATCAAATGGATATGAGTAAAGAAATAAATACAAACGACTTAATCAATATGGCTGGTGGTAATGTATATGATAATGAGTACAGCATGAAGTTATCTATACCATGTAGGACATCTACTAATGAACTATTCAAACAGCTTAAAGATAAATTAACTAAACAGCTAGGCGTTAAGATAAATAATGCCAAAGCATTTGAGCTAATGGTAGTAGAGCTATATAATAACTTTAATCACAATAGCCATGCCTAATATACCATATACAACTAAATATAAACATACGCGTAAGTTTGCTACTAAGAATAACAAATCATATTCAAAACCAGAACACGCTAAGCTCTATAACAGTAGGAGATGGAGAGCATTACGTAGTATGTATTACAAGTACAATCCCCTATGTGCTGAGTGTAAAAGAAATGATAGGACAACTGAGGGTAGATGTGTAGACCATATCAAACCAGTAAGCGAAGGAGGACCATTCTATGAGTGGTCTAATTTACAAACCCTTTGTAATAGTTGTCATGCTAAAAAGACAATAAAAGAAGTAAATAAAAGAATAAAAGAACGCAAGGAGAACGAAGGGGACCCTAAGTAGTTTTTTTTACCCTATAGGGAGGGGGGTGTAAATCACAAAAAACAATTATCTGTA
>CEUX01055667.1_pt1 | contig 21720 bp, 20 predicted proteins | sample 531361 | NCBI WGS metagenome assembly CEUX01 (sample SAMEA2622736, study PRJEB7988) | marine metagenome | isolation source: saline water (ENVO:00002010), including
CGAGCCTAAAGGGTGTGTCGGTCCTGTCAGCAATGCCTGAGTGGCCTGACGTAATACGTTTGACCTGACATCACTGCGCCGCGTAGCCTGCAGCTCAGGCACGCCGCCATGCGTCAGGCCAAACGGGCTAATCAGCTCGCCGCTTTGCCACAGATTGCTGCCCGCCAGGCTGATACAACTGGCGAAGTCAGGTTGCTGATACAGCAGCTCCAGCATTTGCGCACCCCAGCCACGGCTGATGATCTGCGGTTCACGGCCCCGCATCCAGGTATCCTGCTGGTCATTGTGCGAAAACAAATGCTGCGGCTTGATAATACTGCCCGACAAATACTCAGCCTTAGTGGTAGGCTGCACCAGTGATCCCACAGCCGACACAACAGCAAGCTTGCGCTGCTCAAAGAGAGGCAGCAGCGCAGACATTGACGGGTGCAAGCCAATACCATCTTCTACCTCACGCATGGGTTTAAGTGGCAACGCATCTGCGACAGCTAAATCCTGCCGGGCCTGCTGATAAAACTGCAGACTGTCACCGCCCATTGGGATCAGCATGTTCAGCGAGTCATTGCCGCCAACCAGAAAGATACATACCAGCGCTTTGTAGTCGGCAAAGGGCTGCTGCTCAGCTGCCAGCACAGACTGCATAAACCGCATCTGTAGCGCCGATAACGATGCGGCACCAAGGCAACCGCGTAAACACAGGGAGAGAAACTGACGTCTGGTCTTTAAAGTCATACTACTTCTCCTCTATAACTGTACTGCGTAGTCTGGTGAAATAAATACCAGGTATAATAAGGCTGCCGCACGCTGCACAGCGCTAAGCTGCTGCAATTGCGCTTCTGACTCCCGCAGCAAGTCCCGCAACTGCATTGGCATGTCACCGGCGAAAAATAACAGACTGTAGCGATCCAACAATGCCTCTGTCCCCTCTGCTGTAAGCAGCTGCGCCAGGTCGCTAAAAGCCAGCAACATATGTCTTTCATCCGGCTCCGTTACCTGTTCTTTGATACTGAGGTTGATTGCCGAATGAAACAGGTTTTGTGTTTCCAGCAGCAAATCATCCGTCAGTAACTGCGCTTCAGGCGCGCTAAGCCCTTGTTGCTGCAAGTCACCGCTTGGTGAGTAGTCGGGCCGGAAAAAGTTAAATACTGATGGCGCTTGCTGCGGTGCCTGACCATGCGTATCTTCAACTGTTACTGTACGGATGCGGCCGCTGCTTGAATCTGCGCCCAGTGCACGCCACAAGTGCGTCGTTTTCAGCAGTGGCTCACGTAATTTACCAAAATTAGCCTGCTGATAAGGCCGGCTGTAACGGGCTTCATCATCCAGCAAAATCGCGCTCACCACGGCGGCCAGATCGCCTTTTACACCCTGGCCGTTATCATTAAACACCCGGCTGACCCGCGCGACATATTCAGTTGACGGGTTTGACGTCACCAACCGCTGAATTAACTGTTTGCTGATAAACGGCGCTACATTCTGATGCTGGAAGATGTTATCCAGCGCTGCAGTCAGGTCTTGCTGTGCAGTCTGGTTAGCGGGTAACACCACATTATTAAGTAATTTTTTCGGTGCTGTGTCGTGATACTCTTCAAACGCCTGCATAGGATTGAGCAGGTCCTTTTTTTTGCGGTTCCAGTATTCACCCGGACTGCTCCAGCCGGTAAATACGCGGGCAAAGGCTTCAATAGTATTCTGGTCATAACTGGGAATGGTGTTACCCTGTTTGTCCAGTATTTCTGTACCATCTTCATTTAGCTGCACCAGGCCAATAGTGAATAATTGCAACACTTCACGGGCAAAATTCTCATCAGAACGGATGTTGCGTGCCGGGTCAGGTTTTTCATTGCTCATATGGCTAAGGTAAACCCCCATCACCGGCGATTTTGCCACTTCTTCAAGCATGTCACGGTAATTGCCAAAAGCATTACGCACCAGGATATCGTAGTAATTGGCCAGCTCCAGCGGCTCTGTATCGAGGTTTGGATGATGCATAGAAGTCACCAGAATTTCACTGAGCGCAAAGGCGACGCGCTGACGCAGCTGATCCGGTTTGGTCAGCGCAATTTGCAGCCAGGCTTCGACCCGCGTGTAATGCGACGGGTGGCTCTTTTCTATCACGTCAGGCACATTCGGCATATGCAGTGTTGCCGGCAGCGCCAATTGTTTATCTAACCATTGCCGCACCGTCAGACCTGTTGCGTAATTGATATCTGCCATTGTCGGGCCAAAAGTCGCCTGCTGCAGCAGCCGTGCAGCTTGCTGAGCTGACATACTGCCTTCAGGCAACGGTGGCTGCGGCGCGGGCGATGGTGTTCCAGGTGGCGGTTCAACCGGATCAACGGGCTGCGGCGGCGTTGGCGTTTCCGGTGGTGGCTGGACAGGGTTTACCGGCTCCGTTGGCGTTGGCTCAACAGGAGCGGGAGACGCCGGAGGTGGTGTCACACTGGTAGGTGCGGCAGTGTCGGAACCACCGCAAGCTGTTAACAAAAGTACTGCAGTCAGCAGCAAGCCTCTTATCACAGGATCTGCCTCCATCTTTAATGAAAAACGACATCCCGAACCAGCTCGGACTGCAGGGCCGGTTCGGGGTGGGCGGCAAGTATACTGAATAAATTTTAGACAAAAAGAGCAAAAATAGACCACAACAGTGTGGATAAAAATAATTGAACAAAAACAACCGCGTATTCACCTATTTTTTTTATAATTTTTTGGAATATAAATATAGTGTTAATTACTTCTGTCACGCAGCTGCTGCTGCACCTCTGACAGTTGCTGTTTAAGTTGTTGCATTTGCTGCAAAAGCTGCAGCTGTGTGGCTTTTTCGGCATCCTGCTCAGTTTTATGCTCGGCGTCATGCATGCTCTGTACGGCATTCACAATAACTGCAATAAATAAATTCAGCATGGTGAAAGTAGCGATCAGAATAAAAGGTACGAAAAACAGCCAGGCGTAGGGGAACTGCTCCATGACCGGGCGGGCTATGCCCATTGACCAACTTTCCAGCGTCATGATCTGGAATAATGTATACAGCGACGCCCCCAAACTGCCAAACCATTCAGGGAAAGCCGCGCCAAACAACTTAGTCACCATGACGGCTGCCACGTAATACACCAGACCCAGCACCATGGCTATCGATAGCATGCCGTTTAGCGATTGCATCAGTGCACCGACAATTTTCTTCATCGAAGGAACAAAAGTAAGCACCCGCAGCACACGCAGTACCCTGAGTGCCCGCAATACCGAGAATGGCCCACTGGCTGGCAGCAAAGCTATACCCACCACCACAAAATCAAATACGCTCCAGGCATCTTTGAAAAAAGCCAGCCGGTGCACATAAAGCCGTACCAGTATTTCCAGCACAAAAATGGCCAGAATGGCTTTGTCCAGCAGATGAATAGCTGTTCCGGCCAGCGACATTACTGCGTTTGATGTTTCCAGGCCCAACGTAAACGCATTAAGCAGGATTAACGCCAGCAGCATACGCTGCACCGTGCCGTGTTCAATAAACTGCTGTAAACGTTGCCGCACAGGCACTGCTGTTACAATGGTGTCACTATTCATACTGGCCTCAGAACTGTCGCCCTACTACGATATGCGGCCGCTATTGTAAGCCAGCCAGATAACAGATCAATGCTCTGCGCCGCGATTTCGTCACACAAAGACAGCTGATAAATTTATTACATATCATTTATCCGTATGAATTTAAGCATTACTTTCAATACGATAGAAACGTCAACTCAGAAAAACCTGATATCCGCTGTCACTTCCAGATATGGAATAGCCTGTCGCCTGACGATGTAGCAGCCTTACCCTTGCCCGCAATGAGCGGGCCAGTACAACAAATAAATCAACAGAGGATAAGGCAAATGCAATATCGCAATACTTTATGTTACTCAGTGCTCGCTGCCGCAATAGCGTTTAGCATTCAGGCACAGGCTGATAATCTGGCTATTACCGGGCCCGGCGCCGGCGCTGATGGTTCAGGCAAAGCCAGCGGCACAAGCTATGGCAATGTTAGAGATGCCGACATGCAAAGTTACTGGCAGGCGCCAGCCAATAATGGCCAACGTGTGTCAGTAAAATGGAGCAGCCCGGTAAATGCCAGCCGGGTGGTGGTTAGGGAACTGGGAAATGCCGTGAACAGCTGGCAGCTGGTTAATAATGACAATGGTGCAGTACTGGCCAGCGGCAATGCCCTGGGCAGTGCTAAAACCATCGATTTTGCCACAGTAAACACCAGCAAACTTAATCTGAATATCGTCAGCGCCAGCAGCGCCGCCAGAATTGCTGAATTTGAAGTTTACCAGGACGGAGGCAATACTCCTCCGGATCCAACCGACCCGGTCGACCCCGTTGAACCGGGACCCGTAACGTCATGTGCCGCATCACCACAAGGTTACGCTTCATTAAACGGCGGTACCACAGGCGGTGCTGGCAACAATGCCGTCACCGTCACAGTAACGACCGGCGCCCAGCTGGTGTCAGCATTGCAGAACCGCGACTTAAACCGGCCGTTGACCATCCGGGTAAACGGTACTATTACACCAGCTAACTCAGGTGGAGTCAGTAAGTTTGATATCAAAGACATGGATAACGTCAGCATTATTGGTGTCGGCGGTAATGCTTTGTTTGACGGTATCGGTATTAAAATTTTCCGCGCTAACAATGTGATCATCCGTAATCTGACATTGCGCTATGTTAATACCGGTGACAAAGACGCCATTACCATTGAAGGCCCTGCCAGCAATATCTGGATTGATCATAATGAGGTCTATAACAGCCTGAATGTTGGCAAAGATTACTACGACGAACTGATAAGCGGTAAGAAGGATATTGATAACGTCACGGTCTCTTATAACTATCTGCACGACAGTTGGAAAACATCACTGTGGGGTAACAGCGATTCTGACAACTATGATCGCCGTATTACCTTTCACCATAACCACTGGTACCGGGTAAATTCACGCTTGCCGCTGTTCCGGTTCGGTCAGGGGCATATTTACAACAATTACTACAACGAGATTCAGGATACCGGCATCAACAGCCGGATGGGTGCTGTTATCCGCATTGAAAATAACGTGTTTGAAAATGCAAAAAATCCAATAGTGTCGTTTTACTCCAGCGCTATTGGCTACTGGGATACCCGTGGCAATAGCTTTAGCAACATCACCTGGCAGGAATACCCCAGCGATGGTGTTATCGCCGGGCCGAATGTACAACCCACCGCGGTGTTAAATTTACCCTACAGTTTCAGCCTGCAGCCAACCGAAGAGGTAAAAGCCCATGTACTGGCAAATGCCGGTGCGAATAAGTGTAGTTTCTGATCTGTATAGCAAGCACAAAACTGCAGGCTAACGGCATGATCCGCTAGTCTGCAGCATTAGCAAAACGAACAAAAGCTGCATCCAAATCGTCAATTAAGTCCTCTACATCTTCCAGACCAATATGCAGCCGTATCAGCGGCCCGCTGTAGGGCCACAGTGTCGCACTGCGCAAGTTTTGCAGTTTCATGGTGGCAGTGATTAAACTCTCGTAGCCACCCCAGGAAAAGCCCATTTTAAAATGCGTCATCCCTTCAATAAGGGCCTCAACCTGCCGCTGACTGCCCTGCTTTAATACAAACGAAAACAAACCGTTGCTACCGGAAAAATCGCGCTTAAAAATATCGTGTCCCGGGTGTTGTGGTAAGGCCGGGTGCAACACAGTTTCAACCTCGGGCCGCTTAGCCAGCCAGTGTGCGACCGTCAGTGCACTCTGCTCGTGCTGCTTCAACCTCACAGCCAAGGTTCGCAGGCCTCGCAGCGCCGCGTAGGCATCATCCGCCGAGGTGCAGTACCCCATTAAATAACTGTGTTCACGAAGCGCGGGCCATTGCTTTTCATTAGCCGTTGCCGTACCCAGCATCACATCGGAATGGCCGACAATGTACTTCGTCGCCGCCTGAATGGACACATCCACCCCCAAAGCAAACGGCTGGCATAAAATGGGTGACGCCCAGGTATTATCTAAAATAGTAACAATATTATGTTGCTGGGCCACTGAGCTAATGGCGGGGATATCCTGCATTTCAAAGCTTAGAGAGCCGGGGGATTCAAGAAAAATGACTTTGGTGTTCGGCTTAATTAACCCTGCGATAGCGGCTCCGATTTGCGGATCATAATAGGTCGTTTCTATACCGTAACCCGCAAGCACTTTATCGCACAGCGCCCGGGTAGGTTCATACACACTGTCAACCATCAACAGGTGATCACCTTGTTTTAAAAATGTCAGTAAAGCCCCACTCACCGCTGCCGCCCCGCAAGGGTACAACGCGCAACCAGCGCCCCCTTCCAACTCACACATCGCCTCCTGCAACGCAAAGTGCGTATCGGTGCCACGCCGGCCATAAAACGGCACCCGGTTACCGCGGTTCAGGGTGGCATGTTTTAGCTCGGCAAAGGTATCAAACACTATGGTTGATGCGCGTACCAGCGGAGGATTAACAGCTGTACCAGTATATTTTTTTGCGCGACCAGCGTGGATAAGCCGGGTATCTTTTTTCATCTGGTTTCCACATTAACAAGAATACGTCATGGACAATAGACATCTGGACATCCATACTACATCAAGCTTGTGCTGTGTTACCAGCACTAATATTCACACTGGCGTTGATGCAGTTTATTGCAGGCCACTAAGTTCGGCTGTCTGGGCCAATGTTTCCAATTGAGGTTTTGCAAAATAGTAGCCCTGCAGATAGCGAATACCTACGGATGTAAGATAATCGAGCTCTGCACGCGTTTCGATGCCCTCTGCCAGCACTTTGGTACCCTGCAATTCGCACTGAGCCACGGTTTGCTCAACAATAAACTGTTTTGCCGGGTGCTGAGCAATATCACGGATAAGCTGCATATCAAGCTTGAGAATGTCTGGCTTTAATTCAATCAGCCAGTCCAGAGTAGCAAAGCCTGAACCATAATCATCGATCGCAGTTTGAAAACCCCGTTTAGAGTAACTTTGGAAAATGCGGTTTAAATGCGCTTTATCTGGGATCTGCTCGCCTTCGGTTACTTCAAAAATCAGCTTGGTCAAATCAAAACCATACAGATCGGCAGCTTCAATTGTGGCTTTAATGCAGGTTTCAGGGTTGTACACAGCATTAGGTAAGAAATTTATACTTAAAAAGCTATTGCAGCCGAGCCGCGCAGCTGTTTGTATCGCTTTTACCCGGCAAGCCTGATCAAAGTAGTACTTATTACCTTCATTAATATGCTGAAATACCCAGCCGGCGCCCTCGCCTTGCGGCCCGCGCACCAAGGCTTCGTAGGCGTAAATACTTTTGTCCAGCCAGTCGATGATTGGCTGAAACGCCATACGGATCTGAAAACCCAAGGACTGTCCGCTTAAACAATCACTACAAGTTTGCTGTTTTATCGTCTCAGGGAAATGCATCTGGGCCTGTCACTTTAAACCAAACATGTGACTGACTTTAGCGATGATATTCAATAGATACCAGCTTTTTGCCGCTCAATTAACGCTTTTATCTGCTAAGCGCTCTGGCATAACAGTTAATCACCCGTCCCGCAGCTTCTGGCGCACTTGCACCGAAAGCCACCACACCATCTTCATGGCCTGCCATAGTGAATACGCCCTGTTGTAATACGTCGGTTTCCCGAAATAAGCGCGCTACCTCCCCGGCCATGGCGACAGTACCATAAGGTACTTCAGCGCTGGTCTGAGGCAGCAGTAAGCTGCTGGCCTGTTGCCATATTTGCGGACAATGGGCATGGATCACGAAGTTAATACTACTGTCGATCTGATACAGCTGACCATGTGTCATCGCCTCTGACGACGGTTTGGTTTCGCCGACTGCAGCAATATAGTTACGGGTAGGTTCACAGCTGGTTACCAAAGCATAGTCCGATGCTGTCATCGCCTGAATGCCACCCGTCTGGGTACCGCTGATAATAAACTGATTGCCGCTGCCACAGCGCTGACTGATATTACCAAAGCCGTAATTGTCGTAACGCAGGGGCGTCTGACCAAGCATACCAAGTTGCAACATCACGGTGCGCCAGCTGCTAATTTCTACTGTGTCAGACGGTTGCAGTACCGATTGCCGGGTGAAATCCAGCTGAAATTTTATGACCCCTTCCTGCTCTGTCATCGTATAACCTGCTGTAAGTAAAACTCCAATAGTATAAAACGCTATGACACCGCACCCCAGCCGCTTAGCAGGCCAAAACTGGTAAGGGCGGCACAGAGCTGTATAATAGCCGGCATTAACTGACAAGGCCTGATGGCAAGCATGAAATATAACGATTTACGCGATTTTATTGCCCAGTTAGAGCAGCGTGGTGATCTGGTCCGGGTGAAAGCTGAAGTGGACCCGGTGCTGGAGATCACCGAAATTGCTGATCGCACCTTACGTGCCGGTGGCCCGGCGTTGCTGTTTGAAAACGTCAAAGGCCACAGTATACCAATACTGGCCAACCTGTTTGGCACACCGCAGCGCGTCGCGTTGGGTATGGGGCAGGAAGATGTATCGGCACTGCGCGAAGTAGGTAAGCTACTGGCTTTTTTAAAAGAACCAGAACCGCCAAAAGGCTTAAAAGACGCCTTTAGCAAACTGCCTATTTTCAAGCAGGTACTGAATATGTCACCCAAACAGGTGAAAAAAGCGCCTTGTCAGGAGATTGTATTAAGCGGCGATGACGTCGATTTAACCACACTGCCCATTATGACCTGCTGGCCTGGCGATGCCGCCCCCCTGATAACCTGGGGTTTAACAGTCACCCGGGGGCCACATAAAGAACGGCAAAATTTAGGTATTTACCGCCAGCAGTTGCTGGGCAAAAACAAACTGATTATGCGCTGGCTGTCACATCGCGGCGGTGCGCTGGATTTTCTTGAGTTTCAAAAAGCTAATCCGGGACAAAATTATCCTGTCTCAGTAGCGCTGGGCGCTGATCCGGCAACCATTTTGGGCGCTGTGACACCGGTGCCGGATACCTTATCTGAGTATGCGTTTGCCGGTTTGCTACGCGGTGATAATACCGAAGTAGTCAAATGTATCAGTAACGATCTGCAAGTACCGGCAAGTGCCGAAATTGTGCTGGAAGGTTATATCGCGCCCGGTGAGATGGCCCCCGAAGGCCCCTACGGTGACCATACAGGTTATTACAACGAAGTGGATAACTTTCCGGTCTTTACGGTGACCCACATTACGATGCGCAAAGCACCGATTTATCACAGTACCTACACCGGCCGACCGCCAGATGAGCCAGCGATTCTGGGTGTAGCATTGAATGAGGTCTTTGTGCCTATCTTACAAAAGCAGTTTCCGGAAATTACCGACTTTTATCTGCCGCCGGAAGGTTGCTCGTATCGTCTGGCTGTCGTGACCATGAAAAAGCAGTACCCTGGCCATGCCAAACGGGTAATGATGGGGGTATGGTCGTTTCTGCGCCAGTTTATGTATACCAAGTTCGTGATTGTCTGCGATGACGACGTCAATGCCCGTGACTGGAAAGATGTGATCTGGGCCATTACCACACGTATGGACCCGGCACGTGATACCACACTCATCGAAAACACGCCGATCGATTATCTGGACTTTGCCTCTCCGGTGTCCGGCCTTGGCTCAAAAATGGGCATGGACGCTACCAACAAATGGCCGGGTGAAACCAGCCGCGAATGGGGCGAACCGATAGTAATGGAACCCGCAGTAAAAGCCCGTGTAGACAATATTTGGGATAGCCTTGGTATTACACTGCCACTGAAGGAACAGCAGCCGTGAGCCATTTAGTGACCATAGCGCCGGCACAGCTTAGCTTCGCTGTACACGAGGGCGAAACTATTCTGCAGGCCGCGCTGCGTTGTGGCATTGACTTCCCCAACCGCTGCCGGCAGGGCGTTTGTACCAGTTGTGTCTGCAAACTGAAAAGTGGTGAAGTCCGTTATGATGATCCACAGCCGTTAACTGAACTGGACAAGCAACAGCAGTTTACTTACTGTTGTCTTGCCTATCCTTGTACTGATCTGGTGTTACACCATCCTTTTATCCGTGGCTAACCCGAAACAGCCATCGCTGAGAGCATTATGACAATAACTTCCTGTACCGTTGATTTAATTGAAGCCTTAACCCCTACAGTAAACCGGATACTGCTGACGCCGCAGCAACCGGTTAGCTATGCCAGCGGTCAGTACTTGCAGCTTTGCCTGAGCGACAGCGACAAAAGACCATTTTCGATAGCCAGTATGCCGGGCGATAAACAAATCGAACTGCATATCGGCGGCGCTGTTGCCGATCAATATGCCAGCCAGGCTATTGCGCACCTGATGCAGCAATACCAGTTAAAACAACCAGTGAAAGCAGAGGTAGGCTTAGGCAATGCCCATTTCAGGGCAGACAGTACTAAACCGGTTATTCTGCTGGCGGGTGGTACCGGTTTCTCTTACATCTACAGCATTGCACAAAGTATTGCCGCTGCCGCACTTGACCGCCCGGTATTTGTTTACTGGGGTGTACGTGAGCAAAATGCGTTATATCACGCCAGCGTAATGCAGCAATGGGCAGCGCAAAATGCCAAATACCGTTTTATCCCGGTAGTACAACATCCGGATGACAACTGGCAAGGCCGCAGTGGTATGGTGCATCAGGCGGTGCTGGACGATTTTGTTTCGCTTGAAGCTTACGACATCTATGTCGCAGGGCCTTTTGCTATGGCCGGCGTAGTGCGGGATGCGTTTATTGAACAAGGCGCGCACCGCGAACAATTGTTCGGCGATGCGTTTGCTTATATCTGAGCCTGACCTTGCCTGTTAAAGGCGCTCGTCTGGTGTTTTACGGGTTTTATGCCAGTTGAATTGCTTTTTCAGCATTTCGGCTTGCTCGTAGTGTTTGGCAATTGCCTGTTCCAAAAACTGCATACCTTGTTCATGTTGACCTTCCAGCATCAAGCGGGTGCCGGTCCAGGCCATTACCTCAGCATCTTGTTGAGTTAGCAGGTAACTCTCCCATTGCGGGTCATAGGCCGCCATTACACGCTGCGCATCGAGGTTGCCATTTTTCGCTGCCTGCTCCCACCAGAACATACCAGACATTGAACGCGATGTTTGAATGGATGGCGTGGCAAACACTTTGGACACTCCGTTAACAGATATTCGCTCTATACGGTACACATCTGCTTCAACTTTACCTTTTAACGTAAGTCCGGTCAGGTCAGCTATCTCGCTTTTTTCCTCAACTTGAGCACTGATTTGCTCGGTTATGGTGCCATCCTTAGCTACCCGGACAACGGCACTGCCCCAAAATCCATTAAAATTCGCTCTCAAACGGGCCCGATCTTTATAAATACTGAAATCAGGCTGTGCAGCCAAGGGCAACTCAGGGTCGTACCAAAAACTGTTAGCGCTTTGTACATCAATCAAAGATAGTAGAGTACCTAACACAAACTGATACTGAGGCGCCCCTGCTACCGCATACTCCCAAAGTTTGTGCTTTTCCATAACGTTTTCAACAGCAGAAAGCTTAACGCCGCCATTCATGGAATAATCCAGCCGCACATGCTGCAAATGCTTCTTGTCGCTGGGCTCATAGCGCCAACGCTTTACTGCTCGAACCGTTGCTTGCTCGAAGATATGTTCAGGGTAGGCATCAAGCGTATCGACAGCTGTCACCTCACCTTGCTCGTTTACAAGAAAACGAACTTTAACATAACCGAAAACACCGTTAGCTAACGCATTTTTGGGATACTCCGGAGCCACCCGTTTAACCGGTTCAGGCATTTCGGTATCATTATCTGTGCCCGCAGCATGCTCTTTAATCACCAGCAGCTGCTGTAGCTGCTCATAATGATATGTGGCCTGCTCCAGCTGCGACTCGTTTGCTTTAGCAGCTAGTGTTGCCAGCAAGTCTTTTGCCTGAGGATGCTGTAACTCAGCAGCAAGCATAAAATGCGCGATTGCTTTAACCAGATCTTTGTCCTGGCCCTCGCCTTGATATGCCATAGCACCTAAATTAAATGCAGCCAGCTCGTTGCCAAGCGGTAGTAAAACCTCAAACTGCTGCCTGGCTCCGGTGTAATTTTGCTGTTCATAGGCTTTTAGTGCATCAAGCATATCTGCCTGCACCGTTGCACAGCCAAATAATGCTAACCAAATCCACTTCTTCATTAGACTTCCCTTTTCAATAGCATGCATGCCGGTAAGATTTACCTAATAAACCAAAATTTGCAAACTTTTTGTTGCATTAGTGATATTTCTAAATCTCAATCTGGTTTGGCCAGTTGTTATGTGCCAGAATTGCCGCACCAGAGTAAATACAGAATGATTAACATGACACATAAAACCCTGATTAAAGTCCGCGGATACCATTTAGATATTTATCAACACGTTAATAACGCCCGTTATCTGGAGTTTTTAGAAGAAGCACGCTGGGGCTATCTGGAAGATAGCGGTGACATTGAGTGGTTTGCCAAACATGGCTTGGCCTGGGTGATTGTTAATATCAATATTAACTACCGTGTAGCCGCCACTATGGGCGATACATTGGAGGTATATACCCGCTTTAGTAAAGTAGGTGGTAAAAGCGCTGTAGTTAGTCAGGAAGTACGCATTGCCGGTAAAGATGCGCTGGCCGCTGACGCGCAGGTTACCTTTGTCTGCCTGGATCAGAAAACGGGTAAAGCGGTATCAATAGAAGGCGAGCTGAAAGCGCGGTTAGAGCAACATATTTCAGAAAACTAATCAGCGTTTGCTGTGCTTTTCCAGCGCTTGCTTTAATAACTCGGCGCTGCTTGCTTTATCGCCACAAGGTACTGTTCTTGTGGCCATTAACCCGTCAAAGCCATCTTTTGTCGGATCAGCGATTTTGCATCCATCTCTAGTGCGGATAATCTGCCTGCCATCATCAAGCTGTGCCAGTACCTGCCCAGCCGGGTCAGTACTTTGCTGGTAGCGGCCTTCTACTGTGATTTTGCCTTGTTGCTGCGCCTGCAAAAACTGCTGGTAACTGGCTTGGGCAGAGCGTTCGATAGCTGACGGATCTGCCATAGCTGCACGGCCCAGCGCCCTGCTGGCAATGCCGGGCTCAACATCCAGAACCGCTGTTGAAGTCCCCGCCTCCATTGTCGGCTTCGGCGCCGGCTTATTCTTAGAATCAGCTGACTTTACAGCGGCCTGTGTTGGTCGCGCAGCTGTGGCCTGTAACTGGCCGGCAGAGGGTTCGGAGAGCTGAAGCTTTGCAGGCACGGCTAACTCAGGCTCAGCCGGTTCTGGCGTAACAGACCGGTATAGATAGGAGGATATTGGCTCAGACACAACCTGCACTCGCTTTTGCTTAAACGGCACCTGGGTCAGCGCCAGCAATACCAAAGCGTGCAGCAGCGAAGCGAATAGCAGCGCACGGCCATATAAGCGGAAAAAGAGTCGACATCTGCCAATCACACCGGCCAACACGCTGTCCCTGCATCTGCGGAGCTGAAGTTCGTATCTGACCCACAGGCCGACAAAAAATTCCCCGGTGCTGCTATTTGGCAACACCGGGGTATCACTTAATAAGGGCTGGTCGGTGTGTAGAAACTGCCACTACGCCCATCAATGCTTAAGCGGACCGGGCTTAGTGCTGTGCTGTTGTTCAGCAGATTGTAGCTTTGTCCCGGTAATAGCTTGTAGCGCAGCAGGTTATTAATAATCACCGGCTGACCACAGCTGATTTGCTGGTACTGGGTCTGGCTGTCAGCACGCAGTACGTAAACCTCATGGCTGCCATCGACCACAGCATTACCATCTGCTGTAATAAACAATGATGTTGCCTCTGACACTGCTACAACCCGGCCAGTGCTGCCCAGCTTGGCCTGGAACACCGCTGAGCGGCCCATACGATCACGCTGCTTAAAGTGTGTATCGGTAATAATGCCACTCAGTAGCGGTATATTGAGGAAGTTCGTGCTGATATTTACCGTTTCATGGCAGAAATCGGTTACAGCCTCAGAACTGATTGCGCCCAGTACGCCATCGGGGTCATAAATAAACTGACCCAGCACATGGTTACCCGCCGAAGTGCCGCCCACTGCACCACCTTTGTTGTACACATGCATCAGCGCATCCTGCACTTTAGTTCCTTGCCACTGGTTCAGGTAATCGGACTGATCACCACCAGCAATAAACACAAACTCGGCACTGCGGATAGCCCAATCTACATAGTCACTGTTAGCTTTAGTGCGGGTGTTTACAATCAGGGTTTCTACTGAAGCGGCGTTGGTCAGGCCCTGTAAATAGCTGTTGTAAGCATCGGTGCCTGAGGTGCGCAACACCACTACATTACCACCTTTGATATGCGGTTTAATACGGTTAGCAAAAGCCGCGTCAACGTCTGTACCACCGCCCATCAGCAATACGGCAGGATTGCTCAGGCTGACACAAACATCACTGTTGTTGCCTACCAGCGTTGCAGACAAACCGCCGGGCTTTGATGGTCTCGGGCCATAATTACAGTTTTCCGGATCAGGATCGGTGCCACCCCCGCCACTGTCCGAGCCGACAAAATTAACCGCTAACTGATAATTACCGGTGCCACTGTAGCGGGTTACCTTAATAAAGTGAGGCCCGGCCGGTGAAGCAACATAGCTGCCGGTTTCCGGATTACTGCTACTCTGGCCAGAGGCAATATAGCTGCCACTGGCTCGGTATAAAAACCAGTCAAAGTCCGCATTGCTGCCATGACTTAAACTGATACTGATATTACCCGTGGCACCGGTATCGAAGTAATACCAGTCCTGATCGGTTCGATTGCCAATAGCCGCCTGCACCGCTACGCCACTACATAGCGGGCCATCGGCACTGCTCTCGCTATTGTTGCTTTCACTTTCTTGTTGCAAACAGGCCTGCGCATTGCCGCATAGCAATAACGCAACTACGCCTAATAGACTTAGTGCTTTCATTTTTACTTCCTGCTTTTGTATTGTTATAGGAAATGGCCTAACGGCCGTGGTTTCTCGGACAGCAAAATGCCGGACGAAAAATTCGGATGTTAACTACCGCGGGGGAGTTTTTCTACTCGTCAAACCACTCAGACAAGTGGTAATCGGTGGCACAGGCATGCAGATTCGCAGGTCGGGCGACCCACAGCTGAGCATATTCAGCACTGCATAAACATGTTGCCATAGCATCATCATGTGACAGGTTAATGAATAATCAATATTGGTGGCAACGGCAATTCTGTCAAGTAAATTAATGGTTTTCTGTCATCAGTGCCGCAACCGAACACTGAGTGTGTACTGCACTAATCAGACAAGAAAGGCCTAAGCTGCTGCCACTGTGCCAGTTTGGCGTCAAAGCTCATTGCTGCATGCGCCGGGCTGGTTGAAGGCAAGGTAATAAGATGAACAGGCTGCGGTACGATCTGCAGCGGCAATACATAGCGTTTAAAGCTCTGCCAGGCTTTAGCGCCATTAAAACCAATGGCCGCCAGCTGCGGATGACCACAAAAAAAGCCCGCAAAATCATTCACCTGCTCATCGCGAATGGCACTATCGAGGCTGCCGCTACGTTGACAGCTGCCAATCACATCCCACAAAGCGACACCGCTGTTAATCAGCGCCTGTGTTTTTTCCGGGTAAGGCAAATCGGGATTAACGCCAGCTAATGTTGCCATAATCGGCCAGAATAAATTGCGCGGATGGGCATAATATTGCTGCTGGCTTAGCGAAACCGCCCCAGGCATGCTACCCAGTATCAACACCCGGGCTCTGCAATGACTAAGCGGCGGCAGCCCGGTAATAATGGTATCAGCCAAAATGCGGTTCATACTGGCGGGCTTTGCTCCATGCCAGTTCTGCCTGTTGTAATTCGCCTTCCTGCTCAGCCAGATAAGCCAACAGCGCATATAGATATCCATTGCTGCTATGTTCACGCAACCAGTGCTGAGCTTGTTTACGCAATTTAAGCACTGATTTGCCGAGCGGGATTTGCCGGATATAGGGCAGCAACATTGGCAGTTCAGCCAATTGCAAATGGCTCAATAGCAGCTTTTCAGCAGCATCGTTCTGGCCATTTTGTGCCATCGCCCAGGCCCGGCCGATATTGGCAGCAGTAGATTTACGTTCTTTTGACGGCAGGTTTTGCCAATAGTCAGCCGTTTCATCAAATTTTTGCTGCTGGCTCAGCTGACTGATTGCCGCCGGGTATATATTAAAGCGTTGCTGCTGCCATTTTTCTTTATCAAACCACTGCTGTTTTAAGGCTGCGGGCACCATTTGCAGCAACTGTTGCCACTGCCCGGCTTGCTGCAGTGCATATAAATACAGCTGGCCCAGCCCTTTATCTTGTGTGTCGGCATTAACCCGTTCAGCTAATAACACACAAGCCTGCCCGGCCTTGCCTTGTTGCAACAAAATATCTGCCTGCACAAAGGCGGTGCTGTCATGCCCTTCGGGTAGCGCAGCCACATAGCTGTTTGCCCTTGCGGCATTGCCCGCATAAAAGGCAGCATAGGCAGCTAACAGGCGTTTTTCGTCCTGCATAAAGTCGTCGTGTAACGCTTTGGCTAAATATTGATCGGCCAGTTGCCATTGCTGTTTGGCATAAGCCTGCAGGCCGAGCTCGTACGCCTGCTGGGCCTTACGCTGACGGCGCCAGCGCAGGAAATTAAACGAAACATGCTGCAGACGCAGTAACTTACGCAGTACGACGCTGAGCAACCACAGCACAACCGCTGCCAACAGTAGCATTATGATCAGGCCCAACGCGGTCATTTCAAACACTTTGCCGGCGACAATCACTTTGATATAACCCGGATTGTTTACCAGGGACGGGCCAAACAACATTGCGGCCGCTAAAGCCAGGATCAGAAGCAGCCAACGTATCATAAGCTGCTCTCCGTCAGTTGCTGCTGGTACTGCTGCAGTTGTGCCAGACTGGTTAACGGTGAGGCTTGCACCAGGGCAACATCAACTGCAGCCAGGCTGGCCAGTTCTGAGCCGAGTTGTTGTACCTCTGCATTGTCGGCATCAAAATAACGTTGTAGCTGATCGCTGGCTTGCTGCAATGCTGCAGCAAATACCTGGCTCTGATGCTGCATCGCTGCCAGCTGAGCCAGCAACAGCTGCTGCTGTAAGCTGGTTCGCAGCATTAATTGTTGCTCGGCACTCAGGCTGAAGTAATCTTCCGGCACGGCATTGCGCACCCGGATAAGCTGGCTCCAGCTTTGCTGCCAGTAATAACTCAGCGTTTCACGCCACTGGCTTAGCTGATGCCCAGGCGCTGCAACTGTCTGCTCAGCCTGCTGTTGCTGCTTCAGTGGCAAGGTGCTGCTGAGTTTACGCATCTGCTGCAGCTGAATATACAGCTGGCTCATGTCCGGCACATTGATCTGTTTTAACTGTTTGCTATCGGCTGCAATCGCCTGGCGCACAGGTAACAACGACGGGTCATCGAGTTTCGACAACTTTTCGTCGGCACTGCCAAGCAAGGCTATAGCAGTAGCATAATCCTGCTGCAGCCACACTTTCTGTGACGCCAGCTGCAACAGGTATTCGACTTCTGCCAACAGCCAATGCCGTGGCGGCGCACTGTCACGCTCCTGCACCAGTTGGCGCAGTGCCTGCATTTGCGCCTGATTTTGCGTCAGAACCTGCTGTTGTTGCTGTTGCAGCCGCTGTTCCAGCTGCGTCAATCGCTGCTGCTGTTCTGTTTGTATTTGCTGCTGCAGCTGCGACGCTGCATCTAGCTGCTGTTGTTGCTGTTCGGTTAAACGCTGCAGGTTTTGCTGAGTAACTGCAGTATCGTGCTGCAGCTGCTGAAATTCAGGCCATAGCCAGTAACCACCCGCGCCCAAAGCGCATGCCAGCAACAAAACCAGCAATAAACTTAAACCACCTATAGCGCTGCCGCCGCTACGTGGCGCCGGCTCTGCATCAATTTTTTGTTTCAGTTGCTGCAGTGGTGCATCCATTTCTGATGCACGCTCTAAGCTGTCACTCATTAATATTCCCTCTTAAGCTGGCTGATAGCAGCCAGTAATGCGCTGTCATTGGCATTCACGGCAAGTGTAATATTCTCAGGCGCTATTCCAAGCGCCAGCGCGCTGTCCTGCATTCGCGGGCTGACCAGGATCCAGTCACATTGCTGTAACCAATACTGATTGGCCGCTGGTACCAGACTGAACAGCTGCTGCAAAATTTCGTTACTGGTTGCCACAATACAACGAATACCTGCAAGCTGCCACTGCTGACACAGCAAGGCACCGTCCAGCGGCAGTGGCAAGCGTTTATAGCTCTGAATGTAGCGCACTGTTGCTCCGCGCGATACCAACCCTTGTTTAATCAGCTCGCGCCCGGCGTTGCCCCGCACTACCGCCACCGTTTTACCTGCAACCTGCTGTAACTGTGGTAACTGCAATAAGCCCTCGCTGCGCTGATCTTCGGGAACAATAACTTCCCGCGCCAGCCAGCGCTGCAACGCCATAGCGGTCGTTTGCCCGACAGCGAAAAGTGGCGCAGTCAGCACTGCTGCATCAACCTGGCTTTGTAAACAACTTACCGCACTGACACTGACAAAGATCACGGCGTCAGCCTGCTGCAAAAGCTGAATGTCCTGCGTTTTCAGCCCCACCTGCGCAGTGGTAATCAGCGGCTGATACAAATAGGCAATACCATCGTCATCCAACGATGCCAGCAGGTTATCTGCTTTACCGGCTGGGCGCGTGATCAGAAATGGTATTGCACTGGTGCTGGTCATGGCGCAGCCTGATACACGTCCTGTAAAATTCGATCTGCCCCCTGGCTTAACAAATGCTCTGCCAGAGCGACGCCCAATTGCTCTGCCTCTGCTACAGGTCCCCGTAACTGATGACGGATAATTTCACTGCCATCAAGCGCACCAACCAACCCGCGCAGCCACAAGGTATCGTTCTCAATTACCGCGTAAGCGCCTATAGGTACCTGGCAGCCGCCTTGCAATTTACGGTTCATTGCGCGCTCGGCCAGTACACAAATGCGGGTTTCACGATGCTCCAGTGCAGACAACAGCTGCTGCACCTCTTTATCATCGCTACGGCACTCAATACCAACAGCGCCCTGACCGTTGGCAGGCAAACTGGTATCAACCGGCATCAGCGCTGCGATACGCTGCTCAAACCCCAGCCGGATAAGCCCGGCCGCCGCCAAGATAATGGCGGCGTATTCGCCGTTATCAAGTTTTGCTAAACGGGTATTCACATTACCACGCAAGTCGCGCACCGTTAAATCCGGTCGCAGCGCTTTAAGCTGGCACTGCCGGCGCAGGCTGGAAGTACCGACAACGGCACCAGGGGGCAACTCGTCTATTGATTTAAACTGGTTCGATACAAAGGCATCCTGCGGGTTTTCGCGCGGACAAATGGTATGCAGCATCAGGCCATCCGGAAACTCTACCGGCACATCTTTCATACTGTGCACGGCAATATCAGCCCGATCTTCCAGCATCGCCTGTTCCAGTTCTTTAACAAACAGGCCTTTGCCGCCAATTTTTGCCAGCGGCGTATCCAGAATTTTGTCACCCTGCGTCGACATTGGTACCAGCTCTACTGTCAGGTTAGGGTGGTTACGCAGCAATTCGGCTTTCACGTATTCTGCCTGCCACAGCGCCAGCGCACTTTTGCGCGTTGCAATTCGGATTGTCTTCATATTAATTCTCTGCCTGAGCCAGTAAACGCCGTTGTATAAAGCTGCTGATATCTGCCACTTCCTGCGCGCAAACACTATGTGGCATGCGGTACTCATGCCAGCTGACATTAAAGCCGGCAGTTTTCAGGCTATGGTACGCCTGTTGACCGGCGAACATAGGTACCACCGGGTCCTGATTACCGTGCGCTATCAACACAGGTGTGGTTTTATTCAGGTTATTGCTTTCATCTTTCAGCTTATCGGGCGCGCACATATAGGTTGATAATGCCATGACGCCGGCCAGTTTATACGGCAGCCTCGGCAACAAATGCAGGGCAATAACACCACCCTGACTAAAACCGGCCAGAACAATGCGCTCACTGCTGATACCGTCGCTGATAAGCTTATCCAGCAGTTGCTGCACCGCAGCAGCTGACTCACGCACACCTGCTTCGTCGGCACGATTGGTCAGATCCATGGTTTTAATGTCGTACCAGGCGCGCATACGCATGCCGCCATTTACCGTTACCGGCCGCTCTGGTGCGTGCGGAAACAGAAAACGGATGCCAGCGTCAGCGGGCAAACGTAACTCCGGAACTATTGGCGAAAAACCGTGGCCGGAATCACCCAGCCCGTGCAACCAAACCACTGCAGCGCGGGTATTGCCCTGCGCTTTTACATCAACAAAAGGAAGCAAAGCCATTACCTCATTTCAGTCCGTATACGCTTATGGCGCCAGGTTAATCGCAACACCAGCCTGCTTTGAAGCTGCGTCGTTTAATAATTGCCAGAACTCTGCGCCAGTACGGTTATCAATCCACTGACCGTCTTGCCATTCAAAATGATGACCATTAAATTTGGTCGCCACCCACAACTGGTGCAGCGGAGGTTGTTTATTAATAATAATCTTGCTGCCATCAGCAAAGCTGATACTCAACAGGCCACCGTGGGACTCATAATCCAGATCTGCATCTGCGTCTTCCACTGCCTGCTCCACAGCCAGCAATACGCTGTCGGTCAAATCATCATATTCTAGGTCATTCATCTGCTTCACCTGTTTGCTTTTATCGCTAAGGATGCGATTATAGAGCGCAACCACCATAAAAAAATAACATCATGCACGCTTTTACAACCAAAGGTCCGCTGTTAACTGTTGCTGTCGTCATTTTGCTAAGTAGCTTGCTGAGTGCTTGTGGCCAAAAAGGCCCGCTTACCTTACCACAACCGGCACCCGAAGTGGCAGAACCGCAGCAAAACAACACTCCTGCTAATCAACCAACGGATGAACAACGTGGACCACTTTAATTACCAGAATAGCCGCCTGTTTGCGGAACAACATGCTGTTAGTGATATCGCTGCCGAATTCGGCACGCCTTGCTATGTCTATTCCCGCGCAACGATCGAGCGTCATTATCAGGCTTTTGCCAGCGCAGCGTCTGCACACCCGCAAAGCCTGGTGTGCTATGCGGTAAAAGCAAACAGTAACCTGGCGATACTGAACGTACTGGCAAAGCTTGGTAGTGGCTTTGACATTGTATCCGGTGGCGAGCTGCGCCGGGTCATCGCCGCCGGCGGTGATGCCAAAAAGGTGGTGTTCTCCGGTGTTGCCAAAACTGAAGACGAAATGCGTTTTGCGCTACAACTTGGCATTAAGTGCTTTAATGTTGAGTCCATTGCTGAGCTGGACAGGTTGCAGCAGGTTGCCAGCAGCCTGAATATTAAAGCGCCGGTGTCTATCCGGGTAAACCCGGATATTGATGCAAAAACACATCCCTATATTTCTACCGGGCTAAAAGCCAACAAGTTTGGTATCGATATCTTGCTGGCACGCGACATTTACCGCAAAGCCGCCAGTTATAGCCACCTGAATGTGGTTGGCGTAGATTGTCATATCGGCTCTCAGCTTACTGAAACCCAGCCTTTTTTAGACGCACTGGAAAAACTGTTAACCTTAATCGACCAGCTGGCCTCAGATGGTATAGTGCTGCACCATATCGATATTGGCGGTGGTTTAGGCGTCACTTATGACAGCGAAACCCCACCATCACCAGGCGACTACATCAGCAAAGTGGTTGAACGGCTAAAAGAATACCCGCAG
>CEUX01011485.1_pt1 | contig 21692 bp, 24 predicted proteins | sample 531361 | NCBI WGS metagenome assembly CEUX01 (sample SAMEA2622736, study PRJEB7988) | marine metagenome | isolation source: saline water (ENVO:00002010), including
AACATCCTCTGTATCTGCCCCGACAAAGTAACCTGACATGTCACGAGTTGCAGTCCCTGCATACGGGAATCCAACTATGTACAAAGATGCAAATTGCGTGAACGCACTAATATCAATGTTGTACGCCCGTCCATTTAACGTAACAATGTCCCCAATCCGAGCATAATCAAAACTCCCTAATGAAGCAATATTGGAAGGGCTAGTCTGAGCGTCTTGAATAGTCAACGTGCAAGTCCCCACTTCGTAATCATCTAAGGTGTTAGGGTCTGCACTCGATACTTGAGTCGCAGGGAACTTGATACCATTGTTGACCTCAACCACGCCCGTTGCCGTAATTGTGCCGACTTCGTGATTAATAGCTGTAGCACTAGTAACAGTCCCGTCCAAACCGCTCGTCCCTGAACTGTTTATCCATTTTGTCGCACTGATGCCTGTCGGCAGGTACTCAGCCACGCAGCCGATTTGGGTTAGGGAGACATCATCGACTTCCCCTGCCCAATAAGTGCTCTCACCGAGAATTCCACTTTGTATAAATAAATAACCACTACTGTTTATCGGAGTGAAGTCGGCAGTTACTGTCCTAGTTGCTGTGTCTTGCGTAGTCTCAGTCAAAACAGGGACATAACTAGTCCCATTATGGTAACTAACAGTAACTCCAGGGCCACTTGTACGAGTTGCTTTAAGTGAGACACGATACCTCTTGCCATTTGTCAAAATTGAGCTATTGGGATGAATATATACAATATTGCTACCATCAGCCACCGCAACACCACTACTGCTACCGTTAATAGTCCAACCCGTTTGAGCAGTCCAAGTAGAGGCATTCGACATATCACCATCAGCAACCAACTCCGTCTGACTAGCCCCCGTATGCTCATACGACACAGCCTGTCCCGAATAAGCTGCTCGTACTTCATCGGCTGATAAGGCTCGGTTGTGTAGACGGACTTGACGAATTTCGCCATTGGCCCAAGTTTCGCTACCGTAATAGCCACGCCCAATATCAAAACCGCCATTAGCACCAGAATCTAAACCAGCAGCACAAGTATCTGTGCCTTGAGCCACCCCATCGACATAAAATGTCAGGCTTGTGCTATTTGTAATCGTAACCGCATAATGATGCCACCCACTGGTAAGGGTCCAATCTGATTGATGGGTTGTAGCCCCAGAGGAAGAATAATTCCTAGCCGAGAACTTGCTACCCTGAATCGTCAGAAACAGGTTCCCAGTGCCGTAGGTCAGTCCGTGATTAGCGACAGAAGCATCCAAATTGGCCCACAACTCCACCGAAATTTCTGGTTGAGTCGGGAATTTTGTATGGTTATTAGCTGCAACAGTTACCTTGTCATCACTACCATCGAACCTAAACGACGCACCCGACTGCAAATCATTAACAGTTTGGCTATCAACAATCTGCTGGCCAGAATGGTTTTGATTTTGACTGAAGGTAACTTGCCCGTCTGCCGCAATCGACATAGCATCTGAATCAGTAGTTGAACCGATATTGCCGCCATCGCTGACCTGTAAATTGGGAGCTAGAATCGACTGGTTATAGTCCCATCTATCGTTAGCATTGCTCCAAGTAATTGTCTTGTCAGTAGCCCCTTTCAGCGTGATACCACCACCATCAGCGTTCTCATCCGTCGGGCTTACACCATCCTGTCTGGCTAACTCCAGGTTCTTGTCTTTCATGTAGACATTAGTTGACTCGATCTCTGTGGTGGTGCCTCTGACTTCTAAATTGCCCTGGATCAAGACATTACCTGTACTATCAATAGTCAGAACCTCAGACCCATCACCACTGGCTAATGCCACACTCCCACCACTTAAATTGCTACCCAAAGTAATCTTGGAATCTTGGTGGCGGTAACTTAAACTGGCTCCCACATTATCGGTCGGGGAACCAAAATAGAGATTGGCAAAATTATCGTCAGCAGATAGAATCGAGATTCCACCTGCGGCTGAAGAGTCAGCTTCAACCACTAACTCATCTGCATAAGGACTGGCCTCTACAGTTCCAGCACTTCCACTGGCTATATGCAAAACTCCGTCAGGGGTCAAAGCAGTGTTGGAAATTGAAACTTTAGCTGCTTTGATTTGGGCTTGATTAGCCGCAGGTGAAGAGAACTCGACTTGATCAGCAGACACATCACCACGCAGAATGATCTTGTTGCTAGAATCGATAGTCACCCCTTTCTGGGCGATCAGCTTCCAACTATCATCAATCGGTTCCAATACCCCACTGGAATTAAGGTATAGACCTAAGTCCTGCTCACGGGTCCGTGTCGATTTGGGACTGTTTTTCAGCCCCTTCACCCATACATTCGGTTTTTGTCTGGCCATGTTAGTCCTCTATTTCAGTGGCAACCTGATATTAATCGGCACATTTTTGTGGGTCGGATAAGCACCAGAGGTGATCACATCCTTGACCTGACCAACTCGGTCCTTGTGCTGAATATTCATAAATTCTTTGATCTTGATAACTTCGAACTCGTACTCAGCTTTGGCTTGAGCCGATTGGTTACTGGCCCCACCGAACAACTTTTGTTGAGCGGCATAAGCGGCATGAGCTACCACTGCATTAGCACTCCAGTCAGGCAACTCAAAGTTAGGTGTGGTAGAACTCATTTCTTGTGGGTAACGAGCGTAGTGAAGCTCTAACGATTCCGAACCCGTATAGGAAACCACTTCCAAGGTGGCAGGCGTAACGACCGAGCCATTGGCATCAGAATAAGAAACATCGTACTGAGTAGCATAAAGTTCTGTTCCATAGGGAAATACCGCCTCGGCAGAAGTGCCAGGGTTATCGATAGAAGCATAGTAGTAATCGGCAGTCCCCACACGTTGGACTTGAACTCTTAACGGTCCTGTAGGGGCTGTACTGAATGTCAGCTTAATTGAATGTAGTACGCCTTCAACTGTCGGAGTAAAACTGGAAGTTGTTGAATTAGCCGACACCAGAGTTTGCGTGTTGCCAGCATCAATCGGAGGGTAGCAGTGCAATAACTGCAAAGTCTGCTCACCAGACTCGATCTGGATACGGTCATTGAGATTGTATTGATTAGTCTTACCGCCCACCAGTGGCTGAGTCACCATCACACTTGGCGTACTGGTGTAATCAGCAACAATGGCTCTGGAATTGTCGGTCAGATTGAACACTATGTCCCGATTGACCGTCAGGTCCAGATTGGTCAAAGCGTGTTGGAAGCTGGTTTCTGGGGTGATGTAAGTGGCAGTTACGATTCCTTCGTACTTGATCTTGGCTGTTGAGCCAAAAACATCGTAGTAATCATAAACCGAACCTGTAGCTTGCGGATCGAACCGATCTCGCATCGAGCGTACCGATCTCTGGTCCAGACGGTAATAGATGCCGTCATGCAAATGGAACAAATCCAGTACCGACAGTAGATCGTCAGGTAAAGCATACTGGTGCGTATTGGCTTCAACTGTTAATAGTTGTTGCCCGACCAGCAAGGCGTTGCCCATACGGACACAAGCCATTGCCACCTCTTTCTGACCCTGATTCAAATACAGGGCCAGTTCGTCTACGGTACTGGACTCGTCAGCATATTGCGTACTGCTGGTGAAAGCTCCCTCTTCAGGCTCCCCCAACTTCATCCGAAGCAGTGTTTTCAACCGATTCAGGCTGTAGGCCATTGCGTGTTATCTCCCCACTTTCTGGGTTAATAGAATCACCATCGTTGATCCCATATTTTTCAGCTAGTTCTACAACATAGTCAGACAATTGCTGATTCAGATAATCATGCGTATGGATCATTTTTTCAACATCCTCACGTGCCTGACTAACTGCATCACGACGGACTATCAGGATGTTCTGTTCTTCCGTATTAACAAATTGCGTTTCTGACATTATTTACCTCTAAGTTACAGCATAATATGGGATCATGTAATCGGTCGAGCCCACCATGATCTTCAACCAACCAGCTTGAGAATCAGATTCTGGGTTTTTAGCAGTAGTCCAAGTTGAGTTGGTTTCTTGGAACCAAGCGAAATAATTCTTAGCACTGTTAGCTTCGACATATGAAAGATCAAGGGCAGAGTTCTTGCCTGCTCCTTCATTCTCCATAACAACTCGCATCCCAACAGAAATGACAGTATCATGCTTGCCCTTACCATCTATTAAAATTCCGTAGGAATTACCGTCATTTATGATATGGAGAGCTTCCCCCCCAGGTATAACTTCATCACCATCATTGTTAGTACCTCTGGCGTGGTTGATGACCAAACCCTTTTCAACCACAGCGGTAGTACCTGTTGGTGTGGTAGGAACTGCTTTGCGATAAATCTGCACATTTCCATTGTTGTCTAGGTTAGCACCCAGAGCTCTGCGTCGCAGATTAATGCTGTATGGGGAGTATTTTTCGTAACCTTTATAAGCGGTCGTGCGACCTGCTACATTGATAGCCATAACCCAACCTCCATCCTTATATGACTAAGTTTTAAAATTAAAAAGTGCTGACAGGCGAAAACCTGCCAGCCCCTATTCCCAAGGAGAAATTTATTGTTTATGCAGGCACTACAGCGTCGGTAGCCACCAACCCACCACCACCAGTCGTACTAGTAGTATCAGGCAACGAACGCTTGGCATACAGCTTATTGTCTGTCCCCAAATAAAGGTAAATATTACCTATCTGGATGACTGTCAACCTCGCCCCTGCCGCTGAACTAGTATTCTGGTCAACCACATGGACCTGAATGTTGGTAGCGTTAGCCGCATCGATGGTTGTAGCCACGTTCGACTTTTTGGTCACCAAATCCGCAGCCGACAAATCGCCAGGGTTATCCTTGTAAGACTCTTCAGCCTGACCTGCACCAGCTTTGGTTAATTTCATTTCGGCCTTTTTCAAGGCAATGTCTAATTTAGCCATGAATCACCCCCTAGGCAGTTACGCCAGTCAGCTTAAAGTTCTTAGCTCGGTCATCACAGTAAAGTTGAATTTTAGTTTTCAACTGGCCCGTAATGGCGGCTTGATCGGTTGGCTCTTTGAAGCCACTAAATTCCATGTCTAATCCAGGGTGCAAGTACAGTTTGGTATGGTTTTTGTTAATGCCATACACTGTGCCTGCTGTACAGAACGGATCTGGGTAGAAGGTACAACCTTGGCTAACCCATTCAATATTCTGACGGAACCCGATTGCGGCCATGTTTTCGTTAGGCCGTGTCTTCTGGCCTTCTAATTGCAGTTCAATAGAACTATAGATGTCTAATGGACAGAACACGCAATCGATGGCATCAGCACCACCTTGGTTAGCATCGTTAAGGGCATCAGCCAGTACGTCTAAGGTGATGGCTCCCACAGTACCTTTCTCTTTAGCCGCCCAGATATTATCTGCACCACCTGAAAGGAAACCGTTGTAACCGAATGCACCCAACTCGTTATAAGCGATCCCTGCATAAGTGCCTGTCGAATCAACTAAGTTAGCAAACCCGTCCATCTGGTTGGATGTCCCGTCAGAGTAGAGGCTGTTGCCTAACTTGTCTTGCATATCATCGAGAGCACCCGCCATCTCTTCACCGAAGAGGTTAAATATGGTTGCTCGATCCCGTGATGGGAGGCGTTTTATATCGCTGACACCCATGAGGTCTTTTATGTTCATTGAGGCGTTTTCCACAAGAGAGGACTCGTCTATGGTTACATTTACATAGACATTCGCCCACTGGAGTTGCCCTTCAGCGAACTGTTCGACTCTAGTGGTATCAAAGGTATCAAACCCTTTATACCAACCCCCGTTATTCCGCTTGTGACGGACTTTAACTTTGATCGGTGAACCTGTTTTTCGTTGTGCACCGTCTTGCATGATTCGCAAAGCGGCTGAGTTACGTGAAAGCACAGCTTGGTTCAAATCGCCATGCATCGCTAAAGTAGCGATTGAAATTTGGTCTAGCACTGCTGCCATTTTCTGCTCCTGTAAAATCTAATAGAGTTCAAATGTCAGCATCAATGAGATAGGAGAAGGCAGTCTCATCCTCTGCCTTCTCGATACTGTTATGACTGGCCTAAGCGAAAGCCTTTGGCCAATTTGTCCAGTAATGAAGGGTCTTCGGCTAATTGCCTAGCTACATCATTAGGCGATTGCCGACCCTGCATGATATTGTCGATAGTTTGAGCGTCGTTAGTTGGCCCTGCATTGGATGAAGAAGCTGATCCTATGTCGGACGGGGTAGAATTACGACGGTTTCTAGCTTCGGCCCTAGCCTTAGCGTTGGCCGCACCTAATTCCACCACACGGTGAGCGTTGAAGAAGTCTTGGTTCTGCTGGTACTGAAGTGCCAGTTGAGCGTCCTCTTCAGATAGGCCATAACGAGCGACATACTCTTGAACTTGGCTCTGTTCTTGCCGTTGGCTATTAACAGAATCCAATTGCTCTTTGAGTGCGTAAACCTCGTTGGCCATCTCGCCAACACCCTGCTTATACAAGTTCCACTCATCTGCTGTAACCGAACTGTTATTGCTAGTCGTAGAGCCATCGTCATCGTAATAACCGCCTGACGATTGTTGCTGTTGCGACAAAGTTTGGAGTTGTGCTTCCAAATTAGCAATACGTTGGTCCCTGGCAGCTTGGGCTTGTTGCAACTCATAGTTGGATTGTTCCAACTGCTGGTTGCCTTGAGATAGCTCAGTAATTTTGCGACTGGCATGACGCTGATCTTTAGCCACATTCGCTCTTAACTGCTCTAACTCTTGCTCTGAATCTGTTAAATTCGATTCAGCGACTGTACCCTGATCACCTGCCTCGACTGCCCCATCGGGGTTCGACACATCTTCTTGGCTAACAGAGCCCTGGTCTTGATTATATTCGTTCATTTTTCCCTCAAATAAAAAAAGGGCATCAGTAAAGTCTCCACTCTAGGAGATCTCTACGATGCCCAATTTAGGGTAATCGTTAATTTATAAATGCAAGAGAGAGGGGAAGTTAGCCTCTCTCTGGAAGGAAGAGTCACCAAAATAATGAATAAACTGATTGATGTGCTCTTTATGCTCTATACTATCCCTTTTCTGGGTTGTCAACACTTTCTTGATTTTTACTGGCCCCATTTTCAGCCATTACATCCATCAAGGTTTTGGGTTCCGCTTTCTTTCTCCGTCGGGTCGGCTTTTTCTGGCCTTGTTCCAACAGTTGCAACATGACTTCAGTCTGCAACAAATGGAGTTTATAAGCTCTCATCGACAGAGTTTCTTTAGGGAGCTTTAGTAGCTCCAATTCCGCTCTCATCTCTTCTACGGTTTGCATATTCGACCACCTCTTTTAGCCATTTCATCTCGTTGACCGACACCGCTTTCAATGTCACTTCTAGCCGAGCCAACTGACCGCCATGCCGACTGACCTCTAAATCCATAAACGGGATCTGGCCCGAATTTTCGATTATCAGCTTGCAATAAGCCTCTTTTGTCATAACACCTCGCATTAGATTGCTGGCAGAGCTTGTTGCGGCACTCCAGCCCCTAGATTTGGTTGACCTGTTAGGCCGCCTTGGGATTGACCTGCTCCCCCTGAACCTTGAGTAGCCGCTCCACCACCTTGCTGAACCAGCATATCTTTCAGTTCAGGTCGAACTTTCAAGCCTGTGAAATTCAGGAACTCAGTGATGTCATAGACACCCGTTTGTAGCAGTTGCATAGCGAAATTAAGTCGAGCTGTCAGGTTATGCGGAATATCGGATTGAGATTCGACTTTAACGTCGTAGACCAGATCACGCATAGCTTCGGACCACATCATCCATTCGCCCATATCCATCCGTCTTAGCCCTTCGCCTTTCAGGTAACGTGGATCTTGAAAATCAGCGAACTGCTGGACCAATCCCAATTCCAATCGGGCTTGCCGACGATAAGACTGATCCAGACTCTGCATCTTGAAACCTTGACGGGTCAAAGCCGCAGATTGGAGCGTATTAGCCAGCACACCTGAAGAATTAGCACTCGGTTCCCGACCCATCAAAACATCTTGCACCCCTGTAATATCGGATTGGCCAAACTGTTCCAGCTCTTTGACCATGTTGAAAACATCACTGGGTAGCCGAGCTGGATCTAACCGTTGAATAGCTCCCATCTTGCCTGGTGACACGGGGATCATCAGTCCTGGCTGATTGGTAATCTCTTCTGCCGCCAGTGCTCCTTCCTCGTAGATCCACTGGTTATTGGCTGATAGCATAGCGTTAGCGATCACCATGTTGTACAGCACATTCGTAGCGTTTTGGATCGGCACTAAGGAATCCACATCAGATTTACCGAACAGTTGGTGCGGCATCGGACTGCCGACATAGCAGACCACTGGGAACTCGCCATGCCAATAATGATTCGGTTTGTCATAAACCACTTTCTTGTCATTGATGACAACTGTCACTCGACCTGACGGGTACTTCAGCGATTTGATCGGCTTATCAGATTGGATACCTAATTCAGGAGAGGCTTCACGATAGAACAATTCGTAGACGGGATACCTTTTCCGCTTCCATTTCTCGTCGGTAGTCATATTAGTCTGCTTGCCACGCATGAAGGAAGTCACTCGCCTGACCAAGCCGTTCCCTTCCGTCATCTCGTCATCCGAGCCGAAATCTTCTTCTTTGACCCCGAACCGACGTTCAATATCAGCCGCATCCATCTCGGTCTTAACAATTACGTACTTGTGGTCAGCGAAATCGGTCATCGTACCATAAGGGTCAGGAAGGACATTTTCAAAGTCAAGGATCGGCAATTCCACTCGATTCCTTTCTCGATTATAGATCACTTTCCGATAAGCTGTCCCTCCGACTAGGACATCGCACAACAATTTGGCTACTTCGATACCTTCGCCCCGAAAATCGTGTTCCGCTTCCAAGATCGACTCTAATCGTTGGGCCAATTGACCGTCAGTTAGGTCAGGGACAGGCATTTCTTGGCCATCATCACTAACAATAACGGATTGCATCCAACCGAAATCAGCCTCGATCTCATATTTAGGCACCCCACGCATCAAAATAGGTCGAAGCGTTTCCACCATTGGCCCCACTAGATCTCTAGTGACCCTTAATCGCCAAGACGGGGCTCGATCATCGATCTCATAACCGTCATCACTGGACCGTAAATAGTGGTTGCCCATGTAGACCATCCGATTCCGCTTGACCGTTTTGGCCCGATCTTTGACCTTTTCTTCGGCTTCGGCCTTCATAGTCTTAAAAACTTCAAGAATCTCGTCTTCACTTGTGATTCGGTCAAACGATTTTGCCATTTGGATCTCCTTTTAGACGTAATCTAACCAAGATTTAGTTTCCATTTCGGGGTGCAGTGCGGTTCGACCTGCCTGGTACAAGTTTCTTAAATACTTGGCAGGTTTAGGAATGGGTAGGGAATCATGAGCGAACAGAGCACCTACCATCGCAAAAATCATGTCATCATAAAACCCGTCAGCAGGTTCCCCTACCCGACGAGACTTACCTTTTTTAGCCGCCTGCGGTTTGCCGTTGACGGAAACAAAACTCATAGCTTCACGAACAAAACGTTCGTCAAAGACTTCTACCTCTTCGTCCTTGATCGCTTCTTGCAATCTGGCGATCCCTCGCCTACGGGTGGAACTGGTATTTCGCCAACCCATCCGATCTGTCTGTGAGAAACCCAACATTTTCTCGGTAATCATCCATTTATGTCGGTACTGATTGGTCAATAAAGTCACTATCGAACCGCCATCGGCATTATTTTCGGGGCAACACCATGTCCGCTGGCCATAATATTCCATGAAATAGTGCATCTGTTCAGCAAACTCATCTACCGTTACCTGCCGACCATCAAACCCTCGGATCGTACCCACCAGTTGCAGGGGCAACCGTCTCAACATAATAGCGGCTGAGAAATCACCTGAATCCAAACCTTCTGCATGGTCAGAGCCCATCACATACTCAGCGTGATTGTCTGGGTCTTGCCAAATCTGAACAATGCCTTGTCCGTCTTCCACGAAGTTGACCCCGTTGGTACTGGTCTGGAAATAGCCTCTAGTCATCGGAGGTTGAACTTTTTTCAGGTTACGTGACAAAACACCTAAATCAAAAACATTGTTACCTGCCACTTGAAAGGCTTCTTCAGCCGTTGACGGGTACTGACGGTTGAACTCAAAGAGTGAGCCTTGACATCGGTTACGGATAGCCGCTCTTCGCCATTTCATATTCTCGACTGTCAGCTCAGGATGAGTCTCCAATAATAGCCATTCGTTGCCGTAGGCGTGATCGCTAGACTGACTCAGCTCCTGTTGGAACTGTTCTTTCTCGTCTGGATTATGAAAGGCAGTGCTGTACTCTTCATGAGCAAACCAAGGGATGAACAATGGGAAGAAATCTGACCGTTCTTCTCTAGCCCGTTCCCATTCGACATGGAAATCATCACCTGCCCGATTAGCCGTAGTCTCAAGGATAATGGCCGTGTTAGGATCGTCGGGTACCGTTTGGTACAACATGGCTAAGGTCTGACCCAGATTAGCGAAAAAGCCTGCCTCTGACAGATGAACCAACTGGAAGGTAAAAGAAGTTACCGCTTTCTCACCTTCGACCTTAATCGAACTCGACATCGGGTCTGCGAACCGCAACAACTGACCCTCACGGGTGAACTCGGTATCTAGTTCGAGAGGGAAGCTCTGTAGGAACTTCTTGTACATATTGAAGATATTAGAAGCCGATCCACCTTTCTCTTCGGTAATGATCAGGGCATTGGTCCCTGGCTCACAGATAGCCCGTAGGAAGCAGTAAGCACCTATGCCAGTGCTTGACCCTTGCTGACGGCCTTTCAACTCCAGCAAACGAACAGGACGGCCCTGCTCGATCTGATCATAGATGGCTTGAAAGATCCGTATCTGGGTCTGATTCGGTACGAACGGGACTAAGGCTCGGCTTTTGCTCTGGACTGTCAGTAAACTCCCCATCGCTGTTAGCAAACATTGTAAGTTGTCCAGGATTGCTGACGGTTCGTTCAGGAACACTTGCGTCCAGAACCTTTGCAGTTCCTGTCTCAAATGCTCGTCCAAGAATATCTCTGATTTCAGTTTGATTGATGTTTTCATTTCGTGTTTCAACACGGGCAGTAACTTCGCCCGACATCAATTGATATTTACTAAATATGGTGTCGAAAGCGATCACCAACTCACGGAAAGACGCACTTTCCATTTTTTTCAAAACAGCTTCCAGCATCTGCATCGAGGCTGATCTCAGACTAGAAGTCACTAGATCATTAACTCGTTGTTCTAACCGCCAATAACTGCCATCCGCTTTAGCCAGACTGACCCATTTGTTTAAGGTATTGGCAGACATTTTTTCTGCTTCAGCTACTTTATCGGTTTGGCCATTGGACAAGATGTAGTGCATGATGGCCGATTCGATGTTGTCTTGACTGTATGAGGGACAATTTTTTTCTCGACTCACCAGTAACTCTCCTGTTTGCCAGTTTGTTTTTCTTTCTGGTATAAATCTGCTTCCGACGGGGCATAAGGCCGATCTGGCGGTATAATTTCCACCTGTTCTGGCATCACCACCACAGGAGCTTCCACTTGAATGGCGTTTAACTCCCGTTCAATGGCTTGGATCTGCTGTTGCCTACCTTTGACCCCCCATGACCGCCATGACCGCCAGTACCAATAAGAGCGTAATAGTTCGCCCAACCCCATTTATTAAGATTGTCTCCGAGCGTCTTGTCTAATAAACTCAAAGACTCGATGCTTCATCCAGCCCCTAATAAATTTGTCCTGATTGGTCCGTTCCAGATAGCGAGAACCATCAAAAACCAAGTTAGCATAAAAAACGGCTCGTTCCACCAACAGGTCATCCAAGGTCAGATTCTCACAAGCCGCCAGAGTCCCTGGTCCAACAATCCCGTCCACTTCCCCAATTTCCAGTGTGCCTCGATTGACACAAGCCTTCTGTAAGATGCGGCCTGCGTTGCGTGGGCCTGAGTTGACTAACAGGTCAAAATAAGCGTGTTGCAAGTGTTCTGGCAGTTGGTCTGCCTTGTATCGGTCCCAGAAATTCTGTTTATAGATCTGGGTAGCCGTTTCCACATCCAGTTCCTTAACCTCATCTTTGGTCGCATCTCGACCCAAGAACTCAGACAGAGTGGCAATGGTAATACCCAGGTTCGTAACCGATCCCTTATCGTCAGGATCGTCAACATAACCGCCCTCAACTTTAATTACTTCTTGAATTATTTGGTCAACATTAGACATGTTTTTTACTCCTAAAAAAAACTCGATCAAAATCTGAGCATTTGGCGTAGGATTTGGAGCTACGGTAACAGGCCATCGAGCAATATTTCCGCACCCTGTATTTTATTGGCTTTTCGACATTGAAGGTTGATCCACATTTTTGGCATCGATGCTGGTTTTCGAGAGGTCTACTTTTGCTGGCTCCCATAAATTCCCCCTGAGACTGACCAATTCCACCTCGACTCTAGGTTGAGCTGGATCTTTTGAAAAGTTATCGCTGAACTTGACAATCTGTTTCCAACCATCGCCCGATAAGATTCGGGCTTTTTGTAGCGAATCTAACAACAACTTCTTCCCACCTGCCGCAATATTGTCAGGGTCGCTACGAGTATCAGCACAAAACCAGTGGCAATGGACCTCTATCGGGTATTCGACTATCGGGAACAACTCCTTTTTAGCCAGTGCTACCACAGGTTGACTGAACTTCTTTTTCAAATTAGCGTAGACAAACCGATTCTGAGATACCATCTGGTTGAGCGTCGGTAGCTGGAACGGGATCACCAGCTTCTGTCTCACAAATAAAACCTTTTGACTAGGTAATAGCTCTGATCAGCGTTAGGGTGAACCAGCTTGAAATGGACTGCATGACTAGAATAAGTCCACTGGACTCGCCCGTTGGTCAAAGCGTCATTGATCTCTTCCAATGACGGGTATTGGCCTTGAGTGGCATAGCCGACCGAACGCAACCCCAAAAGATTGATTTGTCGCTCCACCATTTCAGCTACTGAATTGTATTTCATCAGATACCTTCTTCCCGACAGATCTGTTCTAACCGCATCAGATGGTCATTGACTTCTTCAGTGGTGAACCTGCCCTGCTCATAATCGGCCTTCCAAGCCTCTACATACTCTTCGTCTACTAATCCGTATGGCATCATCTTCTGGTATTGTTCTTCAATTTGTTGCATTAGAAAATCCGTTAATGAAATTTAATAATCTCCATGTAGATCTCGATGACAGTCTTGGCAGACCGCCATTAACTGATCATAGTCTTCATCTCCAACATCTCGATAGTCCAGATGATGGACTTCTACTGCTGTCCGTACTTGACATTCCTGACAGGTCCAATTGGCCATGCCCAAGACATTGATCCGCTTATGCTTCCACTCCTGGCTCGACAGATAGGACAGGTACCAACTCTGCCATCGATCCTTTTCAAACTGACAGAATCGGTCTTTCCACTGTGGCGGTATCCAGTTCTGGATCGGGCCAACATAGGTTTGTTTGACTAATCGCATCTTAGCCAAACAGCTCCAAGTTTTGCTGGATGCCCCAGTTTTCGCTGGCCCATCGATTAGCCGAGGCATGAGATTCGATCCTGTGGATCAAAACTTCAGCCTTTTGCCTGCTGGATGCTGGCACATACCGACCACTCCACTTGTTATCCATACTGATACTTCTAGCCACGTTAGTGCTATCTGCACTCGATAACGGAACATGCGAAAAAACGGTCGGGGTCAACATCCTTAACCCATGTAACTTGCTTTTTGGCCGACCGTCTGAGTCACAGGCTACCTCCATCGCTTCTGACATCCGATTCCACCATTTCTGGTTGCCAACAACGGCATACTCGCCACTAGAGCCTAAAGCCACTCTAGGGAAAGCCTGAACCATTTCTTCTAAAACCTTGATCGGTTCGTGCAAATGCCAAACGGGAGCACCTAATTTCCACATCCGAGTGTCACACAGGGTTGACCAATCAGCCCTCATCCGTTGGTTATCAGCGGCACTACCTTCAATTACATCAGGTATCAGGTAAAAGTCGAAACCTGGATGCAAATGCCAATAGCTAATAAACTCGGCAAATTTGTCCAGGTCAAACTCTTTCCCCGATTTCCAAACACTGAAAGCCCCGTTATCAATGGCAAAACTCTGACAGATCTCGGCCATCACCTTCATCTGCTCGGTCCGAGCAAACGAAATCATGGAATGTTTGCCCGTCATCGACATATAGGGGGCCGACTCGCCCGTGATGGGTCCACCGTGATAATGGATCATGATGGCGTTTGAAACACCACTTGGCAGATCTGTTGGACCAACGGATCGGCTTCTGACCAGTCACTGTCAGCCAAATACATAATTTCGTTTTGGTTACTAGCGATCTCCTGACCCTCCTCCAAAACAATCAATTTGGTGGAAGCCAAAACGGCTGAACGGCCAATCACTTTTATGCCTGAATGAACCATCTTTTTTTCTAGCCGTGCCAATCTGCTACCTCTGCACCCGACTCTTCTGAGTAGGCGAACCAGCAATCATCAATAAACTTGGCCAAATTCTCAGCTTGATCCAGTAAATCCCTAACCCTGTCATTAACGATCTCGAAATCGTAATCAGCGAACTCAGACATCGAGGTTTCCGAGCTGTGCTGGTCATTAGAGTCTTGATTGTCCTCTACTTTGACCAGCACACCGCCTAGATCTCTGATGGCTTTAGCCTCGTTAGGGAACCGAACGTCATCGATGATCCAGATTTGGCCCATGACATAATCTTCCAGTAACCGATTGACCCAAAAATCAGGGTCTAACTGGTTACGAAAAACATCTGTACCGATCCACTGCATCATCTCTCGCACCGTTTTGCCTGCCACCAGTTCTTGGTCTTTGTTGCTTTCCAGCCATTTGGGACTGACCCCGAACAACATTTCCAGTATCTGGTAGATCGGATAGGCCAGTTTCCTGACCTTGATCTCTTTGTACTTAGCGTATTGGGTCTGGATCACCAAAAAACTCTTTAAACATTGGGCCAGATGAGTTTTGCCAGCCCCCTTATGACCACAAATACCGATCAGGTTATAGCTGGCAGGTGACAACCCGATCTTCTGTAAAGTCTCTGATAAACTGGCCATTAACCACGCACCCGACTCCACCAAGACCGATCTTTCTCCAACTCGGCTTCCACTTTCGCTTTGGCCTCTGACTCAACCTCGGCTTGCATATAATGCTGGATCTGGTCGTGCAAAGAGTTTTGTCCTTCTTTGAGTCGGGTAAGCATTTCTGGCAAAGCATCTATTTTCTGACGCAGTTGGACCAAGCCGACTTCGGATTGCTGGACTTGCTGTTTCAACTTATTGAGATTGACGTTATGAGCATCGACTTGACTCAGCAGTGAAGACACGCTATCCATCATCGATTGCAGGGTCAGACTGCCTGCATCTTCGGCCTCTTCTTCTTCTTTTGCTATTGAGTCAGGCTCAGACCCCTTGGGCCAGATCTGATAGGTGGTGGGTTTGCCTCGTCCACCGCCAATCGGGGTAGTACGAACTACTATTTGCCCTAAATCTTCCATGATTTTCAGGCTTCGGGTGAATCGTTTGCGACGAGTTTCGTAGAGTTCTAAAGGCGAACCTAACCGAAATCCCAGTTGATCCATCACTTGGTCGGTACTGCCTTCGATCACTCCCTGCTCGGCCAGATATTCACTAATATGATTGGCAACTACTTCGATTGAGATCGCTTTTTTGGTAGTGCCTGAGATACCGAAATGCTCCAGATGTTGCTGGTGATACACTTCGACCAGCTCATCAAACTTTCTGATAGCTTCTTCCAAGGGGTAACTTAACTGTAGTTTCCATCGCTGGTTCTGGACACACTTGGTATCGGTCAGGAAACCCAGTTTGGTTAAAGTGTTAAGCTGTTGTCGCAACTCTGGCTCTCTCATTTCCCAAGCACCGAACTTATCGTCGGACAACATCTCTAAAGCGTGAGTGAAATGAGGTTCGTCCACCGCTTCTTTCAAATCCAAATACTGGAAAATATCATAGTAGACCGACGTTGGTTTAAAACTAATCATTAAAATAACTCCAATTGTGGTGGTTCTGGTGGTGGATCTTGGTCAGGTTGCCAGACAAAATCGATTAACTGGTAGGTTTGTTCCGCCTTGTACTTCGACTGGAACGTGTGACGATGGAACTGCATAAAGTGCAGTAAATCGTTGTGCGGAACCGTCATTTTTTGGCCTCGATATTTGATCACTAGATCCTCATTGGCTTGATAACACGATTCCACAATATAGTCACGGACCGAAGCTGAATCGTTGTATAGCTTCCTGACCTGCGTTTCCATTAATCAGTTAAAAGGGCAAATCGTCCTCAAACTCGATTTTGACGGGCGGTAACTCTTTCTGCTCTACGGGCGGTTGAGGTTCTGCTTTGGTCAGCAACGACTCTTTCTTACCGCCCTCCTCTTGCTTCTCCAGGTTGGAGTAAGGCAGAAGGCTTTCGACCCTGGCTTTGCCATCATTATTATGAAAAACCTTGATCTGCACCAACTTGCCGATCATGTCATCGATCTCTAACCCTTCAGGCAGTTGATCGAATTTCTGTACCCCCATGATGCCTGTCAAACGGTTGACTAACTTGGTTTTACTGGGCGAGAACTTGCCATCCTTATTGGAAACATAGTCCCAAAGCTCGGCATGTTCGCCCATCTCATCTTTATGCTCAGTTCGATAAACGAACTTGATACTCGGACCCCATTGACCACTGTCTTCAGTTACACTGACCACTCTAGCTCCAAAGATCCCTTCTGGGTGTTGTGGATAATCGGTGGCACTTTTTTGCAGAAACATCCTGACTCCTATCAATAATTGTTAAAAATGACTGGCCTCACGACCAGTTACTCAAGTTGCCGCCACACCATTTCGGTAGGAGGCTCCGAACCAAGAATTTTTGGCTCGTATCCGTCAAATTCGGATTCAATAGTCACCCAAACCTGATCCTCCTCCAGTTCTGGATGATCGGTTAGGGCTTGTTGTTTATACTGGGCTTGGATTTCCTCGATCTGCTCGGCAGTCAGTTCGCCTTGGTGATAGACATAGCAGTGCGTAGCACCACCACCGCTCTCCACCCCACGAATCTCAACCGTGACTCGGCTCCGTTTCAGGTTCCAGAGATCGGCTTGGGTCTTAACCCTTCTCTCCAGAGTCCGAAAACTAGCAAACCCAGACTGTGACTCACGTTCGACAACTTGGCTATAATAAGTATTCTTTATAGCCAAACTGTCGTTCGTCTGTGATAGCAAGGATTTGAGCTGTTTAGCGTTAAAATAACCCTGATCTTCTAGTAACCAATCCAAACCAGATTCAATCGCATCAGTTTCTTGGCCTTTTGACCTGGCATAATCTTTCAAGGTGGTCAAACAGGTCGGTCTTAACTCTTCAATCGGGACTTGGCTGATAATCAAAATCTGGCGGTCATCATGATTGACACCCCTGATACGATGAGCGGCTTGAACCATTTCATCCTCACGATGCAATCGAGCTACCAGCTCGACCCGACGATCCACGTATTGTCGAACTTCTGCACTGTACTGATTCCCTTCCCAGTCCTGATAGCCATAATTTCTCCAAACCCATTCGGTTTCCATTGAGATCGGGTCGGGCGAATCGACATACAAAGCATTGACCTGTTCTTCCAACTCGACAGGCGATAAACTTGGCGTACCCAACAAAATACAGCGTTGTCGATGCTGGTGTTGGTTGGACCCTTTCAAATTACCGTAATGCTCGATCCCGACTTCAGCCGAGATTATTCCTTTGGTTTGCAACCTTCTCAAATAATCAGCCACTTTCTTCCAAGTTACGATCAGTAACTGCTCAGGTTGGTTCTGACAGGCAGGTTGAATCACTTTCTGCATCAGTTTCAACAAACTCTGTTTGGGCTTATCGTTGCTACTATCCCACAACGATGTGATACCGTAATTACCGTCTACCATTTGGTTGATCTGGGTGTTAGGCGAAACAGGTGCTGACCATAAATCCACCTTTCGACCCAACAATTCGCTCATCAATTCTGGATTGCCTTGCCCGTCCAACAACACTAACGGCACATTTTTAGGTACATGACAATATTGTCTCAGGTTCAAATTGATCCCTTCAGCCGTGATGACTAAGGCCGAATTGTAGTTATCTTTCTCCAAATACAACTGATATTCCTGATTCAGTGTTTTCAGTAACGAGAACTGGTAATTCAACGGAATTTCATCATCGGTCTGCTCGAACTGGCTGGCTACCGTCAATCCTTCCCGTTTGGCGTAACCTGCATCCACCCAAATGTTGTACGGATCGATGGGGCTGGAGACTGATTGGGGCAAATAAGTTGTTACATCATCGATCACCACTTTATATGCTTTTTTGGTAATCGTTACGAAAGCGTCTAACTTGACAATGACCCGTTCGTGTTGACCAGGCTTATCGGCACTAACCGCTTCCAGCAGTTGACCCATCTCTTCCACGCCACCGACCGAATCAATTAAGGCTTGCATCGCTTGCCGACCGATCAGTTTCCTTCGATCACCTTGTTTCAGTTGCGGCTGATGGGTTTCTACCGTCTCTCGGACCAGCTTCAACAACCGTTTCAAGTCCTCGTCCCAAACATTAGCGATCCCGTAAGACAGATCCTTAATGCCGATCTCGATTTTCTTGATAAATTTGTGCGGATCGGGTTCGTCCATCACCACTACTTGCGGTCGCTTCTTATCGGCAAAGATCTCTCGACAGAACCGATCAATAAACAAAGTTTCATGCACCGTTGCCATCGATTCTGGCATTTGATATTGCCTGAAATAGGCACAATTACCACTCAACCCGATCTCGCATTTGCTGGCACATAAACTTTGCACCACATTCCAACCTTGACTGGCTAACTGGTTAGCTTCTTCGTGCCGATGACACAAAACTTTGAAAAAGTTGGTATGGATCGGTTCCCGATCTTTTTCGGCTTGCTGTTTCATTATCTGCAAATATTTGTAATTGGCTTCGACCGATAATAACTGTTCTTCTGCCTCTTGTGGTCTTCGTGGTCGGATATGAGTCCATTCTTGTAAACCATGCTCGGCAATGGCTTCTTTCAACAACTGATGACGAGGTGAAGCCAACACGATCCTTCGATCCGTTTCTTGGATCAAGGTTTTTAAACTGCTAGTGGTTTTACCTACCCCTTGCGTTACCCGTAACATCAAAGTTCCACCGCTCTCAAAACCGTCAAAGAACCGATTAATCTGTTGGGGTATGGCTCGTCTAACTTCGGCTGTGGTGGCATTGGGTTTGATGATCTCGATCTTGACTGGCTCTATTCGTACTCGCTTCTGTTTTTGCCATTCTTCTTGACCGTCAACCACGATTTTCTGTGGGGTGGATCTGACCTTTCTGATGTCCAAGTTGGCCGACATTGGGAACAGGCTATAACCTCGACCATTAGCCAATAAGTCATCGATCCCTTTCCCTTCGTCTATATCCCATCTGGCTTGCTGACAATTCAATTCAAATGAACTGACCAATCTGGCCAACTGGTTAATGGCCTCTTTGACCGACGGATTGGAGACGTAATCAGCATCGAATGCGATGATTACTTCTTTGGCTCCCAATGCTTGCAGAGTTTGCCGTAACTCCTCATGGTCGTAACTCCGAATCCCTGCTACTCCGATCACCGTTTGACCTAACTTCAAACTAGCAATATCGGCTTTCAGGATTCCTTCTGTGATCCAGACTGTCGAGTTATCACCTTCCCATTTAGCCACATGAATTGGTGCTCCTGAAGAAACACCGCCCCGTTTGCGATCACTGGAACTGGCACTAAACCATCGATACCTTGAGCTTTGGTTGTCATCACTTCGGATTTGACCACCTACAATCTGACCGTCTACGTTTCGACAAGGGATTAGCATTCCTTGTTGCTGGTTGATCCAAATCCTGTTTTTGTTGGTCAAATAGAATCCACCAACTTTCAGCAGATCACCTTCAAACCTTGATAGGCTCTGCATTAGTTCTGTTCGTTGTTCGTGTGTGGTGGGTAAACTGCGATAACCTAGTATTTTGATCTCATCTTCAGTTAATTCACGTTCGACAAGGTTCAATTTATGTTCGTCTTGGAGTCCCAAACCTTTTAGCATCTGTCTGTAGATTTGATCTGCTTTTTTGCTGGACGCTTTTTCTCGTTTCGATTTGGTCTGAATTTGGTATTTGAACTCTTTTGGTCTGCTGATTGGCTCAGAATCACGCAAAAACACACCAGAACCGTCATTTAGCTCGATTTCTGGTGATTTAGTCCACGATTCAGGTCGTTTGCAAACATCTGCTTCGACTGCACCAGTCGTGTCATTGACTAAGGTTTGACACCAATCGGTTTTGTTACAGATCGAACATTCTTGTGGATATTGTAGATTCTGGTAACTGGATCGTTTAAAGACGTTAGAATCGTTGCTATACTTGAATTTCATGGGTTTTTATGTTATGATCCTCTTATTCATGAGTTTGCATGTTTGGGCGTTTAGAGGTGAAGACTTTAAACGCCTTTTTTTTATGCTGATGAATTGGGTGAAATTGGCCGAATGACACAAAGATGGGCAAAAAAACAGCTAAAATCACTAAAAAACTATGATTTGTCTGTCTTTTGACCAATTTTAGGTTACATTGTCTATTGGATTTCTTTAGGCAGGGTGCTATAATTAGCCTGTTACGCAGAAAGGGCGTGAACTTGTTTTCACGTAACGCTTTGGTGGTTCTCAGCGTATTATTTTTGTGTAACAAAAAAGGGCTACAAGTCATTCGCTTGTACTATCCTTTGCAAAAAACCCCGAATCACTTGGTGGTGCGAACGGGTATTTAAAGATTCAGCGGAGATATTTGCGTATCTCCGCTTTTTTTTGCTTACTGGGTTAGTTGGTTAAACTGCCCAGCGGCACTTGAATCTTGTTCTGACAATTTCTCGCTAATATGATCGTTCATATTATCACGAAATAGTTTTGTCTGCAAGATTGTTTCGGTTTCCGCTTTCGCTTCTTTCTGTCTCATCATTTCTATTTTCAAGCCTAAAATATCTTGATTAATGTGATTCGTCCATCCTTGCCGAAATTTTTCGGGCATTAGTCCCATCTGTGATAAAGCCAGTTCAGGGGGCATTAAGCTTGATGTTATCCCCCCTCGCATGGATGTACTTTTTATTGTGTCTGGCATCTTGTGGTGTGAGAATGAGTAGGCGAAAGTATGCCACTGCACATCATGCCCGTATTCATCATTTTCAATGTAAATCACATCTGCTCGATCTGCCATCAAATCTTTATAAATCTGTGCCGTTTTTTTTACTCGTTTCAGTTCTTGATCTGAACTAGCCAAATACCGAACGCTAACACAGATTATATACTTCCCAGTACGATCAAAAATTAAGTCTCTAATCCCTTCAATCTCTTTGATAGACTCGATTTGTTCTAGGTTTAACAATCGAGGATTATCTAAAATTGAATCAATTCTTTTATTACTGATTGATGCTTTTTTAGCTATCTGAGATTTTAGCCGATTTGCGATCACATATTCCCTGAAATTCACACTAAATTTTATCATAATTAGCCCTCCAACTCTAATCTGATAAACAGTCTAATATCACATCTGTTAATGTGGCTTTATTTTGCTGTTATCTGTCCTGATTTTTGGTGTTGCGACATAAAAATCGCACACTGCAACACA
>CEUX01086286.1_pt1 | contig 21679 bp, 33 predicted proteins | sample 531361 | NCBI WGS metagenome assembly CEUX01 (sample SAMEA2622736, study PRJEB7988) | marine metagenome | isolation source: saline water (ENVO:00002010), including
CTTTATCTCCTAATCGTATTAATGGTTATTCAAATTTGAGTAATGTTGTATTAATGCAAAATGGAACAGGAGCTGAGTCTGCAATTATGGCTGATATGGGTAGACAAATAGCAGCTAAAATAGATGCTAATATGTTTGCTAGTACTGATGCTGCTGCTGGGCCTGCATGTATTGCTGGTACAACTGATGTTCTTACTTTTACTGCCGCTACTTATTCTGCTGGTACATCTGTAGGTACAGATATGTTAGCTGCTATCCAAACTATAGCTGATGATCATGGATTAGATGGAAACTTAGGTTTTGTAAATAGCTTTGCTGGATATAGTGCTATTAAAACAAATAGTATGGTATCATCTGTATCTCCATTATATGCTGATGATAGATTAGCTGGTTATCCAGGATGGTTTAGTTCTGCTCCAGCTAGTGTAGCTGATACTAGTTTTGATGGAATTTTTGGAGATTTCTCTAGAGTTTACTTTGCTACTTTTGGGCCTACTTCTATTTTAGTAGATCCTTATTCTGCTGCTACTAATAATGCAGTACGATTAGTAGTTAATCAACACTATGACTGGGCTGTAGCTAGTGGAAACAGTTTTGTTAAATATACTTCTGCTCTAGCTTAGTATATTTAGTTATTAATTTTTGAAAAGGGAGGGGGGAGTACCTCCTCCTTTTTTATTTTATAAAATTTTAAAATGGTTAGATTACAATTAAACACATCTCCTACTTATACGGACTTAATATCTTTAACTACTGCTAAAAGCTTTTTAAGAGTAACACATACTGCTGATGATACTTTAATAACTTCTTTTATTACAGCAGCTATACAATCAGCTGAAAATTATACAAATAGTAGATTTTTAGAAACTCAGTATACTATGTTTATGGAAACTTGGGATGATGTATATGTATCAAACCATTATACTACAAGTCTATCTAATGGTACTTATTTAACTACTGGAGGATATGTAGGTAAAGATGGACTAAATCAAATAGTATTACCTTATGCTCCTTTAGATAGTATTACTCATGTTAAGTATTATGATTCTAGTAATACTCAACAAACCTGGACTGAAGATACAGATTATTCAGTAAATACATTTATAAATCAAAAGGGATTTATAGAGATAACAAAGAACACTACTTATCCTACTTTATATGATAGAGCTGATGCTATAGAGATTAAGTTTAAAGCTGGTTATGGTACTGGGGATAGTGATGTACCTGAGCCTATTAAAACAGCAATCTTATTAATACTAGGATCAATGTATGAAAAAAGAGAGGATAGTGTAAGCAGATTGCCTAAGGCATCTGAATACTTATTAGATCCTTATAGATTTAAAACATACTAGTAATGGCTAAAAATGAATTTTTAAAAGCTGGAGAATTAGATACTCCTATAGATGTGTATTATAATACTAATACTCAAAATGATTATGGAGAGATTACTAAAAGTAAAACTCTACTTAAAACTATATGGGCTAAATTAGTTACTACTGGTACTAAAGGTAATGAGAAGGTAGAAGATGATACTATAAGAGCTGAGAGCAAAATAAATTTTTTGGTAAGATATGATAGTGCTTTACAAATGAACAGCTCTACTATATCTCCTGAGGAGTATTTTGAGATACTTTATGAAAGTAAATACTGGAATATATCTAGTATGGAAACACTAGGCAGAGGTAAAGGGATTATAATAAGATGTTACTATACAGATAATACTTTAGGGTAATGGGTAAAGCTGTAGATTTAGAATTTTCTAAAAGAGATTTAAAACAACTTGTAGCTGGTTTAGATCGCATAAAAGATAAATTTACTGCTAAAGGAGCTAATACTCAAATAAATAAAATTGTATTTGATGCTGCTAAGCCCATGACTGCTGTCATGAAAGCTACAGCTCCAATAGATGAAACTACTGTACTTAAAAAATCTATAGGTAGATGGAGGACTAAATCAGGAGTAAGAGTAGGAGCTAGGTATAGGAAAAAAGATAAAAATAAAGGATGGTATGTACATCTAGCTACCTATCCTCATAAAACTAGAGGGGGTGGAATGACTAAAAAAAGTACTCCATTTTTAGCAGATGCTTTTGAAAGTACTAAATCTGTTACTATGAAATTAATCCTAGATGGAGTAAAAAAACTTTTAAAATGGTAGGTAAAGCTTTAAAATGGATGTTAATAGGATATGGTACAGATGGATATAATCCTCAGTATGATATATATAATTTAATAGGAGATAATATATATCCTAATATCATACCTCAGAATGTAGCCCTACCAGCTATTTCATATAAAATAAATAAGAATGATCCTGATAAAGTAAAAGAAATGAGAGCTTTATCTAATAGAGTATCTGTAGAGATAGCTGTTTTTGATAAAAGCTATGCTACAGTAAATCAATTAACTACTCTAGTTATTAACCAATTACATAGATATACCAACTCTTATAATAGTAATGATGATGATTCTATAGGCTATGGTACTACTGAGGGGGCTAATAAATATGGTAGATTTGCTCCAGCTAGTACAGGATCTACACAATATGTAGGAGGATTACAGATACAGCATATAGAGTTTGATAATTGTATAGAGAGCTATGATGAGAAATTAGAGGTATATAGAAATACTTTATTTTTTGATATGCTATATGTAGATGATTTAACTATTTGGGGATCTGATATTATGTTAAAATTCTCTGATTTAAACTTAATGGCTACTAATGTAGGAGCTACAGATGATCCATTATATACTCAACCTTTAGCTCTTAATCAAGGAGTAAATTATCTTTTTACTCCATCTATTCTAACTGTAGATAATAGTAATATAGAGAGCAGTACTTTAGATGGTATTTACGAAAATTTTTATGATCCATCAGGAACTAGTAATACCAATAGGCCTACTTTAAAGCAAAGCTCCTATACTCCTCCTAAATATAATGGTAATAATTATTTAGAGTTTGGAGATAGTGATTATTTACTATCATCAAAAGCATCCGATAGATTATCTAGAAAATATAAAGAACTTACTTTTTTTTGTGTTTTAGATATTCCTAACTCTTACTCAGCTGATAAAACAGCGAATGTATTATTTAAAAGAAATAGTACCAGTCAATCTACAGGATCAGTATTTTTTTATACAGCCTTAACTGGAGATCCCAGTACTACAGGACTAGTTAAATTTAGTGGAGGAGGATTAGCTTTAGCAGATGATGGATCAGGAGGAGAAACTCATAGAGGATTTAATTTTTTTAGTGGTATAACATCTTGGCCTGATTTAGGTATAAATACTAATTTAAGTTTTGAAGATCCATTATTTTTTGCTGTAAGCTTTAAGAGGAAAGCTGATGATGCAGATGCTCTAGAAGGACAGTATGAGCTTATTACATCATCTGATTTTACAGTTTATGGAGACACAGATGAGTATGAGGACTGGACTGATTCAGGTAGTGTTACTTTTAAAGAGTATTTTTTTAATTTTGAAACTCTGCATACTGATATAGGTAGTTACGATACTAGTGGAGCTGGTACTATTACCATGAATGATGCTTTTAATTTATATGATTTTGTAGTGTGGCCTGAGTGTTTAGTTTTTGGTAGTAATAAATATAACAGAATAAAAAGGGCTATAATAGAAAAGCATAATATGTACAAAAGAACTACAAACTAATGATCGGAAAAGCTATACATAGAATCTTAAAAGATAAAATATCTGAGCTTAATAGTGGAGGAGTATATCCTGTTGTAATGCCTGAAAATGCTAACTATTCTATAAGCTCCAGTACAAATTATCCAGCTATAGTATATCATCAATTTACAGATTTTGATACATCAAAAGACAAAGATCCAAATATAGTTTTTTGTAGAGTAATGATTCAGGTTATTTCTAATACTTATAAAAGTGTAGATACTATAAGCGACAAAGTAAGAGATATACTAGATCATTATGTAGATAAATCTACTACAGGATTAGCTGATGTTCCTGGATATACTAATGGTGGTTATCCTCATAGCTTTATAGGTAATATAGATATACAGCATATATTTTATACAGATGAGGAGGATGAGTATTTTGATAAGATAAACATCTTTACCAGGAGGATAGAGTATGAGGTTTATTACTATGATGATGTAATGAAATTAAGTTATGATATTAAAAACTCAGATGGATATACTCCTACTAATCCTTTGGCTATGTGTTTTGATTTTACACAAAGTAAATTAATGAGAGATGATTTATCTCCGTTTCCTGGAGGGATAGATTATATTGATCCTATTACTGATGGATTAAATGTATGCTATGTATTTAATAAACTAGGTAAGGTAAAAGATTTAACTTATGATACTCTTACTACTGCAAATAATACTTTTTATGAGTATTTAAAAACAGGAAATGTAGATAGTGGGGATTACCAGCCTAATTATCAAGATGGCTCTAGTGAGGAAACCATACCTTTTTTACAGTTTGAGGGTACTGAGTCGTTAGCTGTAGAATCCTCTACTGCTACTTATCAAAATCAGTTTAATTTACCTTATGGAGGTATGGTGGTTTTAGTATATAAGCCTAGTGCAACTGGGGGAGAAAATTATATACTAGGAGCAAATAATGAAAGTGCTGGAGCTGCTCCTTTAATTTTTTCTCATAAAAAAACAAATAGTGATATTGTTATACATTTTAAACCAAATGGAGTGAGTTTTGATGGAGATTCTAGTGAAAGAACTCTAATAGATTCTACTGATGGAGCTAAGTATTGGGTAGCTGATTATCATTTTTTTTGCTTATCTTTGGGGGGTAGTAAGCAATATACTGGAGGGAGCTATAATCAGAAGGGCTGGTATGAGTATTTCAATTCTCATACTAATCCTAAATTAACTTCAGGACAGATACTTAAAAATAATAGTATAGCTGGTAATACTGATAATTTGGATAATACTGCTCCAAATAATTTTTATATATCTAGAGTAGGCCACAATGTAAATAGCTCTGCTGGATTTCGTATGTATGAGATGTTAGTTTTTGCTCCTAATCAGGCTCAAACTCATAATATAGATGCAGATGCTGCTCCGTTCCAGCCTACAGATATAATATATAAAAAGGTAAAAGATTATATATATAATAAATATAGTGAACTAAATTAAAGATTTTAATTATGGAAAAATTATTTAAACCTACATTAATTAAAGATTATGGCCCTCATAAAGAAGGGGAAAAATATGGCTGGATAGATATGGAGGGATATACTAACTTATTTAATGGTGGATATATAGAAGATGAAAATGGTTTAATAGAAACAAAAAAAGCAAAGAAAGCAAAAAAAACAGAAGAAATACAAGAGGAAAATAATAGTAATAACGAATAAAATAAAAAAAATATGGCGAGTGTTATTAATGGTACTAATATGGTACTAAAAGTGGATTATTCAGCTGGTACTTCTCCTGTTGCTATAGCCGCTGCTACAAGCTGTACTATCTCTATAACTGCTGATGCTGGAGAGGTTACAGATAAGGATTCAGGAGATCGTAAAGAATTTATAGGATTAAGTACAACCTGGACTTGTGATGCAGATGCTTTTTATACAGAAGATGGCTCATCTGTTCCTGAATTATATACTTTGTTTGACTGTTTATATGGAGATGCTACAGCATCTCAAAACGGAGTATCTCAATATCCTACAGCAGTTTATATAACTTTTGATGGAGGGAGTGATACTTATAGTGGTTATGGATATTTGACTTCATTAACTGGATCAGGTGGAACTGAGGATGCTGGTACAATAAGTATTTCTATACAAGGTACAGGGCAGCTTACCAAGTCTTAATAATTAATTAATGTTTAATAATAAAAAATAATAAAAAATGGCTGTTAAAACAATTTCAGGTAGTAGTCTTGTAATGTCGGTGGATTTAGATGGATCAGGAGGGGGAACTTATGCTACTATTGGAGGATCAACAACTTGTACTTTAAGTGTAACTCAAGATACAATAGATACAACAAATAAAGATAGCTCAGGAAATAAAGCTTTTATCAATGGAGCTAGAGGGTGGACTATGGATGCTGAGGCCTTCTTTACTCAAGGATCTTCTGATGGAGAAACTGTAAGATTTAAAACTCTTAATGATGCTATGCAGAATGGTACTAGAGTAAAGGTAAAGCTATCTACTACAACAGGGCAAACTGGGGTAGTGTATTATGATGGATTTGGATATATTACATCTTTATCTGTTGGAGCATCTGTAGGAGAGTGGAGTACATACTCTATCTCTGTACAGGGAGATGGGGCTTTAACTACTACATAATAGGGGGGTACATATTGTACTTATTTTCTTTATATATTTAAAGAAAATTTTATAATTATGGTAGAAAAAAAGACTATTGCTATCGGTGGAGAGCTGCGACCTATACATTATGGATTTGCAGCTTTAGCTGAATGGTGTGATCTTACAGGATCAGGATTAAATGATTTATCTCAACTAGGAGATAATATGTCTATGAGTGCTGCTATCCAGCTTATATATTGTGGATTAAGGCATGGAGCTAGAAGATCTAAAGAGGAGTTTAATTACTCTATAGATGATGTAGCAGATTGGATAGATGAGGAGGGCATGGATATTTTTACTGATGCTATGGCTATTTTTGCTGATGCTATGGTAAAAATAAATCCTAGCAAAAAAAAAAAGAAGAAATAGATGATGATCCTCCTACTTTAGATAGAATAATGGAACTAGCTCTAGGCTATTTAAACATGAGCCTAGATGAGTTTTGGGATTTTACCCCTAGACAGTTTCAGTTAAAAATGGATGGGAGAAAAGAGTATGAGGATATGTTGCAGAGGTTAGAATGGGAGAGATTAAGATTTCAAACTGCTGCTCTTATCAATAAAGATCGTAAAAAACAACATCAAATAAAGCTAAAGGACTTGATAGATTTTGACTGGGAGAAATCCCAAAATGTAGAGAAACTTAAATCAGATAGAAAAAAAGCTATGTATTTAATAGCAAAGGCTGATAAGGAAAATAACCAAAAAAACAAAGAATCTTAAATGTCTAGTACTAAAACTTTATCAGTATTTTTAAAACTCAATTCTAAGGAGTTTACTTCAGGCTTGAAGAAGGTAGAAGGTAAATTAAATAAATTTAGTAAAAAATTAAATAAAATAGGAACTAGTTTAACTACTAATGTTACTATGCCTTTATTAGGTTTAGGAGCTGTAGCAGTTAAAACAGCATCTGAGTTTGAATCTTCAATGACTAAGATACAAACTTTAGTAGGACTCCCAAAAGATGCTGTAGATCAACTAGGACAATCTGTATTAAGCTTATCAGGTAAAGTAGCTACAGGCCCTAAAGAGTTAGCAGATGGTTTATACTTTTTAACTTCTGCTGGATTAGATGCTGAGAGTGCTATGAAGGCTCTAGAGTCTACTGCTAAAGGATCAGCATCAGGTTTAGGAGATATGGAGAGCCTAGCTACTGTTGCTGCTGCTGCTCAAAATGCCTACGGAGAGGAGGTATTAACATCATCTAAGGCCTTAGATATATTTGGCTCTATGGTACAGAGTGGTATGTTTAAATCTGAGGAGTTAGCTAATGTACTAGGATCTCAGCTAGGACTAGCAGCTAATTTAGGTATATCTATGGAGGAGGTAGGAGCTATGATTTCTACCTATACTAGAACTACAGGATCAGCTACTGATGCTACTACAGGCTTATCTGGAATTATGATGAGCTTTGCTAAGATTACTCCCAAGGCCGAAAGGGCTTTAGCTGCTGCTACTGAACAAATGGAGGGAGGAGCTATGAGTGCTGATGATCTTAGGGAGTTTCTAGGGGAAAACGGATTACAAAACACTTTACTAATGCTCCAGGAACAGTTTGCAGCAACTGGAGTACCTCTATCAGAATTTTTTAGTAAATCTCAAGCTCTTAAAGGAGTACTAGGTATAGTAGGAGAGCAATCAGAGGAGTATATAAGTATACTGGGTAATATGGAAACTGCTCAGGGATTTGTAAATAATGCTTTTGATGAAACCTCTCAAACTTCAGCCTTTAAATTTAAACAGGCTTTAGCAAATCTTCAGGCTGCTGGAGTAAGCTTAGGAGAATCCCTAATGCCTATAGCTACAAAGATAGCAGATAAGCTCAGTACATTAGCTAATAGCTTTTCTAATATGAGTGAGAGTAGTCGGCAAAAACTAGTTAAAATGGGATTAGCTTTAGTAGCTTTAGGGCCTACTTTACTTATCATAAGTAAACTGATAAAGCTATTTAGCTTTGCAGTAACTGCTATAAGACTAGCTAGAACTGCTGTTATAGCTTTTGGAGCTGCTGCTGCTGCTATGAATCCTATAGGTCTAGCTTTAGCTGCTATAGTAGCTATTATTGCTTTAGTAGTTAAAAACTGGGAGTATGTAAGAGAGAAGATGGTTACAGTAGTTAATAGTTTTATTGATCTCTATAATGAGAGTATGGCTTTTAGAGTGGTAATAGAGAGTTTAAAATTTGCTTTTAAAACATGGTTTGAGTATGTCAAAATGATTGTAAAAAATGCTGGGCAGCTTTTTGTAGGACTAGGTAAAGTTTTATTAGCTGCTATTACTCCTGGTAAGAGTGCGAGAAAAGAGTTTAATAGAATGCTAGATGGAATGCAGGAGAATGTTACTGAGTTTAAGAAAAATACAGAGGATAATCTGGAGGAGATGATGTCTAACATCAATACTAAAGAGAAAGTAGAATTTATCTCAGAAGATGATATACAAAACAAACTAGATAATGTAGGAAATAGAGTAAATACCTTTGTAAATGACATGAAATCTTCTGTAGGTTTAGATGGCTTATTTGATTCAGGAGATGGAGAAAATATAGATTTAGGAGATATAGATGCTACTGCAAATGTTACGGATATTAAATTTGAGGAGGTAGAGGAGGGAGAAAATCCTGAGATAACAGTAGATGCAAAGATAAATACAGAAGAAATGGATGAACAACTACGAAACTTAGAGCAGAGTTTCAGTAGTGCTATGCAAACTATGGCTGATAGTGAGGAACAGGGGGGAGATGCTATGGTAAAAAATATAGGTAATCAATCTAGAAAGGCTATACAAGCTAAGATAGCCGAGGCTACAGCATCTTGGGCTGCATCTGTATTTGCTACTGTTCCATTTCCAGTTAATGCTATTCTAGCAGCTACTGCTGGTACTGTAGTAGGATCTCTATTTAATCAAATAATACCTCCTTTTGCGGAGGGGGGATTAGTGGCTGGGCCTACCTTAGCTATGGTAGGAGAGGGAGCTGGTACTAGTATGATAAATCCTGAGGTTATAGCTCCTTTAGATAAGCTGAAAGGAATGATAGGTGGAGGTAGTGGTAGGCTACATGGAACAATATCAGGATCAGATATTTTATTATCAAATGATAGATCTACTTTATCTCAAAATAGGGTAGGTGGATCTGTTGCTGATTTTTAACTTTGTATTAAATTAAATTAAATAATTATGATAGATTTTATATTAAATAATTGGCTGGAGCTATTAATTGCTGTTATGGCTTTAGCTAAAGTAGTAGTAAATTTAACTCCTACAGATAAAGATAATCAGGTGTTTACATATATAGATAAAATAATAAATGCTATAATACCTAATAGAAATAAAAAATGTAAAAAACATAAAAACTGCTGCTAGATGGCTTATTTAAAATACTCTACAGAGTTTTATAGCGAAAATGACTATGATAACCAAAATTATGGTGGTAGGTGGAAATTAAATATATGGAAAAAAACAGGTAGTGGAGGGGGAGGAACTTTTCATACTACATCCGAGGGGTTTGTTCTTAGTATGGATGGATCAGATGATGGGATATTAGCTCCTATAAAAACTACCTCTGTATCATTTAATTTTATTATAGAAGAAGGGAGTACTGGACAGGCTGAAATACTAGATGATTTATTATCGGTAGCTACAAATAATGAGGGAGATTTAGCTTTAGAGATCCAAAGGGCGATAAACAGCTCAGGAGATTTTAAAAGATATTGGATAGGAACTATTTTAGGAGATTTATCAGCTGGTAAAGATACTACTCCTAATAGAATAGTAACTATAAAAGCTGTAGATGGATTATCTCAGTTAAAATATAAAAATTTTGATAATGATACTTATGGTGGTACTGTATCTTGTATGCAGCTAATAAAAAGCTGTTTAAATGAGATTAGTACTGCTGATAGTGATTGGGCCTTTTGGAGTGAAACAGATGCAAATAAGAAAAATTTTATAGCTCATACTCCCTATTATTATAATAAAGCCATGGCTGGTACTGGTAGTTTAGATAGTACCTGGAAAGAAGATGTAAATCATGATCCTTTATCTTTAGTTAAGATAAATACTCATGTTTTTAAGGATAAGAACGGACAGCCATGGAGCTATTATAAAATACTGGAGCAGATTTTAGCTGCTTTTCAGCTTAGGATAATGATGTGCAGTCATAGAAACGATACTGGTAGTAGTCTTATGGAGTTTGGAAATGCTCTATGGTATATACAAGCCCCTCTACTCTTTCATAATAACTCTAATGACTCTGATTATGATAATGATCAATTAATTTTTTATCATAGTATAGATTATAATACTGGGATAGCTTTATCTTATGATAGTAATTTTGTAGCTGATGATAATGATCCTGAGCAAAAACTATCAGGAACTCAGGAGCATTATATCCCTAGTTTATTATCATATAAAAGTATTTATAATCATTCTATTTTTAATGCTCTGGTGTGTGGCCCTAATAATTTTAATAGTGCCTATCCTCTATATGGGAGTGGTAATTATAATTATTATGATGATTTGACTGGATTTAACATAGATGCAGAGCTGACTAATGAGATGTCGTGGGAACAGGCTGGACTTTTAGGCTGGACTAATCAACATCAAAACTCAGGGGTGCAAAGATTGGTAGTAGTAGGTAATGTAACTATAAAGCCTATAGATGCTGTTTATTATGCTGATAATGATGCTGGATATTTATCAGGACAGGAGTACTGGGCTGAGTATGTTGAAGATCCGTACTGGGGGATATATACTGCCTATGATACTGATGCTATGGTATTTCCTAGGATGGGAATGTTTATCAGATGTTCATACAGAACTCCTGATGGTAGTTATGATACTGCTGGATTTGCTTTATGTGATTGGAGGAGATGTATGCTATATGGTAGTGTTCCTTGGGATAGTGATAGTACTTTTTTATCTTATGAAACTGAGCAGAGTGATAATTATGCTGGTTTTAATGGTACATATACAGGTTTAAGGTTTGATTTATCAGATTTTGAATCAGGAGATATGTCGTCTGTGCTTACGGATGGAGATGGCAATATATATTGGGGGCAAGATCCAGGGCCTGATATGGGTGGAGATGATATGGCTGATCCTCAGTACTTTTGGAGAGAAACTTTTGACTTTGTAGAGTATGGAATAGACAATACGATAAATCAAAATACTGGCTGGGCTTGGTTTTCTCCAGCTTATTTTGAGGGGGAAAATGCTGTAATTAATTATGGTAGTTCCTGGGATTATGATGCTAACCTATGGCAGCAGTACTGTAATGATGGAACTTTTACACAAACTCAGCCATTTATGATAACTACTCCTCCTATTCCTTGGTGTAGGCAAGATGATACTGCTCCTTATGATAGATGCTTATTAGCAGATGTTGCTATGGTGTGGGGTGTACCTAGAGATAAGGTTTTTTCCTCCTCAGGAGATGGCTTTTATGCCTGTAATAAGGACTGGACTAGAAATAGACAGCTACAATGTGTAGATCGTGGTATTCATTATAGTTATGAGTATTCAGATATAAGAGTATTTCTTACAGGTACTACTTTTGGTGGAGATAGTTTTGATCAGACTTTTGGCTGGTTTGAAAATGCTAATGGTACTCCTTCTGAGGAGTTAGTACAAGAGCCTGAGATTATAATAGGAGATCAGCCTATGTTTGATCCTTTTGCAGATCCTGACAACTCTGAGAGCTGGGGAGGAGAATATATAGGATTGATGATGATTTATCTTACTGCTGATTCTAATGAGATGGCTGAAACTGGTTTATCAACAGGAAAATGGAGGACAGAGGCTATGGGTACTAGTAGTACAGAAGATAGCAACCTACATGAACTAAGAGCAAAAATGGCTCTAGCTCATTATTACCAAATAAAGAGAAAATTAAATCTGACATTTTTAGATAGATCTAGTAATAGAACTATAGAGAGCTGCCCTTTTGCTCAATTATATAGGTGGAGTAGTGGAGATTGGGAGGTAAATCAAGCTGGGGCAGATATAGCTTTTATGCCTACAGGAGGTAAATTTGTTGCTGGAACAGGAAAGTTTACTGTAACTTTAGAGGATTGTGTTACTTATAGTAAAGATAATTTAACAAATAAAACTTATAGTAGTAATGGCTAGACAATATGGAAAAAATATAGATCTTTTTAAAAAGGAGAATACTAGGCCATCTTCTCAGCTTTCAGGTATGAATCTTGTGGCTTTAAAACATATAGCTAAATTTTCTAAAAAGCATAAAAATAAAAGATATGCAGATAAAAATGATTTTCCTTTTGCTCCTATAGGCACAACTAGTACTGATACATCTATATATCAAGATGCTGGGCCTAGTTTATTTGATTTAGCATCTTATAAAAATCCATTTTATAATTATTTACAAACAGCATCAATTACTAGATTAAAACTTGGCCAAACCAGTAAAACTACAGGTACTACCTCTTTAAGTATTCAAAGGCCTAAGCTAGATAATTTATTAAAAAAAGGAGATAGCTTTTTTTTATTTAATCCTAAAACATTTAACTCTAAAGAGCTGACTTGTGATGCTGATTTATCTAGCTCTGATGATACTATTACTATTACCTCTACTAATTTTAATATGAGTGATTGGTTTCCTACTGGGAGCTTTGTAGTAGCAGATAATCAGAGGGCTATGCAAAGAAATGCTACTGCAATAGATTATAGAAAAATAATAGTGGATAATAGTGCCTATACAGCCTTGAATACCAATCCTATCACTTTATTAGCAGCAGAAACTGATAAAACTCATTTACCTATAAGCTGTTATATTCAGTATCTCCATCTAACTGATGAGCTGTCTAATTATGATTTATATATAGGCCACGATTCAGGCAGTACTACTATTGGCGATTACTGGGGGAGTATAGATAGTTTTGCTTATAGAGAGAGGAATAATGTATTATATCAAATAGGGGCTAGTACTTTTGCTGCTGGATCGCCTACAGATTTTTCCTCTACTCCTATGAAGATTGATAGCTCAGCTGGATCTGGACTTGGTTTATATTTATATACTACTGGTAATTATACCTCTAGTAGCTCTTGTGTTCTTCATCTTCATTATACAACTCTATATGGCTAATTTAAAATATATATTAATCTTTATTTTATTTCTACTTTGTTTTGATAAGTGTACTGCTCAACTAGGAGTGTTTAAGTATTCTACTTTTTATGGATCAGTAGGTGTTAATCAGGTTTTAGATGAGGTAAATACCTATACTATTCAAGATGGAATACTAACAGAAACTACAAAAGATAATAAGTATAATTATAGATATGCTTTTGGAGTAAGGAGATTAGCTAGGCTGTCAATGGAGGATCGTAAGAGCTATAAGGATGGTACTGAAACTGATTATGGTAAATTTAGATCAGCTCTATTAACAGGATTAGAGTATTTAATATCTTATGAAAATGTAAGAGATAGAGGTATTAAGTATATTAATCAAGATTATTTTGTAAGATATTTAGGTAGCTTTTATATGGTAAAGCTACAAAGTACAAACCTAGAAGGGATAGATCTAAAATATAGAGAGATAGATTTAAGGATAAAAAAAGATATAAATAAATTTCAGCTATCAGCTGGAGGGGTTATAAGGTTTCATCCAGCTTATGGAGTAAATCCATTTAGTGTGTTTAGTGGAGCAGATTATATAAATGTTGCAGAAGATTTAGGATATACTTATGTATTTGAATGGAATGATACTAATAATAATGGTTATGTAGATAGGAATGAGCCTAGTTTTAATTATTGGTTTAATCCAGCTGGAGATACTATAGCTAGTAGTAATTCTGAATTTATGCAGTATCATTATTCTGATATAGTAAATGGATATAATGCTAATGAAATAGATAAGCTGGGTACTCAAAGAACTTTATCAGCTGTAGTGGGTTTGAGTTATTATACTCATAAAGATAATTACCATACTCTTATATGGAGTAATGTACTTCTTTATAATAAGGATTTAACTGAGTATGGCTTTACAGGATCAGTAGATTATGAAATAGGAGCTTTAATACAAAAGAAAATAACTAAGATTATATCAGTATATACTGAAGGAATCTATTTAAGTTATTTAGATAGAAAAAATTATAATATAAAAATAGGCCTAAATATATTACTAAAATGAAAACTATAAATGAACAAACGAAAATAAATCTAGATCTAAAATCATTAATAATGATTATTGGATTTACTGTATCTATGGTAATGATGTATGCAAAATTACAAGCTGATATAAAGGTAGCTATGGAATCTCCTCCTCCTACTATTACAGCATCAGAATGGGAGATCAAGGATCTACTTATAAGAGAAACTATTAAGAATACACTAATAATTACTGAGAATAATGCTCAGGGTATTCAGGAATTAAAAGAAAAATTAAATACTATTGAAAATAGACTATATGAAATCAATAAATAAAAAAGATATAAGTAATTATGTCTATATATTAATAATGCTTTTGGTGTTTCTATTTGCTACAATAGCTCCAGCTCAAAATTTTATAGATGATGAGATAGCAGTAGTAGAATTTAATACCTCCTGGAATGAAAGTAATTTTATACAGGATCTAGATAAGCTTAAAAACTGTAAATACTATACTATTATACTATGCGATCAGGTAGAGTATATGGATAAGTATGATATAAAGCAGCCTACTATAATAGTATATAATAATGGAGATGAGGTAAATAGATTTAAGAGTACTATTATGTTAGATTTTGATATTACCTATAAAGATTTACAGAAACAGATAGACAAATTACTATTAAACAAATTTAATTAATTTTGAGATTATCTAAATCATTTACTCTCTCTGAGTTTCTTACCTCAAATGTTGCTAGGAGAAAAGGCTTAGTATTAAATCCTCCTAATGAGCATATAGATAATCTAATGATATTATGCAGAGATTTATTACAACCTTTAAGAGATAAGCTTAAAAGGCCTATTAGAATAAACTCAGGATGGAGGAGTAAAGAGCTAAATAAAGCAATAGGAGGAGCTTATAAAATTATAGATGGAGAGTATGTACCTACCTCTCAACATACAAAAGGACAGGCTGCTGATTTAAAATTTGTAGATAAAACTGGTAGAGTAGATAATAAATTATTATTTGATACTGTAATAGAGATGGGCTTAGAGTTTGATCAAATGATAAATGAGTTTGATTATAGCTGGATTCATATTAGCTACAATAAAGGTAATAATAGAAATCAGATACTCCAGGCTTATAAAGATGATAATAATAAAACTAGGTATATAAAAATGCCTGAATACAAAGGATTATGAGTATAATAAATAAAATTTTCGGAGGATTAAAGATAGATGTAAATAAAGCTATTGATGATCTTACAACAACTAAAGAGGAGAAACTCCAGCTAAAAATACAGATGGATAAACTGCTCAGAACTCATCAGCAAACTATGTATCAGCTGGAGGTAGAAGATCGCAAGAGTGCTAGAGATATGTATCAAGATGATAGCAATATACAGAAGGTACTAGCTACTATATTTACTGTAGCTTACTTTATTTTGTCTTTTCTATTAGCTAGGTATTTTATAATAGGGGATATTAATTTAGGAGAGTTTGAAATCAGTTTTATCAGTACTTTATTTGGAGCTATGAGTGCTAAGGTTAATACCATTATTGATTTCTTTTTTGGAGGATCAGCTAAAAAAAATAAATGAGCTTTAGGCCACGATTAAATAAGTTTGTGTATGATTTTATTAATCATCATAAACGATCTAATGTAGTAGGTATCATATCAGATACTCACTATCCTTTTGCTCATAAATCACATTTAAATTTTCTTTATGAAACTTTTAATCAATTTCAAGTAAATAGAGTAGTACATATTGGAGATTTAGTAGATGGCTCAGCCTGGAATATGTGGGAGAAGGATTCTGATATGCCTTCAGGAGGTAGAGAGGCTGAGATGGCTCAAAAGGATATAGATAAACTATTTAAAATGTTTCCTGATGGAGATTTAATGATGGGCAATCATGATGAGTTAATTAATAGGAGAATGTTAAAACATTCTATACCTAAAAAATTCTATAAATCTTTTGCTGAGTCCTGGAACTTTCCTAAGGGCTGGAAAACACATAACTATTTAGAAATAGATAATGTATTATATCTTCATGGTACTGGTAAAAGTGGCCAAAATTCAGCTTTAGCTTTTATGCAAGATTATAGACAATCAGTAGTAATAGGCCATACTCACAGCTCAGGGGGTGTAAATTATAGAGCATCTTATAAAGAGCTATGCTTTGCTCTTAATGTAGGATGCTTAATAGGTAATAGTCTAGCTTTTGCTTATGGTAAACACTTTAGTAAAAAACCTACTCTAGGATGTGGTATAGTAGTGGATGGTAAACATGGTTTTTTTATACCTATGGATCTAGGATCTAAAATTAGTTATTCAAAGTAATTAACAATCAATCGTTAATAACAATCATCATTAAAATTTTCTTTTTAAATAGTTTATAAGTTAATTTGTGGAAACAAAAACAATACAGCTATGGAAAAAAAAGGAATGTTTATTATTAAAGTAGGATTTATTTATTTTATAGGTAGATTCTTAATTACTATTATTTTTAATGTTTAGTTTAAATTTTGGGGGGTAAGTAATATAGCTCCATCTATTTATATTTGTATAGTGAATATATATAATTTTATGGATGAGCTGTATTACTTACTAGATATAAACGAAATATCCTTACAAGATAATGTAGATAGAGATAAAGCTATAAGATTGCTACTAAAAACTAAGAGGAGAGTAGCTAAAGTAATAGTAAATGATATAGATATATTAAATGAGTATGATAAAAAAGGTATGGAAGGTATTAAAAGATTCTTTAATAGGAAGATATGTTACTTATATCATACGAGGTTTGTTTATGATGTATTATTTTATCATTACAAAAATGACTGGAGAGAATTAGAAACTATAATAAAAAATAAGATAAATGCCTAAAAAAGAACATAAACTATCAGATCAAGATATTAAAGATATTTTATATACTATTGAAAGACAGTATAAAAGAAGGACTATAGATGAAAAAAAAGCTATATTAAAAAAAATAGGAATATCTAAAGATGATATAGAAAAGCTAAATGATAAGGGATTAGTAGATAAATTAATATCAGAATTTAATAAGATATTACCTACTATAGATTTGAATAATTTTACTATAGAGGAGAAATATAAAACAGTCAATGAGTATATAAGTGGAGATAGAAAATCAGAATTAAAAACAGAAACAGAAAACTATAAAAAACTTTAAATATGGAGCAATTAGATACTAGGGATTATACATTATTATTATCCTTCTTACATAACCAAAAAGTAGATACAGCTGATAAAGCTGCTTTAGATTTGGTTAAATTAAAACTATTATCAAAAATTAATAAATTAAAAGAGTGTTATGAATAGAGAAAAATTAAAAGAAATATATAATAAATATAATCTAGATAAGGATGATATTTTTGTATTAAAGTTTGGAGGTAAAGATAAACCTATTATTACTAGAGCTGGTATAGAAAAGATTAAAAATAAACTATCTGCTCAGGTTAATTATAAAATAGAGAAATTATCAGATGATAATAAGTATTGTGTGGTACTAGCTACTGGAGTATTATTTGAGGGTAAAATAAAAGATGTACAGCCAAGGCCTAAGCTAATGGTACAAAGTTTTGGAGAGGTTTCTCCTGAAAATAATAAATCCAATTATCCAATCTGTATGGCTGAAAAGAGAGCTATGGGGAGAGTAATTTTAAAATTGGCTAATCTTACTGGTATATATTCAGAAGATGAATCAGAGGACTTTATTAAAAAATGATTGTAAGCTATATAGATGATTATGATTTTCAGCAAACATATATTCTTATATGTGATAATGGAGATATTCTTATAAGATGTAGTAAAAAGGAATTAGAAGGATTATTATTGGATTTATATAAAGATAAAGATGTAAAGATTTTAGAGTTTTTTGTTTATAAATCCGAGGAGTATTTCATGTATAGAGAGGGAGATAATTATAATGTAAATAAAAATTATAATGAAATCAGTAGATAGATTAATAAGGATTTGCTGTTATTATAATAAAGTAAAGTTTGCTGATTTCTATAATGTATTTAGTAATCCTAGAACTAAAGACTGTAGAGCTATGGTATATCATATCCTAAATAAAAAAGAAAATTTTACCATCTATGCTATTTCTGAATTATTTAATAAAGATCAGGGATTTATAAAAGATATGATAGAGTATCATAATTCAGAATATGATGTAATAAATCATTATACCAGGCAATATGAGAACACATATACTCAGTATCAAAATTGGAACAATTCAGAATTAGATTTAGCCTATAGTATTATTAAAACTAAATATGATTATGATGCTGATATAAAATATGAACAGATATTAACTGAGAACAATAGGCTGGAGTATGAGTTAGATATGTTAAAAATTAAATTAAATAAAAAAAGTTATGTATAAAATAAGAGGTAAAATTTTAAATTTTAGAACTGAACAGATAAAAAGTAAATCAGGAGATATTTTTGATAAAATGTTTGTTACTATAGAGGAGAGTGATACTGGATTTAATCATAAACATCAATTTGAAATCTTCGGAAAAGAATCTATAGATGTTCATAAAGACAATATAAAGCAAGATAGGTTTGTGAAAATAGACTTTTATATTAAGAGTAATGAATGGAAAGATAAATTTTTTAATACTTTAAATATAAAAAGTATTTTTCTAGAAGATGGTTTATCTCTGCCTAATTCAGCATCAGATGATAATGTGCCTTTTTAATGAAACAAAAAAACAATATAGAAAAAACAGCTGATAAGATAATGCTATTTATAGGTATAATAGTAGTGTTATTATTTTTATTAGCTCTATTATAAACTTAAAAACAGAAACTATGGCTAAATATAGACAATTACATACCACTTACTGGAATGATCCTTTAATACTAGATCTAACTCCTGAACAAAAATACTTTTATATCTATTTACTTACTAATCCTAATGTAAAGCAATCAGGAATTTATGAGATTTCAGTAAGGCAAATTACTTATCATACTGGATATAATAAAGAAACAGTAGAAAAGCTTTTAGATTTATTTGTAGAGCTTAAAAAAATAGTAATAAGTAAAGAAACAAACGAAATAGCTTTAGTTAATTTTCTTAAATACAATTACTCAGCATCTCCTAAGGTAAAAAAGTGTATAGAGAAGGAATTAGAGGAGGTAAAAAATAAAGAATTAATAAAGTATATATATAGTATAGATAGTCTATCTTTAGAGTATGTAAATAATAATAAGAATAAGAATAAAGAGAATAATAATAAAAAAGAGAATAATAATAGCAAAATCAAAGATTTTGATAATCAAATAGATGATTTTGTAAAAAAAGTAGAATTACAGGAGGATTATAAAGAGTATCATAAAGAGTTTATAGATTACTGGTTAGAATCAGGAGATAATAATAAACCGAGATTTATGTATCAGAAGATTTTTGATATTAAAAAGAGATTATCTAGATGGAGTAAGAATAATTTTAGCTCCAGTAAAAATAAGCTACCTGATTATTATGATCAATTTTTAGAAAAAAAATTATCAGGAGATAAATTAACAGAATATCATAATCATCTAAAAATGCTAGGCTGGAAATCAGCATATAATCCTAATTCAGGACAAACATGGAGTAAACCTAAATAATATGGAATTAGATAAATTACCAGTAAAAGATATATATAATTTAGTAAAAGAGGGAGAAATAGATCCATTAAAAGCTGTTATAGTATTAAAAGAAATAGAGAAAAAAGCTAAGGAGTATAAGGCTATGATAGATGATATAGCTTTAGATGAGATTACTAAATATGGTAGAGAAGGTACTGAGATAGATGGATATACTATAAGCTCTAGATCATCAGCTGGTAGATGGGATTTTAAACATATAAAAGATATTACTGATTTAGAGCAACAACTTAAAGAGCTTAAAGAAAAACATAAAGGAGCTTATAATCAAATGACTAGAAACTTAACTACTTTAGGAGAAGGAGGAGAGGTAATAATACCAGCTAATTATAAACATGGTAAAGAGATAATAGTAATAACTAAAAAGAAATGATAGAAAAATTAAAAGAAATAGTAGAAAATTTTAAAAAAGATAGAGATTGGGATGTCTGTAAAAAAGAACTAAAAAAATTACCTCCTGAGTTTATTGAGTTATTTAATAAATCTATGATATTAAATAATTTAGAGGAGTATGTTATAAAATATAAATAATGGTAAATCATAAAAAAATTTATTGTAATTACTTTGGATATGATGTAGGAGATACTATAAAATGTGAGGTATGCCTATATGATCTGCATCTTCCATTTAGTGAAAAAACTAAGGTAAGAGTAGCTGTAGATATACATCATATATCTCCTAGAGGTATGGGTGGATCTAAGTTAAAGGATTATCCTGAGAATCTTATGGCCTTATGCAGAGAGCATCATCTCCAGGCTGAATTAAGTAAGGACTTTAATAAAAGATGCAAAGTAATACATCTAAAGAACATCATAAAGAAAATAGAAGATGAGCAAATAAAAAAATATAAATGGTAATATGACTAAACTATATATGGATAATAAAAACAATAAGGATAATAAGATAGAAAATACATCTATTGCTGAATACTTTACACATATAGGAGAGAGAGCTGTAATATATAACAATAGAATTAATAAAGAGATAGATGGCTTAGATAAGTTTAATAAGGATCAAAAGAAAATAATAAAAGAATTTTTTATACATATCCTAAAGGAGTTAGATAAATGATAATAATTGATTATATTTGTATTTCCTCTTATGAGGTTTTGTATTGTTTCTGTTTAGGTAAAGGCTTATGTACTTAGTATGTAGGCCTTTGCTATTTAATATATAGTATATGAATGAGATAGATATAGATGATTTAATTAATATGGCTGGTAATAATGTATATGATACAGAGTATAGCCATAAGCTTAGTATAAGCTGTAAGCATAGTACCTATATAATGTTTAAGGAACTAAAGGAGAAACTAAAGGTATTAGGTATTAAAGTAAATAATGCTCAGCTGTTTGAATATATGGTGGTAGAGTTATATAATAGTAATTTAAAAAGTTTAGAGTAATGCCTTACCTACCTACTAAGACTAATTACAAATGGATAAGGAAGATTAAGAAGGATTATAATAAATCTTATTCAGATCCTGAATTAGCTAAGCTATATAATACTACTAGATGGAGGAAGATGAGGGGGTGGTATATCAAAAGAAATCCTCTATGTGTTATGTGTAAAGAAAA
>CEUX01032796.1_pt1 | contig 21651 bp, 8 predicted proteins | sample 531361 | NCBI WGS metagenome assembly CEUX01 (sample SAMEA2622736, study PRJEB7988) | marine metagenome | isolation source: saline water (ENVO:00002010), including
ACCCTTTCTTTTTATTACTAACTATAGTTTCAGCAGCCTTTTTAGTTAGGCCAGTAGCCTCTACAACACCACCTGGTCCTATTATATCATAGGTCCCATCACTTTGTTTAACAGTTTTATATTGAAAATATTTAGATGGTTTAGTTTTATTTTTAACTATACTAGCCGCTTCTTTTTTTGTAAGAGTGTTTATTTGGGAATCATTATACCCTAATTTACTTAAAGCTGTCCTTATCTTTCCTTTAGCTTTTTCTTTAACTTGTTCTTTTTCTATTTTAACAGCTTCTTTTTTTTCTTGCTCTTTTTTTATTGCATCTTTTTTTTCTTGTGTTTTTTCTTTATGTTTTTTTATTTCATTTTCATAAAACGCTTTTGAATCCGAATATAATTTAGGAATTATTTTTTCATAATTTTGTATGGTATTTTTATATGCATCTTCTGCTAATTTATATTCTTTATTAATAAAAGCTATTTGTTCCTTTCTTGCTTTAGGGTCTTTAATAGTTTCTTCTACTTTTTTTATTTCATTTGCCTTTTCTTCCTGAAGAGCCGCAAGGCTTCTTTCTGTAGTGTCTTTATAATAAGCAACTTCAGCTAGTTGTTTTCTTGCTTGAGGAGTTAATTGCTTAAGTGTTTGATTGTCAAATTTAGAAAAAGACTCCTCCATCTTAGTTAAAGACTCCTTCCAAGACTCTGCTTCTTCTTTGGTTATTTTTCCATCCCCAGCCATTTTATCTATTTGAGCCATACCAAGCTCTGTACTTCTTTCAGAAACAACACCTAACAAAAAGTTTTCTCTAGCTATTTCTTTTTCTATTACAGCCTTTTGGTCTGGAGTGTATTCATTTGGATTAAGACCCATTTCTTTTGCTTTTGCTGCAGCCCTAGCAAAAACTAAATTATAATCATTGTTGTCTGTAAGGCCAGAGCTTTCAACTTTTTTATCTAACTCATGACTTCTTAATGCAGCAATGTTAACTAATTCTTTAAAAGTTTTTGCCGCAGGGGAAATAGTTCCTAATACACCAGGCCCTAAAGCCATTGCTCCAGATAAAACCCTAGTTTCCATAGCATGTTGACTATTATAATAATCCCAGAATCCAGGCTTACCCCATCCTCCTTCTTGGTAATTAACACCATCTATTATAAAATCTCTACCTACAGCAGCATGAGCTCTTCTTTGAGATGACCAATCTTGATAAGTTTCTTGAATTTGCTCCATTCTAAAATCTGTATAAGCTATACCACTGGTAACTGCCAACTCTGTAAAAGCTGGAATAAAACTTCCTTTTGAAGTCGCTTTTATTTTTGCACCCACACCACCAACAAACTTTGACATTATTAACCACTTCATAGCATCAACATGTAAATAGGCAAAATTATCAGCATAAGTTCTAAGACCAGCGCTTGCCGCCTGGTCTCTAGTTGCCCCCATTTCTAAAGCCTCTCTATGTGCTTGTCCTGCAAGCATGGCTCCCTCTAACATATTACCACCTATAGCACCACCAGCTAACCCAGCCACATCTTTTCCTTTCCAAATCATTTGAGGCATTTTTCCCATTCCTTTAGAGCCAAAAAATTTAGCAGCATTATTAATTCCTTTTGCGCCTAATCCTGTTACTATATTTAATGGTTTAGCAACATTTTGAGCACCAAACCAAGTTGCTCCAACTCTTAATCTAGCAAGCTTACTAACCTTAGTTGCAGCAAAAGCAAAAGCCACTGTATTAGGAATAAGCCTTGCTACTTTAGTATACCAAAACTGAAGATGACCCATTTGTTCGTAGCTAATTTGAATCTTTCCATTTTCATCTTTAGTAAAAAAGTTTTTTTCTAATTCTTCTTTATATTTAATATCTTCATCAAAACTTCCATACCAATCTCCTACTTCATAAAGAAAATCAGATACATAACTTGTGTAATCAAAACCAAATAAAAGCTCAAATCCTTGAAGTCCTTTTTCAGATGCATCCGCAGCATTTCTATTTATTTGTTCTCTTTTTTCTTCACCCCATTCTTCACCCATTCCTACTTGACCCACATAAGAAACCCCATGAGCAAGAAGTCTACTACTTTCATGTATAATACTTTCTCCCAAACTCCATAAATCACCTAAAGTATTATAGATTAAATCTCCAAATAAACCAGCTGTAACGCTTCTTATTAATTGACCACCTACTGTATATGTATTTTTTGTTATATCAGAATTCAATGCAGCTGTCCAAACTTCAGGGCCCGCTTCATTAGGAAGGCCTAGTTTCTCTGCTACAGACATTCTTTCTTCTTGATATTTTTGTCCACTAAAAAAAGGAGAGTATTGATAACCTAGTTCTTGCCCTCTTAATAATTCATCTTTAATTCTTTGAGGTCTATCAAAAACATCTTGATTAACAAAGCCATATTTCCCGTCTTGAGGTTGAGCTTCTTGTTCTAAATATTGTGTGGGAACATCTCTAACACTTATAGGTATATTTTGTTCAGGTTCAGTTCTTCCTCTATCGTATAAACTAGCCCCTTGCCTTGGTGTGTCTATACCGCTACGAATTGATTCGTCAAATATTCTTTTTGTTGTAGACATATATTATTTTTTTTCTTCTTGACCAGTTCCGTATGTCATATAGCTTGAGTATATTAATTCAGCATTATCCTGTATACTCATAATCTCATCATCAGTTAACCCTGCCTCTCTTAATAATTTTATATAACCACTATAGTCTCCTTTTTCTAAAGCCCTAATGTGCTCTTTATATTTAACCTTACCCTCTGCGCTTGCCATATACTCTAAGCTTTCTGATGGATTAATATCCATTGAATCCTCCATTACTGTAGATAACAATATAGCACGAGCTTTAAAATCTATTTCATCATTAAAGTTATGACTTTTAAACACCTTATTTATTCCTGGGTCTACAGTACCCACTAAGTTACGAGTATTTTCAACATTATAAGCAAAAGGCTTTCCTTCTTGCCATTGATATAATTGATGCTGACCTCCACCCCTAGGGCCTTTAGTTTTTGCTCTAAAATGAGATTCCCCTAAGTTCTTGTCTAACTTAGACATAAGCACATCATTATCCATGTTTAGCTCTACATATCTAAAATCATCATAACCTTTTCCAGTAATAGCGCCGTCATCATCTCTTAATACAATACACAAAGTAGGTATTTTTCTTTTATTATGCCAATTTTCATTATTAATATTATCTTCTATTTGCTCTCTAGTAACAAGTTTATATTCAGGATTACCAAATCTATCTGTTCTTCCAGTATCTATTTTAAACATCATTTGTGTATCATATACATGCCAATCATCATTTAGATTATAAAATCCATAATCATTATCATATTCTTTACCTGCAATTAAAACCTTTCCCTCTTCACCATATACAGTCGCCTCTCTACTTCCTTGTAAAGCCATAACCTCCTCAAAGCTTAATTTACCATTCCAATTAGAACCCTTACTACCAAACAAAGTTTCAACTATTTCTTGTTTTTTAGTTCCAAGCATACTGTGTCCATAAACAAGTTTATTTTGAGTTTGCCTAGTTGCCCCATCTATAGTAGGCTTAAATTCAAAGCCAAGTTCAAGATTTTCTATAGATTGTTTATTTTGCTCCATGTTAAAGAAATATTGCTCATGGTCTTTATATTGGGAATTTAATGTACCATATCCTCCCATATTAGCAAAAGCATCTTTTATTTGATAACTATGACTTTTATGATTAGCCATAGTTCTTGCATTTTGGTCTGCTTGATGCCATTCAGTAAATTCCTTTTCTCCCATTCTACCTGACACATAATACAACAATTCATCTTGATAATCATTTTCGTCTTTATCAAGGTCGTCCATTCCCATATCTATCATATAATCTTGTAAATATTCAAAATAGTTTTTTGCTAAGTAAGCCTCCTCAACACTACCATAAAGTTGAAATTCTTTGTCACTAGGTTTCTTTTTATCTGTATAAGAACCAGCAAACACATACGAACCCATTTCGCCATCCATGTATTTTTTAAAATTTTGCCTATCCCTATCAGAAATTAAATGAGGATTTTCATCTAAATCTTTTAAATACTTAGCAACCTCTCCTTGATTAGCTAATATAATTTGAGCCACATCACTATTTAAAATAGAATCTCTATATTCGTTTATAGCCTGCCTACCACCCGCTTGCATAAACTTAGTAAAGTCTCCTCCAAAATAATTAAGTTGATTTTTTAATTTATTCTCAGCATCTTGAACTATATTTTTCATATCAGCTTTATGTCTAGGTATAGCATTTTGAACTAAATATTGAGCTTGACTATCTATACTCGTCATTCTATTAGTATAGTTCATTTCTAATTTTTGCTCTTGCATATAGTTTTGCATTTGGGTTTGCAATAACTTTTGCTGCGTTTCTATTTCTTGCCTAGCCCTATCCCTACCACTTTGTGCAGCACTAGACCAATTACCTATTATATTTAAATATTCTGACATAATTTATTTTAATTACTCCTCTGGATTTATTGTTTCATTTGAAATAACTTGGTCGTTCATTTTTTCTTCCCATTCAGAAAACATGTCTTCAAATTGATATTGCATATTTTTCATGCCCTCTTCTATCATTGGTTGCATATGCTTCATTGTTTCTTTATAAGACATATCTCCAAGAATTTTACCCAAAATAGAAGAACCAACAGTTCCCCATACTTGAGACTTTCTAACAGCCTCGTCATATTTAGCTTTGTTTTCCACAGTCTTACCTTTTAAAGTAAACTCTTCTGCAAAGTTAAGAACTTTTCCGTAATGCTCTACATTCTTTAATCTTTGTTGTGAATCCAGAGCTCCCATTTTTAACAATCCCTCAACTCTATTTGCATTTAATACACCTGCATTAGCTAAAAATGTAGCCCTACTACCACCCGATGCTCTTAATGCATTTTTAATACCAAAGTTATAAGCATTTGTAAGCTCATTTCTCATAGCATATTTAGTCTTAGGGTCCATTCCAGAAGTTGCCATTTCCTTAGACATTCTCTGAAAAGCTTTAAAATCTGCAGACAACTTAGGCCTCTCTTCTACAGGAATGTCTTTTAATGCTTTTCCTAGGCCAATAAGACCAACACCTGCTTGTAAAGCTGTTAGGGCAGATTCCCCATGTTGTTTAAAAAAATTAGTTATTTTTTCTTGAGCTCTACCCAATGGGTCCCATTTACCAACAAGACTCTCCATTTGATTATTAGTAATCATAGAATCATCTAAACCTTGTATGTAATTTTCATACTGGGCCTCGTCCATTGCTACAGGAGTAAACGTAGAGTCTAGTCCGCCACCACCACCAGTAGATGTCAGCACCCATCTATTTCCATTTTCATCTCTCCAAATACCTTCATCATCTTGATAAGAACCTGGGGGAAGATAATTAGTTCTATATGTATCCGTATGTTCAGAGCCAGCATATCCATCAAATTCATCACCCCACTGATATTCCAGTTGCGCTTTCACATAACCCAATTCTTGAAGTTCCTCACTTTGACTTTTACTATAAGCAGAAAGAAAATTTCTGTCTCTATATATTGGATTATTTACTGGATTAAATGTTTGTTTTTCACCCTCGTCATCTTCCCAATAATATCCATCTTCTTCATTGTAAAAAATCTGGTGTGACTCTCCTTCATCTTCACCATCTCCTACATCTTTATACCAAAAATGTTTATCAAGTAAGTCATTTTTCTTACCCCCAATCATAACCCTAAGTTCACCATCATCATCTACGTAAGTTCCTGGCGGTAAGTATCCATCTCCTACTTTAACCCAACCTTCGTTTTGCATAGATGTTGGAGTGTGTTGCCAAGTCCACTCTGGAGTACCATTACTATAAGTTCGGCGATTTTGTCTATAAACATAACCATTCTCATCTACATATTCTCCGCTTGCATTTTTTGTAACACCAGGTTGAAACCATTTACGATGCTCCGCAGACCAAACATATCCCTTGTTAGCTAATACATCAGCGTTATATAGCTGTTTTGCTCTTAACATTTGGCTTGTACCTTCTTTTATTAATCCAGGATAAGTTTGTTCATCAGAGTCTCCATCATAAACATAAGTAAAATTGTGTGCTAATTCAGTATATTGATTATTTTTCCAATTTTCCTCACTTGAATAACCCTCGTCATCTGGGTCTGGTATAAAATATTTATCTTTAGTTATAGGTATAGCCACTTCTATTGAAACGTTATCCGCATTTCCAGACGGACCTTCCCAATTTACACCTATAGTACTTCTATTAGACCGTTTATTTTCAAAAGTTTGGTTTTCAACAATATCAAATGTACTTCCGTATTGGCTATTCACAGTTTGATTGATATACCACCTACCATCTTCTCCTCTATATGCTTCAGGAGGCATCCAAAAATTTTCTTTAGAATTCCACTTCCACCCCTTCCTTTTAAATGTTTCACTGTTTTTAAGATTTTTTGGATGATGCGTTCTATAGCTTTCAACATTTCTATCGTTTAATAAAATCTCTAAACCATCAGCAGTAAACCACACTCCATTTTTTTTGTAAGAGCCTTTTTTAAAGAAATGGTCTGTATCATCATCATAAATCATTCCAAGCTCTTTTGCGGTTTTAACACCTTTATTAGTGGGTCTCCAATAACCAACTACGCTATCAGAAGGAATATTTCCTATATCATCAGACATTTTATATTCTATTCCATTTTCATCCACTCTTTTTAATCTACCAAAACTATCTCTATAAACCCCAGACTCAGTAAACATAGTAGATGTTTTAACATCCCAAAAACCACCATTTTCAACATCTGCTATTTTGCTCATAAAATCCATACCTCTCTCTAAAGAATCTCCTTCTATATCTATACCTCCAGCAAAATCTTCATATGTATAAAACTTAGTTGCTGTTTCAAAATTTCCATTAGAATCCCAATAATAAGCATATCCATGTTGATTAACCCAAGCTCCATGTTTATCTACAGTAGAGCCAGGAGGATATATCATTACACCTTTACGCCCATCAGGAGTTACTGTTTCGCCATAATGAAGGTCTACAATATATCCCTCTTGTTTTAAGTCTATTAAATTTTCAAAATCATTTATCATTCCCCCAGGAACAAGCATGCTACCAAAAGATAACTTTCCTTTATTAGGGTCGCCATGCTGTGTATTTATTAATTCATTGAGTCCACCTGGAACAATAATATTTACATCTTCTGGTCTTGTGTATAAAGAATCGATATCACTTGGTGTATAAGGAAGTCCTGTATCATCATCATGAGGAATTCCTCTAAAATATTTAGCTTTAAATTGGTCAGAAAATTGATAATCTTGGAAAGGGGGCTTTGTATAATCTTCATATGAAGTAAACATTCTTTCTTCCCAATCAGCTTGACTAGAAGCTTCTACAGCTTGATTAAACATAGTATGTGCGTAATCGCGAAAGCCATCTACTGGCCTATTATCTAGTGCCCGATTTAAATCTTCATTCGTAAGTGCCTTAATCATTACTCCATCTGGACCCGCATGATTATGCAGCTCTTCCTCACTATTAAACGCAATCATGTTGTCTAAATTTGACAAAAGAAAAATCTCTGTTTGGCTTTCGTCGTCTAGCCAATAATCAAGATTTCCATGGTGGTCTTGATTTGGTGATAATACACCAAAATCTTCTGCAGGTATAAAAAATACAGTATCTTTACTCCAATCCATTACCCTTAACGTACTACCGTCTTCATGAAAATCAGTAAAAGACCAATCACTCATTTTAAAATACACACCAGCATTAGGAGTAAACTTTTGTTCTGGGTATGGTTGTGGTTGATTTCTTATATCATATTTACCATAACTTTTTATAAGCGTTTTATTTGCCTCTTCTTTTGTATAAAGATTTTTATATAGTGTATGGTCTCCTCCAAAAAACTCAACAAATAAAGAATTTGGAACACCATTTGTTTCACCCCTCATCCATTCTATAACTTCATCTTTAGTAGGGCCAAATATTTTACTATATATTTTTTTTAAATTTTTCTGCATCATAGGCATATAGCGACTTAACATATCTTTTGTAGTTAAATACTCATCATCTTGGCCTATATTTTTATTTAATGCAGGATTTCCATCTAAAAGGTCTGGAATACCATCACCATCCCAATCTAATTGAGAAAGTTTAGTTTTATCTTTATTTAATTCAAGTATCTCTTCATCTGACCATTCTCCCAGAATTCCTTCAGAGCCTTTTCTTAAATTATCTAATTCTTTAATTCTTTCTTTTATTTCAGGTATTTCATCTGGACCAGCAGTGTCTAGTTGTTCAAGTAAGTTTTGATATTCTTCTTGATAATTAGTTATTAGCTCTTTAGTATCGTCAATACTTAATACAATCTCTTCTTCATCTTCTTCATCTTCCCAATCACTTCCTAGTCCTTCATCATAAATTACAAGGTCCTCTTCACTATATTGAACCCATTCGCCATCATCATTTAAAACAGCGGTTTGAGGATTTCCATTTTCATCCGTCCAATAAGCAGCGCCGTGTTCAATTGTTGCGTCATCAGGAACTTTTACAGGAAATGGTTTTGGTTCTTTTTTACTGTTTTGTTGATTATTTATTTTTTCATTTACACTTTCAAGCTCTTTTATAATTTCCTCTGCACTTCCATCTCCATTATCTATCTTTTCTATTATTTCTTCAAACTCAGTTTGAGGGTCCTGAAGTTCATTATTTGTTATATCTTTATTTTCATAACCCTTTTGCAAAACCTCTTCTGTAGCAAAATTATTATATAACTTATTAACTCTTTTTTTAGAGTTTGCTTTAGACTTATTAGCAGGCCTTTCAAAGTTTATCATAAAACTATGAGCGGCGTCTTCTATAGTAGCGTAATCATTTCCTAAATACTGATTCATTCTAGAATCTTTATTGTCTTCCTCGAAAATAAAATCAACTTGACCTTTCCAGTCTGTTTTCCAATCATCTCCTACAAAAGCTATCATATTTTCTCTTCTACCTCCTGATTTATTATATTGAAATAAACCATAAGAAGCCCCATTATCACCTATAGCAGAACTATCAAAAGAAGACTCTCCTGCTATATTAGCAAGTATACCCATGGCATGATTATGAGAAATATCATGTTCGTCTATTAAATAATTATATATATCTTGAGGATTTACTTTAGTTCCAGTATATTTATCCCCTGTTGTAATAGTAGGAGAAGAGCCACCAGGTTGAGTTTCTCCTGGAATAGTTAATGTCTTGCCTGTATATATTTTATTTTTATCCTTAATATAAGGATTAGCCTCCATTAACTCTTCTACAGTAGTATTATATTTTTTTGCTATTTTAGATAAACTATCCCCTTTTTGTATTTCGTACTGAAATTCTAAAGGCTTAATTTCTTCTTCTGGCCCCACTATAACCTCTTGCTCTGGTTGAGCAATAGGGGATATTATTTCACCCCCTTTTGCATTTGCAGATGCATTCTTTATAGTAGGTAAAACATTAATCCTAAAATCACTGTCTGCAGAAAAGTCATATACATACCCAAATTCATCATGCTCAACTTTACTTTTATCTAAATAAGCAAGTATATTTTTATATTCATTACTTTCAGTCCAATTAATTTCTTGACCATTTTCTATAATTGTTTGCTCTTCATAACTTTTATATCTACTTCCGTAATAATAACCTTTAAAATAATGTTTATTTTCTCCTTTTCCATGACTTAAATTCGCGACCTGACCATCTTCTGAAAAGCTGTAAGTATTACTTACATCTGTAACACCTGGCATGTGAAAATCTATATGAAAATGAGCAGCCCCTGGCCTACCTCTTTCATCTAATATTCTAGCATTATGTTTTTCTAACCAGGCTTTTCCATGTGGAGTTAAAGTTAATCTGTTATTTTCTCCTCTAAAATTCTTATTATATTTATTTTTACCATAATTTAATTCATCATGGTCTAAATGCTCATAGTCTTCAAAGAAAAAATCAAGTATACTTCTATATCTAGGGTCTGTTACTTTTATATCAATAGAACTTGCTTTAGAGTGATTAGACTTTTCATTGTGCATATAATGCATATGGTCCCTAAAAACACTAGTAAGGTAAACATCAGAACCTTGAGGTAGTTGACTAAGTAAATCAAAAAATCCAATGGCAGCATGTTCTGATAAATGCATTTTTGATTTTTCTCCGTCAGGGTCATGCCCTCCATGTATGTGTATTTTATCTGCCATATTTTATTTTTTAATATCCGCCTGGCCAATTATCCATAGCTTTAGAAACATATTTCCCTAAAGCGTTTGTATCGCCACCGCGTTTTAATTTTTCTATTACATTAGAATCTTTTTTAGAAAATATCATTTCATTTCCTTCAAACTCAACCATATTACCAGACTTTGTAAAACCAGGAATACCCCCCTGTTCATGAGAAGGGCCTACAGCTCTACCTCCTTTTTCTAAATTAATACCACTCTCTACCATTTCTTTTTTTACATTAATAAAGGGTTTAATGGCTCTTGGAACATTTTCATCAACACCTGTTTGAACTCCTTGTTGTACTGTTTTTCCTAAATTATATTTATTAATTAAATCAACAATATTTTGAGCACCTTTATTTCCTTGTACAAATTCACTTATATTAGCTTTATTAAAAATACTTTGCGCTTGTTCCCAATCCATAGCATCAGGAATAACATCTTGTGACACATTTAATAATTTTGCTCTATCTTCCACGCTTAATTGTGAAAACAACTTTCCATATTTTTCCCACATATTTTTAACAGCTTCTGGTTTTAAATATGGTTTTAAATGACCAGTAAGAAGTAATGAATCTAAATTAACCCCTTGCTCTTTTAACTTATTCATTCCATAAGTTTTTCCTTGTAATTGTAAAGCTAACCAATCTTCATACGGCTGGCTTGTTGTCCAAACTTTAGGAAGGTCTACTGGGGGGTCTGTTGGAGGGTCTACAGTTCCTCCTTTAGCTAATCTACCTCCCTTTTCTTTAATCCCCTTAACATGCCACTCACCTGGAGAAATATCTCCCTCTATTAATTGATGAGTTTTATTAATATCTTTTCCGTACTTTAATGTTTTTATATAATTAGCAAGCCAGCCAAAAAGTTTTAATGCCCTCCCAGCTGGTAGTCCAAAATCTGGAACTCCTCCCACTGGGTTCAAATTATAATCAAAAGTTTCATAAACTGGATTTTCTTTTTGTTGCTGCCAATCTTCGCCTTGTTGTTTATATTGGTTCCATAAAGCTAAGTTTTTGGAATACTTTAAGGTGTCTGAATTTTCTGGAACAATAGGGGGGTCTATTTGCCCTCCGTTGTTCATATTATCTACACCCCCTCCTTTACTAAAATTTTTACTTAAAAATCTTTTATAATCATCTGATAAATAATCATAAAATTCTGGTTTAATAGTTTTCTTTGAAGAACCACTTTTAACTTGAGCACCTTTTTTAGCATAAGTTGTCTCACCTATATTCATTCCTAAATCTTCCATATATTTTAACTTTTGCTCTAAGTCAGACTTGTATCTTCCAGTTTGACGACTTGTTTGTTCTCCAGCAACATCAGCCAAAAGCTCCGAATGCTTATCTCTTTTAATTTTATTTCTAGCGTTTTTTCTTGCTATTAAATCTTTAAACAATCCAGCAGGAGCAGACACCATATCAACTATACCTTGTACTGGATTTAAAGGCATTGTAGCAAGGCCTTTAGCAAACTGTAATCCTCTACCCATTACCTCCCTTCCTGTTACTGTAGTTACATCATCATCAGATAACCAATCCTGTGGCCTAACAAGAGCCAACGCTGATGATGCCGCGGTAACCTCGGTGGGGCTCATATTAGATGTAAGCTCTTTACCTTGTTGCATCATTAAATCTAATTTGCTATGTCCCCTTAAAAGATTTTTAATCCCTAAAAAACCTGGACCTTCTTTTGGAAGTTGACTTACTGAAATATTAGATGGCTCAAGGTGTAAAAGGTTTTGAGCAGCAGTTTGTGTAGATGGAATAGGTGGAATAGACGATGGTAAATTATCTATTGCATTTACAGTTGGGCCAATAGGTGGTAATATGCCCGAAACTACATTACTTGTTGCATCAGAAACTATATTGCTTGTTACATTAGAAGTGTTTCCTTGTAATAAACTCATTAACTGATTTTCTTGCCCTGGATAAGCCTTTTTAAATATATTAAAATCTCTTATAAAATTAGGATTATTTGCAAAATCTGTTCCTTGATACATATCTAACATACTTTGAGCAGATTCCTCTATTCTTTTTGTCATACCTAAAGTACGACCTTTATATGTTCCACCAGCAACATTTTGTAAGCTGTTTAAATCATCTGTAGGAAAAAAGTTTGTTGCCATAGTTTTTTATTTTAAATTCTTGAATATCTGTAGAATGGCAAAACAGAAAATATATTAAATTTTTCACTTTTTATACTCCCATATTCAATTGCTTCATCTACAAAAACTCCATTTATTGGCCATCCCAATGTCATTCTTGCTTTAGCATAACTACCCCTAATTGTATTTTCTCTATTCAGCTCATTATTAGAAGCCTCTAATCTTCTCATAGGGGCATAATGTATAGCGTCTTTTACACTATACCAAGTTTTTCGCCCATCAGCATTTACTGATGTTAAATTATTTGTTGCAGAATAAAGTGGAGACTCATCTCCTCTATCAAATTCCACTACTTCTTTTTCATTTCCTGCTCCTTTGAATACAAATTTACGAAAATAATTATACTTGTATCCCTCACTAGTATCAGAGTTCATCATTAGTTGAATTTTGTCAAATAATTTACTTTGAAAAGGTTCATCATTAAATATAACTTCTAACTCAAAAGGCTCTTTATATATTTCTGATTCTATAAGTTCTTTAGAGTCTTCTGGATAAATAAAATCATCCCCATTAATATTATTATAATCCCAAATGTAATAATCAATTCCTCCAAAATTTAAATATCTTTGAACACTTGAGCCGTTAAAAGAATCATAATTTTCGTATTCATTTTGATATCCATTAGCTAAATATATTGCAGATAAAGGATTATCAGATGTGTTATAAGTACAATATAACCTACCTTTATATTTAAAATAGTCAGCCGCTCTTTTTGATATAAAAGATGTAAACGCACCTAATAATTCGCTATACACAATAGTTTCAGGTGGCTTCCCTTCTGCTTTTAGTGTTAATAAAACTTCACTATATTCTGGGTCGTGGCCTATAGATATACCACCACTTCCTTCTGATATAAAATCATACATTTCAATAAAAGACTCGTTATAATCATAACTTGCTTCTATATTGAAAACTTCATTAGTTAAAGGAGAATCATTAATAATTAAATTTTTATATTTATCAAAATATGATTGCATTCCAGTAGAAATACCCAAAGAAGTCACTCCAAATCCACCGCCTTGTTTTCCTTTCATTCCTAATGATAAAAATGAAGAATTAGAATCATCATAAAAATATACAGCATTATCGGTTTCCGCTCTTCCAAAAAAATGTTGACTACCAAATTGTTGACTAATATAATCATATCTTTCTAAAGCAGCACTAGTACCTGTAGCCGCTTGAATATCTTGACCGTCTTGTGTTTTAATTAAAACCCTTGGATTTACACTTAACTTAGCAGTTCCTGAATGTTGTAAACTAAATAAATTATCTTTTAAAACAAACATTTGTGTAATAGGGCCCCTTACATAATCTAAATCTCTAAATTGATTAATAGGAAAAATAGAATACGAATCTTGATACTCTCCTGTTAATTTTTGCTCAGACCAAGCAACTGTTGATGGCCACTCAAAAACCTCTCTTAATTCAGGAGGTCTTATAAGAAAGTTTAATATGTTTTGTTCAGAATTATAACTTTCATTATAACTATAATCATCTTCTATAAACCTAGGTATATTAGCATTAGAGCCACCAAAAAACAACCCATGTCTTAAATCTAAATTTACATCAGCCTCTAAAGGAATTTGATATGTTATACACACAGCCCTATCTCCTTCTGATGTTTTGTGATTTGTTTTATGGTCAAGATATCCAATAAAAGTATCTCCACCAAAAACTTCATTACCATTATCTCCTGTATCTTCTTGAGATTGTCCAAAAACTTGATTAATAGGGTCACCGACAGCAGTATAATGACCAAGTGATTGAAATCTATTTCTTGAAAAAGCACCATCTGAATATCCACCATACATACCATCTGCATTAAGCCTTCTATGTATTTGCGCTATTGTCACCTCAGGACTATAAGTAGAACGCCCTTTATCTTTATTACCTAATCCTCCTACTACATATTCTGCTCCATTTTGACTCCAAATTTGTTGTCTTGTTACTGGTAATTGACCTGCTTTTTCTAAAGACAACATTATTTTTTTTGAACTTAAAGTATATTTTAAAGTATCTACATAACTATTATCACCATTATCAGAATAACCTATAGCCCTAGCCCACCTTTCTGATGGTATATCTAATTCTTGAAACACATTTCCATTAATGTAATTTTTAGAAGCATTTGTTTGGTCTGTAAAAATTTCTTCTCCAGCTGCAACAACTTTTGCATAAGTAATAAAAGATTCTGGGAAATTATCTGTTGGGTTATTAGTCCAAAAATCTGTAGGGGAACTATCCCAATCAGAATTTTGTAGTCTTTGAAATGGTAAAGCTTGAGTAAAGTTTTCAGAAGCATCGCCACTAAAATATGTGTCATATTGAGTTAATGATGAATCAGCAAAATTTGTTGAACATAAACTATATTGTGGATAACAAGATATTCTTTTAGAGTAATATTTAGTATAATAACCCAGATTAAGAATATCTCCTGAAGGGGATGTGCCATAACTTTCGTTTATACCATGAACTTCATTATAATATGCATAATTAGATGAGTCCCAAGAAGTATCAGCATTTGAATTATTAAAATCTATTATATTACCTGGCCACCAATTACTACTATTACTAAATTTAAATTCCCAGGCACCTGCTTCTATTTCATCTTGAAATACATCTACATCACCACCTTCTAATAAATTTCTAGATAATAAACAAGCAAATTGATTCATAGATGATTCAGCCCCCAAAGTAGCATATCGTGAATCTTCACCCGTTTCATCAAAAGCATATCCTTGCGATTCATCTCCACTTGGATAATACTTTTGGTCTGATAAATCCAAGCTTATAGCGCCAGATTCATTTTGTTTTGGAGTACCATCTTCGTTAGTGTGTTTAATATTTTGTTTTAAACAATATGCGGACTCTACAATTTTTAATCTATCTGCAGAACTATGCTCATAAAAAAAAGAATCATTTAATAAGGCGTCTGGAGAATCTATAGTATAAACACTAGAAGAGTTTTCATCATAACCATAATATCTACTTTTATCCGCATCGTCAAACCACCCTCCAACATTAGAGGCGCCGCCTGATGTTTGAATAATAGGGGTCCATAATGGAAAAGTTGGATTAACAAAACTATCTTTAGCGTCGTTTACATCACTATTTTCAGTATATAAATTTGAGGCAAGATATTCTGCTCTAGATAAAATTCCTGAAGTAACTATTGTTTTAAAATTATCATCTCTAGGAACTCTAACAATAGAATATCCACTTATAATTTTAGATGTTTTAGATGATATTTTTACTTCAAAATAAGGATATAAAATATTTCCTACTGCTTTAGCGGCAGTTGCATTATTGTACTGATTATCACTAGTTTTTTTAAACCCATGGTCTCTCACATTTCTTGATACTTGATAATAGTAAGGGTGTGGTTGATAAAAACCAATTACATTTCCATCTTCATTATACTTTGGAACAAGATATTCGCAACTATGTTCTGGCATTCTAATATCTCCTATTTTTTTAACAAATAAAGGGGAGCCTTTTTTATCATAAAATAATATACCAAATCTATAAATTTCACCCCTTCTATATCCCACATGATTAGAATTGTATATAGGATTAGCATAATTTTTATAAAAATTATTTACATCACTTTGAAGGCCCACATTTTCAAATGGAGCAGTTACTTTAACTCTACCTATTGGAGTGTTTTGCAAAAGAGATGTGGTATCTAATTGAAGGGCTCTATCATAATTTAACATTCTAAAAGTCACCCTAACACCTTCTAGTTCACCGTCTTCATTAGGTGTATCAAAACCATGACTTTGTGCTCCAAAAATACCCCTTTCTGAATTATAATCTGAATTTGGTGTTCCCATTAAGGCTCCATAATAATATGCTGCGCCAGGAGAGCCCTCTGAAGCCACATTATTTGGTCCTTTAATATATTTATAATGACCATCTCCATTATTATAAAGCTCGCTATCTGTAGCATAAGTATAACTATTACCACCATACATATTAGGAGAAACTATATTAGTTTGAGCAACATTAAATAATGAGTTAAACTCTAACCCTGCTCTTGAATACATTAAATCATGATATAAATTAGGGTTTTGAGAAGTCTGATGAGTTTTGTTTGTATAACTATAAGAATAAACTGTAAAGTCAGTATCTATTTTTATAGTTGTATTACTTAAGTTTCCACAAAATAATCTATTATCTTTTGTTTCTAAAGCTTTACATGTATCCCAATTTATTTGATTTATATTAAATTCTATTATAGTTATTTCATCTATAGGAACCTCTAAACCTGTATGAGTAAATTCTATAGTATTATTACCATCTATAACATCTGGAATTGTATATTCATTAAATACAACAGGAGCGCCAGCTGGTGTATTATCTATATATGGAACAGCAATTAATTGTACTTTACTAAATCTAGTGTCTAATCTTTCTATCTTACCTAACATTGTTTTTCCAGAAGAAGTTCCTACTTCCGCCCCTTTAGTATAAGCAGAAAGAGTATTTTTTGAGGTTTTTGGAACACTTGCTGGATTTGATAAAGGTGATATTTGCGAAACCCTACCATCAACAGTTTTATATCTAAAACAATACGAATAAGAGACGGAATCTAAACTGCCGCCATCCTTAAATCCTGTAACTACAGGAACGCTAAATACAGCTGGAGTAAATAAGTTAAAATATTCAGGATTGTTTTGCCAAGGAGTATAAATACTAGGGTCCGCTCCAACATTCATGCTTCTTAAAGGAAATTCTGTATCTGTAAAATAAATTCTTCTAGTTATGGTTCCCTCTTCTGAACCTACTACTTTTAATTTTTTATAAGGTCTAAATCCTAAATTACCTATATAAAAAACTAAATAGTCATTTTCGCTAACATTATCATATTGTTCGTATAATTGTTGTAAAGCAGGGTCTCCAACTAAAGCTCCCGTTCCAAATAAATCTCCATCAGCTTGCTGTCTTACCTTAACAACTATATCAGGTGTTCCTGCAATTATACCCATAGCTGGCCAATGCATTAATAAAACCATATAATCCGAAAAAGGATATGTTCCTACAATTTGAGGCCCCCAGTTTTCTAAATTAAATCCCTCTTCTTGTAACATATAATAATACTCATTACCTATCATCTCTACTAAAACGTCACTTAATTGTTCTATAAATGCCTGTGGGGTTATATCTACAATGTTTGCATTATTAAGTTCAGTTACACTAAGTTGTTGATTAGCCCAATTTAATGTATTTGTATATACATTCTCTGAAAAAGCATTCCAAAAAACATCACCTAGATTGAAAGCCGCCAATTGCACCATCATATCTTCTATATAAACATCAACAGCTTGTTGAACAAATTCTTCTAAGTTATACGCATAATTTAATTGACCAGTTAAAGTAACAGCAAAATTAGTTACATAATCATCTTCATTTTGATTATTAACAAAACTCCAAGTAACCAAATCTGTGGCCGTTGCGAATTCATAATTTTCATCACCAGATTGATGAACAACAAAAATTGTAACAGGTATATCAGGGTTAGAATTTATTGCGTTTGCTACAACCAAATCTATATCTAAATAATCATCTAACATTTCTTGGCCTAAAGAAATAGTTTGAGTATAAATACTTCCTGATTCCGTGACTATAGTTACTAGAGCATCTAAATATCCACCTTGGTTTATATAATTACCAACCATCGAAGGTTGTATCATTAAGCCATCTAAAATATTATTAGGGCTATTATTAAAAGTATAATCTCCAGAATCGCCACTCCAGTTTCCTGCATAAGAAAGAGAGGGGACATTTGTTTGATAAGTTAAAGTGCTTGTAAAGTCTATTGCTTTTTTATCACTAGGATAAGGCTGTATACTTACGTTATCCCCATCAAAACTAGTTAACCTTGCGTTTTTAGCATATCTATATGTTTGCTTTGGCTGAAGAGATTCTTCCGCATCAGCATTCATTCCTTTTAAAAAACTATTTGGTTTTCCTGGTTTTGCCATTATACATTAAGTAATCCGTTAGAACTTTTAATTGGAACAAGAGTATTCCATATACTAGCAGCCTTTCTCATTTCTGTTGGGGTAGGCATATTGTCATTACCTCTAGCTTGAGCGCATAATCTAGACCAATTTCTTTCCATGTCTATATATATAGCTCTTTGAACTTTTCCATTATAATAATCTCTAGATTTATATTTCCACATTAAATACGCAGAAACAGCATCTTCATGATTAGCTGCTATAGTTGGAAACCCTTCTTTATCTGTATCTATTGCATAATAAGCTATATCTATAGAGCTTATATCGCTAGTAGATAAATTTATGGTATCTTCTGTAAAATAAAAAGTATGAGTCTTATCTACATCGGAAGGAAAAGTAGCTGAACTTTGCTCTAAATAATTAACAGATGTAGAATCACCAGATTTTTTTACATCTATTAAACTTAAAAAATCACTAGGTAAAGCGGCTTGTTTATTAACTACCGTTAATGAAGCTGTTTTTTTTACAAAAGTTTTATAACTACCTATTTTTCTTTCTGCCTCAAAAGCCCATTCTGCAAAACTATGAAAATTTCTAGCCGCATCAGGGATGTCCATATTTCTTATTACATTTGCAATAACACGCTTTACGCTTACTCGTTTTCCAGCTTGTCCATTCATATTAATATTCTTTTACTTCTTTAATAACATTTTTAAACCTAGATAAAGGAAGTATTTTACATTTTTTAAATTTACCAGGCCTTAACCAAACTAACTTATTATAGTAGTCGTATAGAATAGGAACTTTATATTTTACTATTTCGCCTCTTTTTTCACTTTCTACAATATCAAGTCGTACATGAAAAGGTCTTTTGTTTTTACACTTTTTTACATATACTGTTCCAAATCTATTAGGAAGCCTAGCTTTATTTCTATTTTTAGCAACTTCTTCTATCAATATATTAAAAAACTCACTTACAATACTTCTATATTCTTTGTAAGAAAGTTGTCTATATTTTGTTGTTCCCTTTACTTTTATTTCTTTTTTTATGCTTTCAAATATATCTCTTAAGAAAACATACTTTTCTTTAAAGTTTCTTAAATTCATTATCTAGTTCTTTTTGCCCTACTTCTTGCATTTGCTTTTGGTTGTGATACTGCCTGAGATGCTAACACAGAAGCATAGTGCCCAGGTAATTTATCATCTACACTATTATTAGTTGGGTCATTTCCTACAGACAACATTGTATTAAATTCTTTTCTAAGAATAGTTTCCGTTAAAGCAGGAACTAATTCATCAGGTATAGGATAGCCCATTGCCCCATCTTCAGGTTTAGTTGCTATATATTTTATAACAAGTCTATAATTTGTATCAGTAAAAAGCTCAGTCCCTTCATAGATATAAAGATTACCCCTACCCACATAAGCTCTAAAACTATTTCCAGTAAATCTTGAGTTAACAAAAAACTCTTTATCAGCTTCATTCCCCACAGGCACAGAAATTCTTTCTTCTTCATTTAAGTCAGAACTAGGCCACAAACTAATACTAACTAAACCTCTGTTATTTGGAAATCCAACAAATTCTATATTATCTAAAGAAATAACTCCATCTGCTGGCGCAGAAGTATTAAAAAAAGACATCATCTTTTCAGATAAATATCTACCCATATCAGTATACTGCATTAACAAATTAGTTCTATGATAATGTATCATAGACTTTATTTGACGGATAGATATATTAGAATCTGTTCCATGAATACCCCCTTCTACTATGTTTTTTATATTGTATGCTATTTCATTTAGTGTCATATCTTATAGTTTTTCTGCTAATAGATAAAGGGCAGGGCGAACACTAACCCTTTATCACAAAGCAGGGAGCAAAAATTATTTATTTTCCAACTGTTTTATTTCATTATCACCCATCATATATCTTTCATCAGCAGTTGTTCCAAGTATTTTTCTAGAGGCAATTTGACAAATTTCTTCTTTAGAATGATAAGGCAAATACATTTCATTTTGCCCACCATCTTCTTCTCCCATCATATTATCAACATCAAAATCGTCTATAATTACATCAAAAATTACTTTATCTTGTTCTGTTACAGTTAAATTAGGATTATCTTCTGTAAACCAAAAATCATCTGGCATAATATAATAAACATTAGACACTCTAACAGCCCTATAATGATTTTCATCAGGTTTATTAAAAGGGTCATTATTTATAGCCTGAGCATCATCTAAGCTAATTATTTTTACATTATGATGTCTTTGTATATCATCAGGATAGTTTTCATTATCAGGAAAACCTAAAGGGCTAGAGTCTGCGGCAGCATTAGATGTATATTGTCTAGTGATAATTTTAATACCTAAAACATATCCTATTTTTTTTGGTAACAAATCTAAATTACAACCCACTCTACTATAATGCCCGCCAAAATCATAAGTAGCAGCGGATGTAGTTGTATCCCCTGTTATTAAACTTACATCAAATGAATACTGTGAATTTACGTTATATGTATTTATTGCAAATTCCTGTAAAGGAAAGTCTGGATTATAAGGAAGTGATGCATAAGATTGATTAGGAATCTCTTCATTATTACCAAAAACATATGTTCTTACATATTTACCTAAATCATCTCTTATTGCTTGTGTGGCTCCATATTTACCAACTCTTTCACGAATATACTCGTTTCCAGCCATGCTAATAAAATCAGATATTTCTACATCAGACATCCAAGGAGAATTTCCTCTATCTAATATTGTTCTAACCCTATTAATAGCATCGGCTGAATTGAGTATATTTGGCATTTATTATTTCTTTTTTTTATTTGTTTTTTTATTTACAGCTTCCTCCTTTTGTTCCACTAAATCCATTTCTACTTTACCACCACCACTCATTTGTGATTTTAATAAAGCATAAATATCTTTATTGTCTTTTAACCATTTAATCACTTGGTCTTCAGAAATACCTATAACTTGAGAGCCATACTTAAATGTATCTTTCTCCCATTTTATAATACTATTTTCTTGCGCCTCCATAACAAACAATCTATAATGTCTGTCATCATCAAACCATAATGCCATAAAGTTTTCTGGTTGTTCTGCAGCTATTCTTAAAACATGTGCTTTTAAGATATCATCTCTAGAATCTAAGTTTAACCCTAATAATCTAGCCAAATCTCTTACTTCTTTCATATTTAATTTAGCTGCTTCCATTACAGCATTAGCAGAAGTCATAATTGCATTAGCTTCTTG
>CEUX01020400.1_pt1 | contig 21639 bp, 19 predicted proteins | sample 531361 | NCBI WGS metagenome assembly CEUX01 (sample SAMEA2622736, study PRJEB7988) | marine metagenome | isolation source: saline water (ENVO:00002010), including
CTGCTACCTATACCAGAAGAACTAGAACTTTTTGAAGAAGCTAAGAAACATTTAAAGAGATATAGTTATAGAGAAGTATCTGCTTGGTTAAGTACAACCTCTGGTAGAATGATCTCCCATGTAGGTTTATTTAAAAGGGTAAAACTTGAGCAAAGACGTAAGAACGCAGCTTCAGTCCAAGATTTCTATGCCCAAAGGTACAAAGCGGCAGCAGAAAAGGCGGAGAAGCTCAAAAAAGAAAGAATTGGTGCAAGACGTAGAGTTGAAACCGACAACTCCGATCAGCACACCGGATATTGAAGTAGAGCAGGTACAAAGAGAGGTAATCTTTGAACCTAACCCCGGTCCACAGACAGACTTTCTAGCTTCAACAGAGCAGGAAGTTTTATATGGAGGATCTGCAGGTGGTGGTAAATCATATGCGATGGTTGCCGACCCTGTCAGGTACTTAAATAATCCAAATGCTCGTATGCTTCTAGTACGTAGAAGCACTGAAGAGCTAAGGGAACTTATCTCTGTTTCTAAACAGTTATATCCTAAAGCAATTCCGGGTATCAAGTTTATGGAACGAGATAAGACTTGGGTAGCCCCTAGTGGAGCTACACTCTGGATGTCTTACCTTGACCGTGACGATGACGTTATGAGATATCAGGGACAGGCATTTAACTGGATTGGTTTTGACGAATTAACGCAATGGCCTACACCCTATCCTTGGAATTATATGAGGTCACGTCTTCGTACAACCAAAGCTAGTGGGCTACCTTTATACATGAGAGCTACTAGTAACCCCGGTGGCCCCGGTCATCAATGGGTTAAAAAAACTTTTATAGACCCACAGACACCCAATAAATCTTTTTGGGCTACAGATCCAGATACTGGTGAGATTATATGTTGGCCTAAAGGCCATACTAAAGAAGATAAGCCGTTGTTTAAACGTAGGTTTATACCTGCTAACTTATTTGACAACCCTTATTTAGCAGAAGATGGAATGTATGAAGCCAATCTTTTGTCGTTACCAGAACACCAACGCAGACAATTACTAGAAGGTGACTGGGATATAAATGAAGGTGCAGCGTTTCCAGAGTTTAATCGAAAGATTCATGTTGTAGAACCTTTTGATATTCCTAATAACTGGCCTAGGTTTAGAGCGTGTGATTATGGTTACAGTTCTTATACAGGAGTTGTATGGATAGTAGTTGCACCTGACGAACAATTAATAGTATATCGTGAAATGTACGTTAATAAAGTTCTTGCTACAGATTTAGCTGACATGATTTTAGAAGCAGAGTCAGAAGAAAAAATACGTTATGGTGTTCTTGACTCTTCATTGTGGCACAAACGTGGAGACACTGGCCCAAGTTTAGCAGAACAAATGATTGTTCGTGGTTGTAGATGGAGACCAGCAGATAGATCAAAAGGATCTCGTGTCTCAGGTAAAAATGAAATACATAGAAGACTACAGGTAGATGAATTTACAGAAGAACCTAGAATGGTAATCTTCGATAATTGTAAAAACTTAATATCTCAACTACCAGCTATACCTTTGGATAAAAATAATCCAGAGGATGTAGATACAAAAGCAGAAGATCACCTTTACGATGCTTTAAGGTATGGTGTTATGACGAGACCAAAGAGTAGTTTGTTTGATTATACACCTGTTTCAAATGCAGGATTTCAAGTAAGTGATGCAACCTTTGGATACTGATATGTTAGTAACTTGTTCTAAGTGTTCAACAATTTATAATGAAGATAAGTTTTCATATTGTCCTAGATGTCAAGAGCAACAAGATTTTGATAACGGACCTTGGAAAAATAACGAATGAAAACTTTTGTAGTTGTTGTAAGTATATGGGGTAATAACGGTACTGATTGGGTGTACACCGGTAATCAATATGTTATGAATGAATTATTTACAAAAGAGCAATGTGAACAAATTGTTGATAGTTCTAACTGGAATAAGTTTAGACAAAACCAATACTACGATTTACAGTTTGACTGTTTTAATGAGGATAACCAATAATGGCAGAAGAAGAAGAAACTTTTGAAAACGAAATGGCAATGGACTCTATAGAAAGCCAAGCTGTTGAAGATGTAGATAAAGAAACATACTCAGATCCTTTAGCAGGAAGTATCGTAGGTTTAGTTAAAGATCGTTATAGTAAAGCATCTACAGCTCGTGAAACAGAAGAACAACGTTGGGTAAAAGCATATAGAAACTATCGTGGTTTGTACGGTCCTGATGTTCAATTTACTTCCACAGAAAAATCTCAGGTGTTTGTTAAAGTTACAAAAACAAAAGTGCTTGCAGCCTACGGTCAAATTGTAGAAGTTCTTTTTGGAAACAATAGGTTTCCTATATCTATAGACCCAACAACTTTACCAGAGGGTGCAGCTGAATCTGTACACTTTGAGTCTAACGATCAGATGGATGAAGCTAAACAACAGTTTGCTCCCGAAGATACAAAACTTAGACCCGGTGAAACTATCGTAGACCTACGTGAACGTTTAGCTAGTATGGAACAAAAGCTAACACCAGTCGTAGACAAGTTAGAAGAGGGTGAAGGTAAAACACCCACAGAAATCACTATACATCCAGCAATGGTCTCAGCTAAAAAGATGGAAAAGAAAATCCACGATCAGCTAGAAGAGTCCGGTGCAAAGAAACAATTACGTGTTGCAGCATTTGAAACCGCACTGTTTGGCACTGGAGTTATGAAAGGTCCGTTTGCTGTAGACAAAGAATACTCTAATTGGAATGATGAAGGTGAATACTCACCTACGTTTAAAACAGTACCACAAACTTCTTCTGTATCTATATGGAACTTTTATCCAGATCCAGATGCAGCTAACATGGACGAGGCCGAGTACGTAGTGGAAAGACACAAGATGTCTAGATCACAAATACGCTCTCTTAAGAATCGTCCTTTCTTCCGTGAGAATGCCATCGACACTGCAATATCTATGGGTGAGTCTTATACCAAGGAGTGGTGGGAGCAAGTCATGGAAGATGATGCTCAGGAAACTAGAACCGAAAGGTTTGAAGTTCTTGAGTTTTGGGGGAACGTTGATACTGATGTCTTAGAAGGACATGATGTAGACATTCCAGATGATCTAAAAGATATGGATCAAGTATCCGTAAACATTTGGACATGTAATGGTCAAGTTCTCAGACTTGTCATGAATCCGTTCACCCCATCTATTATACCTTACTATGCAGTTCCATATGAGGTAAATCCATACAATATGTTTGGCGTTGGTCTAGCAGAAAACATGGACGATACACAGACATTGATGAATGGTTTTATGCGTATGGCAGTTGATAACGCTGCATTGTCGGGTAACATGCTCATCGAGGTTGATGAGACAAACCTAACTCCGGGTCAAGACTTGTCGGTATATCCGGGCAAGGTCTTCCGCAGACAGGGCGGTGCTCCGGGTCAGGCTATCTTTGGAACTAAGTTTCCTAACGTATCAAGTGAAAACATGCAAATGTTTGATAAGGCGAGGGTATTAGCAGATGAATCGACAGGTTTCCCATCTTTTGCACATGGTCAAACAGGAGTTCAAGGAGTGGGGCGTACTGCTTCTGGAATCAGTATGCTTATGTCTGCTGCTAACGGCAGCATACGTAACGTTATCAAAAATGTGGATGATTATTTACTAGCACCAATAGCAAAATCATTTTATCATTTTAACATGCAGTTTGACTTTGATCCAGAGATTAAAGGTGACTTAGATGTAAAGGCTCGTGGTACTGAAAGCTTAATGGCTAACGAAGTACGTAGCCAGAGACTGATGCAGTTCTTACAGGTTGTACAGAATCCAGTACTAGCACCGTTTGCTAAGATGGATTATATTATTCGTGAAATTGCCAAGGCTATGGATCTTGATCCAGACAAGTTGGTAAACTCTATGTCTGATGCAGCAGTACAGGCAGAGATACTTAAGAAGTTTCAAGAAGCAAACCCACCACCTCAACAACAACCACAAGTTGAACCTGCTGGACAGCCGGCAGCTCCACAGGGGCAAGGAGCAGCTCCACAAGTACAGGATACCGCTGGAGGTGGGGGAGGTAACATGGGTATAGGTACAGTGCCTCAGCCAGGAGAACAGGGCTTCTCAGCTAATACTGGGCAACAGGGTGCTGCATGAGCCTAAAATTAGTAGTTAATAATAAACCTCAATGGGATGCAATGCTTGATGAGTTTAATATTCGTATTGCATTTGCATATAAACAGTTAGAACAACGAACAGAACTTGAAGAGATTTATAGACTTCAAGGAGAGATTCGTGCATTAAAATCTTTAGCTATGCTTAGGGACAGAGTAAATACAGATGGCGACTAGTCTTGCTAAACAAATGGATAGTCTATTCGATGCTGAAGGTCGAAGAAGACGTAAAGACAGACCTGTAGTTGAAGAGGTTAGACATCCTTTAGAAAGTGTACCATTCTTTGATAGACCTATGAGTGCTAGTACTAGAGATCCTCAAGTAGGCACAGATGACATGGGTAATCCTGTTTTTAAAACTAAACTGGGTGATACATATACAGTAAGGTTAGATCCAGATCAAAGAAATCTTAGAGCTAAAATACAAGAAGATTTTATACCAGCTGCAAAAGAATACTTAAAAGATCCTAAGATGCCTACCAAAGAACAAGCAGTGGGTGTAGCTAAAGCAATTGCAGAAGGAGTTAAAGAAACTGTTAGCATACCTAAAGATTTACTAACAGGAGAAAAATCTGCAGCTGACGTTAGTATGATGGATGTTGCAGATGTAGCCACTATGACAACTCTTGGTGCATCAGCTTTTAATGTTCCAGAAGATTCATTAAGAATGGCTAGTGTAGCTGGAATGTTTGGAAAAAAGAAAACTCCAGTCGAAGAATATCTAGCACCAGTTGAAGTCGATTTAGATGAAAGTAAACTTGTAGATTTAATAGATGAAGATGCCAATATTATGAAGGCATTTAATCCTAGAGTACAAAATGTTTATAATTTAACTTATAACGATGTTATTAAAGAAGATTTTAAACCTTTAAAATTTGATGAACCTGTTGGAAGAAGGTCTATACTTTTAGATCCTAAATTTTTTGATACTAGATTAAAGGCTAAAGTAGGCAAAAAAATACTTGATAAGTATGGCCCAATGCTTGATGTATCTAAAATAAAAGAAGGTTCTAAAACTTTTTTTGATACTAAGTCAAGAGTTAACAAAGATAAAAAAAGAGAAGAATTTGTAAAAGAAAGAGATGATTTTATAAAAATAACTACTGACATAGTATCTAATCAAGTTAAAGAAAAGTTTAATAGATTTTTAACAGAACAGCCCGGTTTAGTTTTAAAGTTATCAGCAGCTACAAAATTAAAAAATAAGTATAGAGATCTAGATCAATTTACTAGATACGAAGACGTGTCCCCTGCAGAAATGAGTATGGTTGCTTCAAAGGCTAGGGCAGCAGATGCTTTACAAACAACTACTATAGTAGAAATACTGGATAGATTTTTTAATGAAACTCCAATAGTATATACTCCAGATCCCGCTGGAATTTTTAAAGATAGGGAATTTACATTTAAAGTAACTGATGTAGATGAAACCGGTGCTCAGATTGAAAGATTAGTATCTCCATCTCCAAGTGGTTTGTTTAAAGACGAAGGTTGGGATTATGGTGTTTATGATTTTGATGAAGTGTTTGGAACTGAAGCTTTAGAAGATACCTTTAGATCCCCTCTTACTAGAAGTTTAATAATGGAGTTTGACAATAGGATAGATCCAAAAACTAAGGTAACTTATGTTGGTGAACGTAGAATGTTAGAGGGAGAAGATTTAACTCCAGCAGAACGCAGCCCAGAAGCTTTTGATACAGAGGTAACATTTCAAGATATAGTAGATTCTATTGATAAAAAATTAACAGATAAAAAAGAAGTAATAGATGTAAATTTTGAAGAGTTTGAAAATCTTGGTCAAGAAATACTAATAGATTTTATAGATAAAGAAACAGGTGGTGCATATCGTCTTCATCCGTTTTCAAAAGAATATGGTCAAATAGATAAAGAAAAAATAAATAAAACTGTATTAGGTGCAGATCTTTTAAAGTTACTTGAAAACGATCCTAGAATGAATGTTAAAAACATTCCTGAGTTTATGAAAACTCAAGAGTTTAAAAATAGAAAAATTACCCTTGGTGATGTTGGAGAAGACATAATAGATCAGGTTGGAGAAGAATCTTTTAATGTTAGAGCTTCTCCATTAACTACGCCTAGGTATGCACACTATCAGCTACAGGGTACAGCTGGATTTGAAGGTGGTGCTAAAGATAAAACTTACGAAGTTCCTGTATACAGTCGTTTAGGTACGGGAGAAAGAGGAGCAGGTTTTATAGCTCAAAAAGAACACTATGGTTCTGATGCACTATCTCATGTAAGATTTAGCGTATATGAGCCTACAAACGCACTTAGAATTACAGATCAAAATACGGGTATATTTGATCGTTTAACAGAAGGTGAAAACTTTATTTTAGTAGAGGAACTTCAATCAGACTTACTGGCTTACGGTTATCGAAAATTTAAAAGGATTCCTTACACAGTAGAAAAAACTAAACGAGTTGTAGATGCAACAATTTTTAATGCAAAGAATTTATTTCCAGAAGCATCAACTTATTTAAAAAGTTATTCAGATGATCTTGCAAAAGATATTACTGAATTTTTTGATAAGTTAGATAACACACCTCCTCAAAAAAGAAGTGAGTATTTTGGAGATGAAGCCCAAGAACTATTAGATGAGAATCGGTACGATCCTTATAAAGACATGCCAGACCCTGATAAAGTTCATACAAAGTTAACTAATAAATATACAGAGCGTATACAAAAAGATATAGCAGATGGTAAAATTTCATTTGCTGAAGGAGATGATGCCCAAGAACTATTAGCTCAGATTTTAACTTATGTACAAGAACCGGGTTACTTTGCTTCAGAAAGTAAGTACATATTAGGTAATAAAAATATAGCCCAACAAAGAGCTATAAATAAAGATGCAAGAAGATACCCTGAAAGATTTGGATCTCCACCTATTAAAAAGAACATTGAGGCTGTTGAGTTAAACATACAAACTTTAATTAATCAAGCTAACGATATGGGTATAGATAAGATTGTCTTTCCTAATTTCGATATGATTGCTGCAATGAGATTTAAAGGTGACGAATTAAAAGCTGCAATAGATAATAAATCAATTAAGAAGGATCTTCAAGATGATCCTATGTATGATAATGATGGTAATCCTGTTCTTACAGAAGGCAATGCTCTTTATCGAAATTATGTAGACAATTTTTATAAAGCTTTAAATAAATTTAAAAAAGAATATCCAGAAATAATAATAGAAACTGATGTAGAATTACCATATAAACCTTATGCAAACACAGAAGGTCTTAGTACAAAGGGTGTTGTAATTGATATATCAAAGATGAAAGAAGTATACGATTTATCAAAACCAAAGTTTAGCGGTGGAGGACTTGTCCGTGAGCAGTAGAAAGAAAAAACCTAAGAATCGTTTTGAAGGGCTTGTAAAACCAGCGTTTAAAGAAGCCATAGAATATTTAAAAGATGCTTATGATGCAATAGGTATTGACGAAATTTCTTTTAAAACAGGTCCACCGATTGTACGTGCTTTTTATCAGGACTTAAGAAAAGATGAAAGAAAAGCTAAACAAAAATACCCAGACTTATATAGAAAATGGAAAAAAGGTGAAGATTTATACAATAAAGGTGGTACAGTTATGAAAGATCAAATGCAGATGGCCTTCATGCAAGAAGGTGGTTTAAGAGATGACGGTATGGATATAGATCCAGTGTCAGGTAACGAAGTACCTCCGGGTTCTATGGCTAGTGAGGTTAGAGATGATATACCTGCTCAACTATCTGAAGGCGAGTATGTAGTTCCTGCTGATGTCGTACAATACTTTGGTGTAAAGTTTTTTGAAGATTTAAGAATGGAAGCTAAAAGAGGTTTAGCTGACATGGAATCTAATGGTAGAATAGGTGGTGAGCCTATGGACATGCCCCCATCAGATATGAATCAGGGTGGTATGATGCAAGGCAATGAGCCAACAATGCCAGTAGATACAGGCGTAGGATACAACGTTGGTGGTATGACATCAAACCTTTATAACGATCCTACTAAAATGGATCAGCAAGTTAGAAACGTTATGGCTGACAACCCACAAAATATGGATATGCAAAACCGTACTCAAGCTATGATGACTGCAGAACAGATGGATAGAATTAATCCACCACCACCATCTCCTAGAGGTTTTAACCCCGGTGGATTAACTGCTAGTGAAATAGCAGCTCGTAATTACATTACTAGTCCTACAACATTAAACCCAGTATTTGCAACTCCGGGTGCTACTTACATGACTCCACCATCGCCATCAACAATGGTTCCTCCTACTGGCGGAGTAGACTCTTCTATTCCTTCAGAAGAAAACTGTGCCAAGATGGGTATGGATTACGATCCAGTAGCTAAAATATGTATACCTAAAGCAGTAGCACAAACACCGCAACAGACTGGTGGTGGTAGTGATGATGGTGATCCTTTTGCAAATATGCCTAAGCCAGATCCTGATGCATGGATGGAAAAATATGATTATAGCGGTACTGATGAAGGTTTGAATAATCTTTTTGATCAAACAAAAGCTGCAATAGCTGGAGGTTCAGACCTTCCCGGCTTGATTGGAACTTTTGATAAAGGTGTAACAATGGCTCATAGTGCAGCCAATATTATTCTTTTACAAGCTCAAGGTAGAGAGGGAGAAGCTGGTCAGTTGTTAGAACAATGGAATAAAGCAAGAACAGGTGCTTTAAAATTAACTCCAAAAGAAATGATTGATGGAGATAGATTTGCTATACAAGCAGCTGGAGAACATGGCATATTATTAGATAGAGATATGATTAGTCCTATAGATAATAAACCACTGTTTAGAAATGATAGAGACTATGAAAAGTATAGAGTTAAGTATGACGCTGCTGTTAAAGAAAAACAAAAACAAGTTGTTGAAGAAACAACACCAGAAAAACCCGGAGATGATACATACTTAGGCGGTACAAGAATTGGTACAGGGGATAGTGGAACACCTATTTATAAACCCGGACCTACAACACCAAGACCAAAGCCTAGACCAAAACCAACTACAAAAATAGATATTAAAAAAGAACAAGAAAGCTCTGTTAACGTAGGTGGCCCGGGATTTAGAAGTTCTACACCTAAAAAGTCACCAACTAAAAAGTCACCATCCAAAAAACCAACAAGAGAAGAGCAGATGTTCGTTCAAGGAATTAACAAAGGCGGCTTGATGACAAAGAAAAAGAAATAACATCCGAATAACTATAAGGCTACCCAGCAATAACGCTGGCCCCAACATAAGGAGAATACAATGCCTGAATTACAAGCAGTAGAAACCCCAAAGACTGCCGGTTTTGTACAACGTGGAAGTAACTATGCACGTAAACAAGAACGGTTAAAAAAAGAAGAAGAAGAAATTGCTAAATTAGAGGCAGAGCAACGTGGTGAAGAAGTTGAAGAAAATGAACCCGATGGCGAAGGATCTGAGACAACCGAAGTACAGGCCACAGGTGATACCGAACAAAAAGAAACCGACATTAAAGAAGAAGCACAAGAAGATGATTCTAACTTAAGTCGGGAAGAAAAGTCTTTTAAGAAACGATACGGTGATCTTAGAAGGCACATGTCTGAAAAAGAAAAAGAGTGGAATGATAAGTTACAAGCACTCGAAAACAGAATGAAGGGTGAGTCTATTATACCACCCAAGTCAGACCAAGACATTGAAGAGTGGGCTAAAGAATACCCAGATGTAGCAGGAATAGTGGAGACTATTGCAGCTAAGAAAGCCCAAGAGATGTATAAGAAAGCTGAATCACGTCTAGCTGAGTTAGATGAAATACAATATGAAGCTACTCGTAAATCAGCAGAAGCAACAATTCGTGAAACACATCCAGACTTTGATACACTACGTAAAGCAGATGAGTTTCATGACTGGGCAGAAGCACAACCTAAATGGGTTCAAGATGCAATCTACGAAAACGCAGATGATCCAGCTTCTGTCGTAAGAGTTATTGATCTGTACAAGGTCGATAAAGGACTTACTAAAACTGCAAAGAAGGCAAGCAAAAAAGCTGCCGCATCTTTGGTAAGCAAAAACTCAAAGGCTAATGTAGATGTAGATGAATCTTCTGCTCAAATAAGAGAGTCAGAGGTCTCTAAAATGTCTGCAAAAGAATTTGAAAAACGTCAAGATGAGATTAACCAAGCTATGCGTAGCGGTAAATTCATCTATGATATGACAGGTAATGCACGATAGGTGTTGACAAAACAAAACCTTAGTGTATAACTAGGAGTATTTAAAGAGCCTCCCATCCGGGACTACCTCTCTTACTCTCACTAAAAACTTAAACACAGATGGGAACTACCTAAGCAAGTACAGGCCCGTAAGGATAACGGTTGGCCGACTGTTATCCTAACGCACCCTAGAAAACGTTTAGCCTCTTATTACGGTTGTTTGGGTTCCGCAAATTGAAACGCCAATAAATTCTAAGGAGAAGAACAATGGCTTTTACTTCCGCAGCGGGACATGGAAACTTACCAAACGGTAATTTTAGTTCCGTAATATATTCCAAAAAGGTGCAACTTGCATTCCGTAAGTCTACGGTTTGCGGTGACATCACAAACTCTGACTATTTTGGCGAGATTGCTGCTCAAGGCGATACCGTTAAAATTATCAAAGAACCTGAAATCTCAGTTAGTTCTTATGCTCGTGGTACAACAATCACTGCACAAGATCTTGACGATGAAGATTTCTCACTTGTTGTCGATAAAGCAAACTACTTTGCTTTTAAAATTGACGACATTGAAGAAGCTCACTCACATGTAAACTTCATGGACTTGGCTACAAACCGAGCCGCATATCGTCTATCTGATCAGTATGATCAAGAAGTTCTTGGTTACTTGTCAGGTTTTAAACAATCTGCCCTACATGCAAATGCAGGTGCTGTTAACGATCAAGTAAACGGTACTAAAGCAGTAAGCACTGCAGGTTCAGATGAACTGTTGACATCAATGAAACTCCGTAAGGATTCATTCGGCAACATTACAACAACTTCTGCTGGTGATCATTCGATTCCAGTGGCAGCTCGTTTGCCCGGTGCAACAGCACTACCAACTGCAACTGCTTCCCCTGCTATGGTTGTAGCAAGAATGAAGCGTTTGCTTGACCAACAACAAGTTGACAGTCAAGGACGTTGGCTAGTTGTAGATCCAGTATTTATGGAAATTCTAGCAGATGAAGATTCACGCTTCATGAATGCAGATTTCGGTGAGTCTGGTGGACTACGTAACGGTCTTGTCTTGAATAACTTCCACGGCTTCCGTGTATATACTTCAAGCAACTTACCGTCAGTTGGTACAGGATCAGGTACATCCGGTTCTGCAAACCAAAACTCCAACTACGGTGTCATCGTAGGTGGACATGATTCTGCTGTCGCAACTGCGGAGCAAATCAACAAAACTGAAACATATCGTGACACTGACAGCTTTGCTGACATTGTTCGTGGTATGCATCTATATGGCAGAAAGATTCTTCGTCCAGAAGCAATCGTTACTGCTAAATATAACGCAGCGTAAGGGAGGGATAAACAATGGCTTTACGAGACGTAACTCGCATTGAGACCGCTGAGATTGCTCACGGCTCTCTTACTACTAGCTCAACTCACGACATCGGTACGGTTCCAGATAACTGTGTAATCCTTGCTGCTGGTGCTGAGTGTACTGCAGCCGCTACTATTGGTGGTGCTAATGCAGTGAGTTTTGGTGTAACAGGTGGCGACACTGATATGTTGGGAACAGCAGATATCAATGGAGCTAAAACTTTGGGTGCTTCTACTACTACAGTAAACGGCATTACAAATGTTACCACTGCATCAACAACATTTACTGCTCTAACTGCAGGTTCAAATGCACCTTCAGCAGGTTCATTTAAGTTCTTTGTAGTATATGCCCCTATGGGTGGTACAGGAGCAGCTGCTGAAGTAGATCGTGATCTACTAGCATAAAATAACTTTAGGGGCTGCTTTAGGGTGGCCCCTTTAGAACATCTAAATGATACTTAAGGCTAAAAATAAATTATCTGATTGGGATATTAGGATATTTAACATAAGTGAAGTATATTCACAAATGGATGAAGCTGCTTTATTAGATAGAAATTTTTTAGCTGCTATAAAAAAATCATTAGATGATAAAGGTATGCTTTGGCCTCCTATAGTTTGGACACAAAAAACTTTTTTAGTTTATTGTCAAGAGCAACCACACAGGCAAGATCCTAATAAACTTGTAGATACAAATTTAAAGTATCGTTGTGCTATAGGAAACAACAGATTTAATTATGCTAAAGAAAATGGATATACACAAATAGAATGTGTTTATGTTCCAACTTGGCAAGATAAAGATGCAGTATTAGAAACAACTAAGATGGATTACTGCGTAGACTTTTAAACAAAGGGATTCAAACATGGGCATTACAACAGCAATGTGTACAAGTTTTAAATCGGAAGTTCTTGGCGGTGTCCACGATCTGGATACCCATACTTTAAAACTTGCACTAATTAAAAGTGGTGAGTCTGGTACATACGGTGCAGCAACCACTAATTACTCAGATGTTACAGGTAACTCTGATGAAGCTAGTGGTACTAACTATTCTGCAGGTGGACAAAACCTAGATAGTGCTACTATTTCTACAGACGGTACAACTGCAATTGTAGACTTTGCAGATGAAGTATTTTCTAACGTAACATGTTCTGCAGCAGGTTGTATAATATATAATTCCTCTGCATCGAACAAAGCAATATGCGTAATTTCTTTTGGTGGTACTGTAAGTGCTACAGCAGGTGACTTAACAATAGAATTTCCTGCAGCAGCAGCGAGTACAGCCGTAATACGTATTGCCTAATAAATGTCTTTCTATGACTCCTCTGATGCCCTATATGGCACAGGTAGGCATGGCACTGCTAGATACGGTAAAGTATCACCCAATGTAGCCGTATCGGGAGTTAGTGCAACTGGCGCAATAGAAACTGTAAGCGTTGGTGGTTTTGAAATTGACATATCTGAAAACCTACTTAGTGTATCAGCAACAGGTGCAATTGGTTCTGTCGGAGTAGGTAATAGTGCAACACTTACTGGTGTAAGTGCTACAGGTAGCATAAACACAGTAAAAGAAAATGTTGCAGAAGAATTAGGTAGTGTATCTGCTACAGGTGCTGTAGGCACAGTAGAGCCACAAGTAGATGAAGACTTACTTAGTGTATCTGCTACAGGCTCAATAGGTACACTCAAAGTAAATGTAGACGAAAGTTTAGCAAGCGTATCTGCTACAGGTGCAATAGGTACAGTAGAAGCTAAGACCTCTGAAGATTTACTAAGTGTAATAGCTACATTTACAGTAGGTACAATTAAACCTAATGTATCTGAAACACTAGGAACAGTAGTTGGTACATTTGGTATCACTGCAGCAACAGCTAGATCATCTTCTAAAGCAGAGATAGTAGGACTAGAATTAACTGGTTCTATAAATGCACCAGAACCAGTAGTAGACGAATCACTACAAAGTGTATCTGCAACAATATCAGTAGGTAGTATTAATGTAGGTATTACTGAAAAACTAGCAAGTGCATCTGCTTCTGCTGTAGTAAATCTACCTTCAGCAAACGTAGCATCAATACAGTTTGATTATGAAGCGGTTAAACATAGATATAACAAAAGAAGAACTGTTTTACTACCGAGGGTTGCATAATGCCTACCTCACCTTCAGAAAGAACTGTATTAGTAAGACCGCAAAATAGATTAGTTTTTATAGACGCACAAACTACTACCAGTTCTAAAGATAGAACAGTAACAGTAGAAAAACAAAATAGATTTGTATTTATAAAAAGAAAGCCTAGATCAGCAGATCGTGTTGTCTACGCAAATGAGGATTAAAAATGAGTTTTCGTTGGCCGAGCAAAGACCCTGATGAAACGTTAGACTACAGCGTAGACTGGTCAAGATTTCTTGACACAGCTACAATTAACTCCGTAATATGGTTTGTTAAGTCTAATACCTACAATGTAAAAACAAGATTAAATGCAGGGCAAAACTTAACCAATGCTTCTAGCAATGCAGTTACAGACACAATACAAAATGTATCTCAAACAAATACTAATACTGTTGCAACAATAAATATATCTGGTGGATCAAACAATGTAGAGTATACTTTCTTTTGCCAGATGACAGATGATACAGGAAGTACAGCAGAACGTAGTATTAAATTACGATTAAAGGAACGTTAAGATGGCTTATGATTATATTGGAATTATAAATGACATAAACCGTAGACTTAACGAAGTAGAGCTTACAGCAACTAATTTTTCTACAGCAACTGGTGAATATTCTATGATTAAAGATGCAGTTAATTCTGCAATTCGTTTTATTAATCAACATGAATACGAGTGGCCTTTTAACCACGTAGAAGAAACTGAAACATTAACTGCAGGTTTAGTAAGGTATGCATCTCCTACTGATTCTAAAACAATAGATTTTGATAGCTTTCGTATTAAACGAAATGACACACTAGGAAACGAAACTAGAAAACTTCGTTTATTATCTTACGAAGAATATTTAGAAAAATATTCTGATTACGAATATAATACTTCAACTAATGTACGTGCTTTACCAGAGTTTGTTTTTAGAACTCCAGATGATGGATTTGGTATAATAGCTCCACCAGATAAAGCATACGAATTAGTTTATGAATATTATAGATTACCTGTTGATTTGATTAATAGTACTGATGTACCTACAGTGCCAGAACAATTTAGACATGTAATTGTAAATGGTGCAATGCACTTTGCTTATATGTTTAGGGGTGAGTCACAAGAAGCTATGCTTATGCAACAAAAGTTTGAAACTGAAATAAAACAAATGAGAGGTCTGTATATTAATCGTTATGACTATCTTAGATCTACTATTGTAAACAGAAATACAGCCGCTACTACTATTCAGGTCAACTAATAAATGCCTACAAATCGTGAAACATATCCCATTAAGTTTAGTGGTGGGCTTATAACTAATATGAGTCCTTTGCAGCAAGGTATTGAAATGCCCGGTTCTGCACGAATACTAAGAAACTTTGAGCCATCTATTGAAGGTGGATATAAAAGAATACTGGGATATGACAAATACGATTTAGATACAATACCACCTTATGGTATACCTGTAGTGCATGGTGCAAGTCAAACTGGTACAACTTTAAATATTGCAAACATTAGACAAACACCAGAACAAGGTGACAAGTTTAAACTAGTACATGTTACTGCAAACATAAATGGCACATCTACTATTGGTACTGCAAATGGGCCTACTGCCCTTGTTAACGGTGCAGTAACAGCAAGCAACACTATTATTGTAGACACTGTTGCTTCAGGTACTATAGCAAAGGGTCAAACTTTAACAGGCGTAGGTATTCCAAGTAACGTCACAGTGTCTAGTGTTACAGCAGGAGCAACAGGTAATTTTACTGTAGTACTGTCTAGCAATGTAACTGTAGCAGATAACTTATCTTTACAGTTTACTTTTAAAACTACTACTTTTGCAGTAGACGGTGTAGTAGGAACTATACAAACAGGTATGGAAGTTGTTGGCACTGGTATACCAAGAGGCACAACAGTACAGGCTTTTTCATCACCAAATGTTACAATAGGTAGTGCTGCCGATACTTTATCACTAACACTTGCAGATGATACTGCACTAGAGTTTAAAACTGAGTATACTATTGGTGCAAGTATTACTTTTGATGATGATGATAATAGAGCAACAATAGGCATATCACCTGCTCTTACTGCTTCACCTGCTAACGGAGATGAAGTAGAGTTTACAAGTACAACTACAAATCATCTTACAATAGGGTGTGGTGTATTTCTTGACTCAGTTATTGTAGCCAGAAATGAAAGTTTAATTAAAACATCTGGCAGTGGATTTACACTAGTAAATGTACCTGTATACGGAACAGTGCTTGTAAATGCTGGATCACAGACTGGTACTACACTAAACGTAGATGGATTAAGTTCTACCCCACAAATAGGTGATGTATTTAAAATTGCAGGTGTTGATAAAATTTACACCTTAACTGCAACACCAACAGTTAATGATGCAGGGGAGGCAGCTTTAACAATTGATCCTGCTTTAGCTAGTTCTCCTGCAAATAACGCTGCGTTAACTTTTTTAAGTACGTCAAGAGAAAATGCTGGTAAAACTAGATTTTCTAGGTATAACTATACCGGAACAGAAAAAATAGCTATTGTTGATGGTATTAACAAACCTGCAGTATACGATGGATCTTTGTTTACAGCACTTAATAGTGCACCTACAGATGTAAATGCGGCAGAGTTTGTAGTAAATTTTAAAAATCAATTATTTTTTGGTAAAGGTAACTTATTAACTTTTACTGCACCTTTTACAGATAATGACTTTACAGCAGCTAATGGTTCTGGTACAATATCTGTGGGAGCAAACATTACCGGTCTGGTTGTATTTAGACAGCAACTTATTATTTTTACTGAAACATCTATATCTCAGTTGACGGGAAACACAGTAAATGATTTTCAGTTACAGCCAATAACTATAGACATAGGTTGTGTAGATAAAGATACAATACAAGAAGTCGGTGGTGACATAATGTTCCTTGGTCCAGACGGACTACGACTTTTAAGTGGCACAGAAAGAATTGGTGACTTTGGATTAGGTGTTGTATCTAAAACAATACAGAAAGAAGTAACAGACTTTATTACAGCTAATACATCTTTTACCAGTGTAGTTATCCGTAATAAGTCACAATACAGAATATTAGGTTATAATAATAATATTGCTCAAGCTAACGCACAAGGTATACTTGGCACACAGATGGCAGGTCAAGGTGGTGAGGGAATGTCATGGGCAGATATAAGAGGAATAAGAGCATACGTAGCAGATAGTAGGTTTTACCAAAACTCAGAAACAATTGTATTTGCAAATAACGATGGTTATTTATATCAAATGGAAGAGGGTAATAGTTTTGATGGCAGTAATATACAAACAACTTTTGCTACACCTTATATGCCAATTAACGATCCAAGGGTACGTAAAACATTTTATAAGATGTTTTTATATACCGATCCACAGGGTAGTGTTTCGTTTGATGTAAGTTTAAAACTAGACTTTGACCAAAAAAATAGTGTTCAGCCAACACAAATAGACTTTAATAACGCTACAGGAACAGTTGCATTTATGGGTCAGGCTACATACGGATCAACAGCGGTATATAGCTCTAAACTAAAAACACTGTTTGAAACACAAATAATCGGATCAGCATTTGTCGTATCTTTACAGTATACATCAGATAGCGTAGATCCACCATTTTCTTTAGATGCTATAACATTAGAGTACGCTACAAACACGAGAAGGTAAAAACATGGGAACAGGCTACACACGTAACGATACAGCAAATAATATTGCTGATGGTAACGTTATTAACGCTGCAGACTTTGACGGTGAATACGATGCCATCGAAGCTGCATTTAATTCTTCCAGTGGTCACACACATGATGGTACTGCAGCTGAAGGTGGTGCTATTACAGTTATTGGTCCTGCCCAACAACTAGTTGCAACATCTACAGCTATTAACCCTAGTACAAATGCAGGGTTAGATTTAGGTACATCATCACTACAATTTAAAGATTTATATGTTGATGGCGTTGCTTATATAGACAGTTTTAGTGGAGACATGTCTATTGACACGAACAACAAATTACAGTTTCGTGATGCAGATTTATCTATAAGTTCTACTGCAGATGGGCAGTTAGATGTTGCATCTGATACAACAGTAAAATTTACTTCTCCAGAAGTTATAATGACAGATGATGTAAGATTACAGAGTGATGCTGCTGTTCTTACATTTGGTGCAGATGATGATGTTAAACTTACACACGTAGCTGACACAGGACTTGGAGCAACAGCGGCTAGTGGTTTTCAACTATTACTACAAACATCAGACATATCTGTAGACAACGGTAACACTATTGGTAAGATTAGTTTTAATGCTCCACTAGAAGATAGTGGATCAGATGCTATACTTGTAGGTGCAGAAATTGATGCGGTGGCAGAAAATAACTTTGGTGCTGCAGACAACTCTACTGCCCTTGTATTTAAAACAAATACTAGTGCTGCAGCTACAGAGCGTGTACGTATTAAGTCAGATGGTGACGTAGTATTTAAAGGTGCAGCTTATGATATGGCATGGGATACTAGTGCTAACGCATTAGACTTTCCAGATAATGCAAGTGCTGTTTTTGGTACAGGTGATGATCTTACAATTAAACACAATGGTACAAATTCTTCTATAGTAAATACAACAGGGGAGTTGACAATACAAGGAGATGGTGTTACAATACAAAGTGACACCGGTACTGAAAAATATATGGATATGGATGTTAATGGTGCGGTTAACCTATATCACAACAATGTAAAGAAAATAGAAACAACAGCAGACGGTGTAGATGTTAGTGGAGATATTAGCGTTGGTAATCTTAACGTAGATACAAACACAATATCTTCTACAGATACTAATGGTAACATAAATTTGTCACCAAATGGTACAGGTACTGTTGTAATTAATACTGATCTTGATGTAGATAACGTTAACATAAATGGTAATGCTATTACATCAACAGATACCAATGGAAACATTGATATAAATCCGAATGGCACTGGTATCGTTAAACTAAAATATAACAATTCGGATGTATTTGTAACAAGTGCCACTGGTGCAACTTTGACAGGTGCAATAGCTGCAACTACTTTTAGTGGTGCATTAGACGGTACTATATCATCAGCTACAACAGCAACAACACAAAGTGCAGGTGATGACAGTACAAAAGTAGCAACAACTGCATATGTTGATGGTGCTACTGGTACTGGTACTGCACAATCAGACGGCAATGCACTTGCATTTGCAATAGCTTTAGGGTAAAATAATATGGCAAACACATTTAAAAATTATGTAAGTGCGGCTGTGGGAACTTCAGAGACAACAGTCTACACCGTACCATCAAGTACTACTGCAGTTATTATTGGTTGTAACGTAGCCAATGTAACAAGTAGTCAAATAAGAGTCACTGTAAAGGTAGCAGACACACATGTTGTAAAAGAAGTACCTGTACCTGCAAACTCTGCAATATCTGTTTTAGACGGTAAGATAATTGCAGAAACAACAGATACTGTAAAGGTAACATCTAATACAGCAAGTAGTGCTGATGTAATAGTGAGTGCATTGGAGCAAACATAATGAGCAAATATATTGGTTCTCCTGTAGTAAGTCTCAGCACAGATACTGTAGACGTAACAGGAGATATTACAACTACAGATGCTACACCAGAAGTTATCATAGTAAATGATACACACGAAGATACCGATGGTGGGCGTGAAGGTAAAGTCACGTTTAAAGGACAGCAGTCTGGTGGAGAAGAAACTACACTAGCACAGATACAGGCTTCACATGACGGTACATCAGACGATGAAAAAGGTGAACTCATATTCAAGACCAATGATGGCTCTGACGGTGCTAGTCCAACTGAAAGAATTAGGATAGATTCTCTTGGTCATGTTGGGGTTAATACATCTTCACCTGATGCTAATAGTTTTGGAGCAGGTAATGGAATCTTAACTGTAGCTTCAGACACAGGTAGTGCCAAGACTGCAATGATTAATCTTGTTGGTGATGGTAACGATACTGATGCTACAAGAGTAGCTTCTTTATTTTTTAATGATGCCTCTGCAACAGGAGCAGGTGCTACTATTGCAGGAATAGAAGCCTATAGAGCTTCTAACCATGCTACTGACCCCGGTGCAGACTTAATTTTTAACACTAATATTGGTTCAACTGGTGGGTATGCTGAAAGAATGCGTATTTTGGGAAATGGGGTAACTCTAGTAGGCAAATCGGCTGATGACAATACTAGTTCAGGGGCAACTTTTTCATCTGGAGGAAATGGTTTTGTTAGGTCAGGTGCAGGGGTGGCTAGTTTTAATAGAACATCTAGTGATGGAACTATTATAAGTATTCAACAAGCAGGAACTACAGAAGGAACTATTTCTGTTTCAGGCTCAACTGTTTCCTATAACGGTGGTCACTTAGCTCGTTGGTCCCAATTAACAGACGGTTCAAAAGATACAAGCATCGTCAAAGGCACTGTGATGACCAACTTAGATAAGATGGCTGTTTGGTCACATGATGCAGTAGAGGCACAAGATGCAGTAGTAGGTGATGATGGTAATCTTGTAAGTAGAGCAGTTGACGCAAGAGATGCTTATACGGAAGATAATGAACAATTAAACTGTATGGCTGTGTCATCTGTAGAGGGTGACTCAAATGTTGCAGGAGTTTTTGTGAATTGGGATGATGATGATGACGAGTTCAATGACATGAATGTAGCAATGACAGGTGATATGGTTATTCGTATTGCTAAAGGAGTTACTATAACTCGTGGTGATTTACTTATGTCAGCAGGGGATGGCACAGCTAAACCACAAGGCGATGACATTGTTCGAAGTAAAACTATAGCAAAAGTTACATCAACAAACGTGAGCCATACATATGATGATGAATCATATTTAGTGCCATGCGTATTAATGGCTTGTTAAGGAGAAAATAATGTCAGGATATATAGGCCCAGTACCAGTACCACAGGGTATACAAGAAAAACAAAGTTTTACAGCAACTTCAGGACAGACAACTTTTAACACTAACGGTTATACAGATGGTGCATTTATTAATGTATTTCTAAATGGTGTACGCCTTGTAAATGGTACAGACTATACAGCCACAAACGGTAGTGATGTTGTACTAGCATCTGCAGCTAGTGCTAGTGACGTACTAGACTTTGAAACGTTTAACTCTTTTAGTTTAGTTGATCAAACATTTGATAATGTAACACTAAAGAACCCTACCCATGAAGACACAGACGGTGGTAGAGAAAGTGCAGTATCATTTAAAGGTGAGCAATCTGGTGGTGAGATAAGCACACTGGCTCAGATACAAGCTAGTCACGATGGTACATCTGATGACCAGAAGGGTGACTTAATCTTCAAGACTAATGATGGTAGTGACAATGATGCACCTACTGAGGCATTTAGGGTAGATAGCGGTCAAAATATTTTAGTAGGGCAATCTAGCACAACAACACCTGTGTCTGCAAATACAGTTGGTACTGCATTGCAATCTGGTGGTCGTTTAGAATTAACTTGTGACGGAAACACTCCTATACGTTTAAATCGTAAATCATCAGAAGGTGCTATAGCACAATTTCGTGAAGACGGAGCTACAGTGGGGAGTATTTCTTCTCGTGGCGGTGTTGCAACAAATCTTATTCTGAGAACTGCAACAGGACAAGGTGCAGGGATTGGTGGTGCTAATAGTGGTGTGCTTCCTTGTGATGAAGATGGATTGCAAGATGATGAAATAAATTTAGGAGCATCTGGAACTCGTTGGGATGACATCTTTGCTACCAA
>CEUX01010859.1_pt1 | contig 21635 bp, 32 predicted proteins | sample 531361 | NCBI WGS metagenome assembly CEUX01 (sample SAMEA2622736, study PRJEB7988) | marine metagenome | isolation source: saline water (ENVO:00002010), including
AGCGATCCAGCGCACAGCGGCCGATCTCCGGAGAGCGTCCCAAGGTCGCCTGACACAGAGCCAGGCAGAAGCCCGCGTCCGCGCGGCAAAACTGCAAGGCGACAAGCAGCGCGAGAACCGAAACCGCTAGACCTCCCCTGGAGTCACCATGCCCGCGATCACCACGCTTCCTGACATCTCCGCGCCTATCGGCGTCCCCTACGGACTGTTCGATGTGCTCGGCGGTGCCTTCTCCGCCACGTTGGCTGGCAATCTCACGCTCACCACGGATCACCCGCTGGTGGTGAAGCTCGATCCGGGCGGCTCTGGTCGCGATGTGACGCTGGAGGCCGAAGCCGGAGCCGCTGGCCGCTTCCGTCTGATCGTCAACTCCGCGGACGCTGCCGAAGTGCTCACGGTGAAGAACGACGCTGCGGACACGATCTCCACGCCCACACAGAACCAGGCGGCTCTGGTCTACTGTGACGGAACCGCGTGGACCGAGATCGCCGTCATCACGATTTCCTTCACCTGATGAGTTCTGGAGAGACCGAGTACACGTACCGCCAAGGGGGGCCGGATGTCCTCCAGCGGGCACGCGCAAATACCGTCACGCTCGAAGTGTGGCGGGATGGCGCGAAGGTGGCTCCGTCTGCCGCTACGGTCTCTCTCATCCGCCCGTCCGGGACGTTCGTGGTCCAGGACGCGGTGGCCAGCATTGTGTCCGACGTGGCCACGTACACGATCGGCGCTGGGTCTCTCCCAGTGTCCGAAGATGTGGGGCGCCTGTACCAGCTCCGCTGGACGCTCACGATCGGCGGGCTGGCTCGGACGGTAAACCGGGCTTGTACGCTCGCCCAGTACCCCATGGTCCTTCCGGTCACGGACGCCGATCTCACGGATGGCGAATACCCGGATCTGGTGGACCAGTTGGGGGACTACGGCTCGAACCTCCAGACCTTCCTCTCTGCGGCTAAGCGGGATGTCCTCCGCGAGCTGGAGCAGGCGGGACAGTGGCCGGACATCATCACGGGACCGTCCGATCTCTACGAGCCGATCCGGCAAAGCGCGTTCGTCAAGATCTTCCGCTTCCTCTTCTCCACAAATGACTCCGAGCGCTCGGAGCGTCTGATGGAGCTACACCGCGCGGAATACGCCAAGGTCATGAAGGATCTACGGGTCCGCATGGATCGGGATGATGACGGGCTCCCAGACGGAGAGCGCCGGGAGTCCGTGAGCCGGACGATCCACCGTGGTGGCGCGCGCTTCCGGCGTCGTCGTCGCTCCGCGCTCTGGTAGCCGCATGGCTGGCACGCTCTCCCAGCTTCGGCAGTTCTTCGCAACCCGGATCGCTGCTACCAGCACCGGCGGATTAGGGCAGGGTTCGATCACCAGCCCCACCTGGAAGCAGGAGCGCTCCCCCTTTGCGCTCCTGGATGAGCCGAAGGCGCGGACTCATCTAGCCTTCTCCTGTCAGATCGCGGACGCCATCTTCACGGATGCCGGGGACGGTAGCTCCACTTCCTCCCGCTACGTCGTGGAGGCTTCCGTGGCTGTGCTCTTCCTGTACAGGATCCGGGCCAGCCGTCAGGCGGATGTGGACAAAGCCGCCACCGCTGCGGAGGCTGTGGCCCGTTCGATCATGACGCTGGGCACAGAGGATCGGGAGTATATGATCCTCCCGGATCTCCTCTTCTCTCCCACCTTGACGGATGATGGAGAAGCGCTGCTAGTAGAGCAACGCTACCGCGTCCGCTTCGATACCACCATCGGCACCTAGGAGCGCCCCATGGCTTCCCGCTACACATCCCGCCTCATTACTGTGAAGTTCCAAGACGCAGACAGCCCGGTCAATGAGATCGTGGCCGGTCCGGGACCGGGCGATCTGACGATCGGCGACACGAACGCCGAGAACGCAGAGCGGATCCGCGTTCTGGACCGCGGCCAGTTTGACGGCTTCGTCCTGGGCGATGATCTGGAGCAGGAAGTCTCGATCACGCTGGGGATCAAGAACGAGGAGCTTACACACGGCACGGACGCGCGAATCCGTGACTTCGTGATGAAGACCGGGAGCTTCGCTTCCAACGTCAGCACGGACCCGACCATCTACGCGATCAAGGTTCTGGTGACGCTGGACGATGGCGCCACGTCTACCACCATGACGCTCCCGGTTGTCCAGGGCTCGGTGAACTTCACGGAAGCCAAGGAAGGGGCCACCATGGTCTTCTCCGGCACCAACAACGGCGCGATCGTGGTGGCCTGATGGGGTACACCACGAAGCCCAAGAAAAAGAAGACCAAGAAGGGCCGCTAAGCCCTCGAGGGAGACAGCATGATCACGATCGATGGAAAGGAGCACGAAGCAGAGCCGCTCTTCGTGCCGGTGCGTCTCGAGCTTCGGGACCACTTCATGGAAGCGGAAGGCGACCCGAACCGGCTCATGCTGGTGAGCGCGGCTTCTGTGGCTCTGTCCCATCCCACTCTCCTGGGCCGTCCGAAGGTGGACCAGCGCCGCGAGCTTCGCGCCGATCTGGTGGCCTATGGGGAGGAAGCGCTCCACGCTCTTGTGATGGGCGGGTGGAGTCTCAAGCGCGTGATGGAGGACGGATCCCAGTGCCTCCTGGACTCGCTCCGCGAGATCCCAACAGACGAGGAGATCGCAGAAGCCCAGGATTTTACCGAAGCGCGGACGGAGGAGGACTCCACCAGCTCTACGTCCGCGCTGGTCTCCAGCACCTAGGGGATCCGCTGGCCTGCTATCGTCTGGCGAGGACAGACCGAGAGGCGCTGCTGGTGCTTCTCGGCTTCGAGACCTTCCAAGCCAGGAGACAGAAGCCCATGAGCACTCCCCGGAACGTGGTGGGGAACGTCGAAGCGCTCCAGCGTTTCCAGGTAGAGTGACCCATGGCGCTCTCCGAGTTCTTCCAGCGGCAACGCCAATACACCCCGAAGGCTTCCGCGGTCCGAAAGGCGGCAGTCTGGAGGGCTCGCGGCTCCCGCTATCTCCGCGGCTACAACATCCGCTTTGATCCGTCCATGCTGGTGAGGCCGGATCCGAAGACGGGTGAGAAGATCTTGGCCTTGATCAATCAGGTGTATCCAGCGATCGCTGGCGCCTTCGATAAGCACATGGGCGCCCTAGCGGTGGAAGCCTTCGACAAGTGGCCGATCGATACCGGGCTCTCCAAGTCGCTGCTAGGGCTTGAGTACTTCGCCAGAGACGACACGCTCTCCGGACAGTTCGTCTGTACGGCTCCCTATGCCTACTTCATCCGGGACCGGAGCGCGGAGCGGAGGCGAGCCAAGAACCGCGCGTTCAGCTCTGCCGAGCTTGAGATCATGAGCAACCCGCCGGACGGGGCGTCACGGAAGATGTGGCAGCAGGCGTGCCGGGTGGCCGCTCGTCGCATCGATCCGATCACGTATGGCTACTGTGTGGGCGTGGCCAAGCGGATCAAGGGTGCCACCGGGAAGCGGCGCCGGACGCGGAGAGGAAGACGAGTGGCCGATCGCCTGGTGTTCCGTCCGGGTAAGAAGACCGCCCAAGAGATCGCCGAAGACATCGCCAAGGCGCTGGGGGACTGAATGGCTACCGAACGCAGAGACATCGCGCTCAGCATCATCGCGGACACCAAGCGCTACCAGCAGGAGCTGGCCAAGCTTCCCCGGATGACAGACGAAGCGGCCAGCAAAGCCGCTGTGATGGCGATCAAGCAGCAGATCCGGGAAGAGAACGAGAAGGCACGGATCCGAAAGAAGGCGATCGCGGACCGGCTCCGGGAGGAGACCAAGGCGGAGCGGGATCGGGTTCGTGTGGCGGAGCGCGCCAACAAGGAGATCGAGGGCTCCTACCGGGACCAGTTTGGAGCGATCAAGGGCTTGTCCGGCGCTGCCTTCGGCGGTGTCGCCGGGGACGTGTTCGATCTCGTCGAAGTCCTTACCGGCGTCGGGAAGGGCATGGCTGTGGTGGGCGCGGGGCTCGCGGCCTTGTCCATTGCTCCGGAGCTTATCCGCGGCGTTCATGAGTTTGCGGATGGTGCGAGAGAGAGCGCTAAGGCGCTGGGGCACACGTTCACCAGTGAGCAGGTATCGAGGGTGGGCGCCTTCGAAGCGTCTACAAGACAGTTTGAAGACGCTCTCAATGAGTTGAAGATGGAGTCCCAGATCTTGGTGGGCTCTGGGCTCACGCCCATGATCCAGGCCATGGCCCAGGTTCTCTCCGGGATCAACAACATCTTGGATTCCGATCCGGTCCACTACTTCTCCGAACTTGTGGATGCTGTGGGGGACAGCAAAGACCAATTCCTGGAGATGTTGGGGCCGATCGATGATGTGGCGATGGCCATCCTTCGGATCCCGGAAGCGCCGCTCCGTCTGCTGATGGCCTTTGGCGATGCTCAGGCGGACTTCTCGCCCATGGCCGCGGAGATCCTCAAGGTCTCGGACGCTATGGAGGACACAGGAGAAACGGCAAAGAAGACCGGGAAGGTCTACCACGACGAAGCAAAGAGCATTGAGCAGATCTTCGATGATCGCGCCAAGGCCATTTCCGCTCAGCAGAAGATGGAACAGGAGGCTCTAGCAGACATAGAGGCGGCTCGGAACGAGGAAGCGCGGCAAGATCGCGCGCGGTACCAGGCGCGGATCCAGTTGGGCAAGGATGCCACAGCCTCCGCGATCGCTGACATGGAGGCGGAGGCGGAAGCTGAGCGACAGGTGCAGCTCCTGCAAGCAGAGAACCACCAGCGGGCAATGGCGCGCGAGGAGGAAGCCAAGCGGCAGCGGGAAGAGCGCCGGGAGGAGCTTGAGCAGGAGATGCTAGCGCTAGCCGATCTCCAGGGAATCGCGGTGGGCGCCGCTGCCTCCTTTGCGGATCTGAAGTTCCAGGCAACGCGAGAGGGCGCCGAAGACGCCACCAACAAGGCGGACAAGCTCAAGCAGGAGATCGAACAGCTCAAGGGCACGATCAAAGACGCCAACGCTGAGGAGCGCCGCGAGATCCAGCAGACGATCCGAGACAAGGAAGACGAGCTGGCCATTGCGGAAGTCGAGGCCAAGCAGGCTAGGCGCCTGGCGCGCAAGCAGTTCAAGGAAACCAAGGGGCTCCGGATATCGGAGGCCATCATTAACGGAGCGGCGGCCGCAGTTCGGGCTCTTGCGGAGCTTGGGCCGGTCGCTGGGGCCATCGCTGCGGCTGGGATCGCAACCACGACCGCGGTTCAGGTGGCCACCATTCGCGCCCAGAAGCCTCCGAAGTTCCACATGGGTGGAATGATCGAACCGGACGAGCAGATCTCCGTCCTGCGCCGCGGAGAGGCTGTGCTCAATGAGCGAGCGGCCCAGCGGCTAGGCCGACAGACGATCGAAAGCTTGAACCGGGACGAACCACTAGGGAACGTCAACATTTACTTGGGAGAGGACTTGCTCCGCTCCCAGCGGCTCCAGCGCACTCTCCGCAGCGGCGCGCATTCTGCGGTCGGCGCTCGTTCGCCATACATCGGACGCTAGGAGGCACCCATGGCCAGGCTCGATCGCACTCCTCAAGGGCTCGCGCCCATCGATCAGCGCTACACCGAGAGCGCGATCAACGACACCCACTCCAGCTTCACCCAGTCCGATCCTCGTCCTGGCGTGAGCGTGGCGACGAACGCGAAGCAGAACGCGGCGCCGGTTCTGTCTGGAGCCCAGGAAACGGCGATCGATCTGAAGGTCTCGAAGAGTGGAGATCCGTCAATCGAACGACGCGGAGCGGCCTACCTGTGGAAGAAGGACTCCGAGAGTTCGGAAGACTACCGCGGCTGGGCGTCTCCCATCTGGTGGACGCGGAGCTCCTCGATCCACTTCTCCGGAGTGGCCGCGATCACGACCCTGGACGCTTCGGTGGACCATGACTCCCAGGGGGTCTCCATCATCTACGCGGAGAGCACCACCACTCCACTCTCCTGGCGCCGCCTCACCGAGAGTGACCAGACGCTCTCCGCCTCTGCGCAAGTGCTCACGGTGGGAGGCGGTGCGGGCTCCATGACTGGCCCAGCGTCGATCGCCTCGCTGCCGGATGGGCGCCGGATCGTCCTCGAGATGAACGGACCGGCCAACCTGCAAGGGCCAACCGTCTACAGCCAGGACACTCCCACAGGCTCCTGGACGGAACTGTCGGACGATCCCTTTCCTGGTGGTACCTCCTTCGTCTCTGGCTCCATCCAAGCCGTCTGGCTCCGCTACGCGCGCGGCCAGTTGATCTGCCTGATCACGGACTCCGGCAACCAGACTCACCAGCTCGCGTCCGCTGACTTGGGCGCCTCCTTCCGCTTCGTGGAGACCATCACTGGAAGCGCCGGGAACCAAGGGGCGGGCGTCGACGTGTTCCCAGACGGAACCATCCTGGTGGCCTACCACGACACGACCAACGACAAGCTGAGGACGCGGCGCCTTGGCTCCGCCTTCGAGCCGATCAGCGAAGCCGCGAACGTGGACCTTCCAACGGGTAGCGATGTCACCCAGCAGGAAGTCCCACTCTCCGTCTCCGTGGACTCGGACGGGACCGCCTATGTGGTGACGTATGACACCGTAAACCAAGGAGCCGGACGCGTTCGCCTGCTGATCTACGAGAGCACGGACGGCGCGTTGAGCTGGGCGCAGTACACCTCCAGCCCGCTTGGCTCCCTCGAGCTGGGCGGCTTCGATCTGGTCCGCTCCGTGTGCGCCTTTGGGCGGCTGTATGTGCTGGCGGCGCTCACCACCGCGACTGGAGCCACGCTTCACTGGACCAGCGGCTGGTCCAACGTCACGCCCGGAACCACGCACACGAACACATCCCGGACCGGCTTTGCTGGAGCGGCCCAGACCACCGCGGGGCTCTTCGGGAACTGGTGGTCTTGTGCTCTGCCAACAGCGGGGAACACTGGCTACAGCCCGTTTGGAGCAGGAACCCACACGCTAGTGGGAAGCAGCGACGATCAATATCTGCAAGTCGTCACCAGCTCGAACACGGAAGGATTCAGCGGCCAGCAGACAAGCGTCACAGCCGGAGCATCCGCGGCTGTGTGCTGGTCTATGCGGGTGCTCGCTGGCGGTGGGCTCTCCTCCAATCTGATCGCGGTGAGCCTCCGTCACGTCACAGCAGGCGGAGCCGGGATCACGCTGAACGTCCGCTATTCCACCACCGCGGTCCGGCTCACGGACGGGACGAACGATCGGGACGCTGCGCTCACCACCACCGATCGGCGGGACTACCTGTTGGAACTTGTGGGGACCACCGCGCGGCTCTACTCCCGGCCGGACCCTTCGGAAGTCTGGGATCTGCTGGGCTCCATCGTTGGAGTGGCTACGAGCGGAACACCCACCTTTGCGCGGACAAGCTGGGGACACCTAGCGAGCGGGAGCGCCACTTCTCACTGGTGGCACATGTCGCACCGTCACGAGGGAGCGGACATCCTGCGCTCTTTCGGCTCTGGGATCTCGGACCAGGTGGGGAAGCGGATCGCGGGGAACGCCTACCCGCTGCCGGATGTGGGCTCCTCGAGCCTGGCCGCGTTCCTCCGTGTGGTGGGTGGGCACAACCGCGCGATCGGGACTCCGGACTTCAACCTGGATCCGGCGTATGACTTCCCTGTGGGCGCGCTCTTCCCGGACCAGAGCCCGTCTCCGTCCGCCACCTGGCGGAGCACAGGAACGGGCGCGGTGGTGGACATCGTGGTGGAGCTACAGTCCGGCGTGGACTCCCGCCTGGACGAAGCGCTCCCGGTCGTGCTCCTGCGTGGCGCGAACTTCAAGACCATGGAGATCGCCACTGGGACGGCTGCCGGAGTCTTCACCACCCAGATGACGCTGGACCTGTCCGCGGATCTGACGTCCACGCTCTACAACCGAAGCGGAGACGCCATCACGATCAACGGTACGCCGATCGGGACTGGGGACTTTCGCTGGCTTCACGCGGACGAGCTGGTGGGTGGGTCCATTGACTTCGGCTCTGGAGTGGTTCGGAAGATCTTGAGCCATACCGCGGGCTACCCATCGAGCGCGGCCACCGTGGTTCCCACCTTCCGGATCGATGATCCCGGCTCGGTGCCAGCGTCCGGGACGATGCAACTGATCCACCACAGCGGAGTGGCTGTGCTCTCCGAGTACACGCCAGCCGCCACACGCTTCTGGCGCTTCCGGATCCCAGTTCAGACCACAGCGGACGGCTACTTTGAGGCCGGAGCCATCGCGCTGGGTGCGGCCATCGTGCCGGGGAAGCGCTGGGCCGAAGGCTTCACGATGGCTGTGGAGCCCATTGTGGCGTCCAGTGACTCCCAGAGCGGGACAAGGCGCCTAGAGGAGAGAGGAGAGCCCAGAAGGCGCCTCACGGTCTCCTGGGCGCACGGCTCCAAGCTGGACCGGCTGCGCTCGGCTCCGGCTACGGTGGACACCTTGAGCGCTGGAGCAACTACTCCGGCTCTGGCTGGACGGGATGATGTGGTCTGGCAGCTCGAAGCGCTGCAGAAGCGCTCCAAGTCTGGCCAGCTTCCGCTGGTGGTCATTCCCAAGATCCCGGCCACGTACACCACGATCACGGATCCCAGCCTGTACCTCTTCGGCGTGCTTGAAGGCACCGTCCAGAGCGCCCAAGTGGTGGGAGATGAAGGCGTCTCCGAGTACGTGAGGATCGAGTCTCTCACCGTGACGGAGCTTGTCTGATGGCACTTCCGAAGAGCTGGCGGGATCTGGTAGGGACTTCCGGCCGGTTCGTCCTGGCGGTGGACTGGTACGAGGAGGGGACGCTCTACTTCTCGGATCAGTCCTTCACGCTCGGAAGTGACCAGGGGGATCTCCAGGTGGAGAGCGGTCTGGGGTCCATCACTGTCAACCGGGCGAACGCCTCCCCGGAAGTGCGGATCGAGATCGATACCCAGCGGGTGGACTGGCTGGCGAGCTGGCGCCGTGGGCTCTTCATTGAGCGGATCCCGGCTCGGCTCTATCGGTGGCACACTGGGGATACCCTCGAGGACACCCGGCTCCTAGTGGACGGCTTCCTGGGCTCCGTGAGCCTGGCGGACCCGACAGCCCGCGGACGCCTGGCGGGAGTTCTGCGGACGCGAGATCGGAGCGTGGGACAACTGCTTCCAAGCACGACGATCGAAACGTCAGCGATCCCTGCGATCATTGTTCCCGGCGCTTCGCTGCCTGGTGTGCTGACTGCTGGCGGACCTAGCCTTGGACTGTCCAGGCCCGAAGTCTTCGGGCGTCCAGGCACTCCGGACGCGGCTCCGGCGGTTCCCCTGCTGGAGCTGACGCTCAATGATGACACGCTAGCCGCTGGCGGTGGGACACCCAAGCCCGCGGTCTGGATGTTGTGCGGCCATGCCTTGCGAACCAGCGCGGTCCGGATCTGGACAATGGGCGTTCCCAACTTCGTGGCGGACGCTACGGTGGTTCTGGAGCAGGATCTCCTCTTGCGGTCCTTCTCTGTGGTGGAGTTCATCACGAACCCCTGGGGCTCATCCGCTGCGGATCGGGTGAACACAGGTGGAGAATACTGGTGGGGCTTCCTTGATACGGGCGCCGTCGTCCAGGAGGGCCGCTCCAATCCCTACCGGCCGGGAGACCTTCGCGGGCTTGGCGATGTGCTCCGCTACCTCTACGAACGGATCGGAGGACGGAAGATCGATCTAGGACGGATGGAGAGCTACGCGGCCGATCTGAACCAGTACCAGATCGATTGTGTGCTCACGGAGCCTGTGGAGCTTCAGGAGTGGATCGACGGAGAGATCCTGCGGGTGTACCCGGTCCGCATCATTGAAGGGCCGCAGGGTCTGTACTGTCGGCGCCGCACCTTCCGCGCAACGGAGGCGGACGCGGTGGTGACGCTCACCACGCGGAGCACAGCCGGGATCCTGGTGGCTGCGGACTCTCCGCTCACGCCCATGGACGTCACGCTCTGCACCCAGATCCGTGTGGAGTATGGCTTCCGGGAGCTGAAGACCTACACGAAGTCCGTCACGGCCGGAGTGACACCCGGCACCGTAGCGCGAGAGGAGGACAGCACGCTCCGCCAGGGTGGAGCACACTTCGCGGAGATCGGTGAGCCGTATGTGGGCACGGTGGACGCTGTGCTGGAGGTTCCCACCACCTGGGATCCGGCTACGGCCCAGCGCTTGGCTCTGGACTTTCTGGACCGGGAGGCGCTGCCGCGCTTCCGCCGGAGCTACGTGGGCGGCGCAGAGCTGGAAGGGCTCACGCTCGGAGATGTGGTCCGGCTGGATGATGCTGATCTGGACGCGGACCAGATCCGACTGGCCACGATCGAGGACATCCAGATCGGTGGCTCTTCGGTCCGCGTTACGGTCGAGCTATTACGGGATCCGCTCCTGTATGATGTGCCCACCAGCTAGGAGTCCAGGATGGCCACCACACTTACGATCGGAGAGCCGAATCGGATCTCCCTTGGCACCACTACGGAAGCCGTCACGGTTCCCAGGAACGCGCGGTATCTGCGGATCGAAGCGCTGGCCCATGATGTGGTCGTGGCTGTCACGGGCTCGGATGGTGGGGCGCTGGCTGCCCATTACGAGACCTTTCCCCAGAAGGCGATCTACCTCCGATCGATGTACAACACCCAGGGGAAGGCACGCCGAGACACGGACCCCGTGGTCTACGTGGCCGTCTCGTCTGGCTCTGGCTCGGTGGCGCTCACTGCGATGTATGAAGGAGCCTGAGCCATGCCTGCTCCTATGTCTGTGACTGGTCCGATCAGCACGAGCAACGCCACCGCATGGAGACAGATCCGAGCCGCTGACATCACGGGGGAGGAGAATACCGGGCTCAAGACGTCGATCGCGGACGTTGGAGACGAGGTTCAATATCGAGGAAGCGCCGCCACTGGCTCCTTTAAGGTGAGCAACAGTTACCGGGCTTTGCTCTCCATCATCGATCCCGACACTGGGAACGCGGTGGACTGGAGCGCGGGAGACTTCCTGGCCATGGAAGTCTGGTTGAAGTACGGAACCAACTACCCGGACGAGAACAAGGAAGGCACCTTGATCGGCGTGCTGGACGCAGCCAACGATCAGGCGCTAGCGGTCGGCACGACGAGCAGCACGAGCCAGCACCGGATCTGTTCAGCCACCTACAGCGCAAGCTCCATTGTTACCATGACATGGGGCGCCGACGATCGGGTCTACGGTTGGATCTCTCTGCCGTCTCAGGCGGGAGGCTCAAACGTGCTGTTGGACATGGCGAACGCTCTACAGATGGACGATTCCACGAGCCCTGCTCGCGTGCAGTCAGCGATCAGCTCGGCGCTGGTCTTCTCCGCGGATACGGACTTGTCGCTGGTGGTGGCTCTGGGTGGGGATATCGACTTTCAAGCCTATTACCGCCTGGTCCGCACTCCAACCGCTCCAGCATAGGAACAGCCATGAGCGTTTACGATCTCGCCCAGCGCGAGCGGCTCCCGTGCTGCACGTTCATTGCTCTGGCTCTACTGGAAGCGGAGGGCCACGAGATCAACGCGATCGAAGATGGGCCGAAGGCTTCCGGCTTGGCCTGGTGGCGTCAGGCGAACGTCTGGGACGGAGATGAGCCCTGGTCCGCGCTCCGCGCTGCTGAAGTGCTGACTAAGGCGCCATCCATCCGGATCCGCTTCGTGAAGGACCAAGCGCCGCCACTCAAGCCTGGCCGCTGGCATGTGGTCCAGCGCTGGCGGAACCTGGACGCTGGAGACGAGCCGGGACCGGAAGACGACCGGGTGATCCCTGGACGCTCCACGGGCCACACGTACCTGGCGCACATGGACGAAGACGGACAAGCCCGGATCGTGCAGTCCTCGGAGGCTCGAGGGTACCGGGACACGGTGGGCACATGGTCCGGCTCTGCTGGCCTGGCCGGATACAGTGTGGGCGTTTGCTATTTACCCAAGGAGTGGTCATGGGCTGGATCCTAGCCTTCTCGGCTCGAATGACGAAGGCGCTCGGACTGGTGGCGGATGCCATCGAAGACGCGCGGAAGGACGATGGCAAGATCTCCCCGGATGAGGCCGAAGCCATCGCGCGGAAGCTCTCGGATCAGGATGACTGGATCCAGATCCGCGTTCGTGGCGTGGATGTGGTAGGACCAGACGCCCAGGCGGATCTCTTCGCTGGGCTGGCGCGTATCTGTGCGCGAGCAAACAACGCCCGTATGGGGTGAGCGATGCTGTCCACCAGGCTGGAGCTGGAAGCGGAGACCATACTGGACGGGATCCCCGATCCGGCTCGGCGGAGCCACGCGGACGGCGTGCTTACTGACACCGTGACCGCGCTCCGGGACCACGAGAGCCGGAAGCCTGTGGCGGACGCGCTGGTCCAGGTGTCCAAGCTGATGGAGCGTGTCTCCACTCACCTGGACTCGAAGACGGAGGAACCCTCTGGCGTGGCGGGTGTCCTGTCTTCGATCGACGCCCGCACCTGGGTTGGTATTATCTTGGGACTGGCGGCAGCCACTGGAGCGGCCACCGGCTTGGACGTAGCCTCTTTGCTTGGGGAGCCCTGATGATCTGTGACGCTGACCGCGTAGCTATGAGCCGGGGTACCATGACCAGCGGGATCGACCTGGCGCGAGTGGCGGAAGCCCGGAAGGCCATGGCCGCGATCGCGGACTCCATGCCAGAGCCCGCGGCGCCGCCTGTCCTGCTCCCCTGGCGAACGGCTGTGCTGGCCGGAGCCCTGGTGGGCGCGCTGGTCTGGGTGATCAGCGCGTGAGCCGGTAGCGGCGGACGGTGGCGGGTGCCACTCCCTGCTCCGCGGCCACCTTCCGATCGCTGGCTTCGCCTGGCTGGAGCTTGGAGGGATCGGGCTTCCAGACCTGCCCAGGAGGGCGTCCACGCTTCCCACCGGCCGGGATGCTGTGCCGCTGTCGGTAGGCCCAGACGGTCCGCCTTCTGACGCCGTGAGCAGCCGCCACAACGCGATCAGACGCTTCTCCGGGCTGTGGGAGCCCTGGCTCCGGCGCCCACGTCACAGGAGCCACCAGAGCGCCACAACGGCACCGCCCACGAGCGCGGAGCCCTTCCGCCAGGCTGTCTCGTCTGGCGGCTCGGTGGCCATGGGCTGGAACCAGACCCCCACACACGCCAGGAGGATCACGGCTTCTGGCATTCTTCCTCCAGCTTCAAGATCAGCGACCAGAGATCATTGATCAGCGAGTAGCGGCGCAGAGCCGCCAGGTGGTTCACGTCGCCGTCTGCCTTCTTGGGCAGCTCCTCAAGGTTGGCGAGTTGGCGCCACACCTTCCGCAGCTCCTCCACGAGTTGGCTAAATTCGTCCATTAGTTCGCCTCTCCTAGTTGTTGCTCTTCAACGATGGCCGCGGCTCGGCGCTCCACCATCTCCTGGATCGTGCAGGCTACGAAGCCTTCGTCCGACAGCTCACGAGCCCAGCCCATGCGGCCCAAGAGCCGCTCCGCTTCGTCCTGGTCGAAGGTGCGGAACTCGTCCAGGTTCCGGCAGACGCGACCCAGACACAGAGCGTCCGGTGAGAATCTGGCGGCTCGGTTGGTTCCGTTCAGTTTGTCCAGCCTCACCGCGGCCCGGTAGGACTTACGGAAGTCCATGAGCGCTAGATAGGCGTCCGGAGTGCAGACGACCCAGCCGGACCGCCTGCTGGCCTGCTCTCGAAGGTTGGCGATCTCTCCTCGCCAGACTTGATCGTGGGTCATGCGTCCACCTTCGTGGCGAGCTGGAGGAAGCCAGCCAGGCCACCACAGAAGCTCGGATCGGTGACGGCTGCGAGGACTCGCGCCTCTCGGTCCATGACGGTGGCGATCTGGCCCAGCGCTTCGGCCGCTGCGTCCAGTGTGCCCAGCTCCAGCGGGAAGCCCGCTCCGGTCACAGGGTCCGCCACCAGGCGCCAGAGTAGCTCTGCCGCTTGGCGGACTTCCTCCGGCTGTACGCTCCAGTTCTGGCCGCTCATGCTGTCTCCTTCGGCCCATCCGCTGGGCCATGCGCCATCCCTGCAGGCGCGCGCTCTTGCGAGTGCCAGCGGCTTCCGGCGCCGCTGTTGCCGTGCTGGGGTTAGGCCAGTGTAAAGGTGAAGATCTCCTCCTCAAGGCTGTTCATCACGGCTTGGCCTTCGGTGTCGAAGTTGGCGCCGCGCTCCGTCTTTGTGAAGACCACCAGGCCCTTTTCCACCAGGCTCCAAAGGGCGGAACGGTGGAAGCCCTTGTGGCTGGCCTTTTCGCTGTAGCAGCGTCGGTAACCCTGGCGCATTTCGTGGCGGTACCGAAGGTCGCGCCGAGGAGGCCGGATGGTGGAGCACTTCGTTAGCGTGTAGGTGCCGCCAATCTCGTGAAGGCGGGAGATGTTGCGCTCCTGGGACTCGGTGAGCTTCGTGGCCATGCTGTCTCCTTCGGGGCTCCGCCCCTCATTGTTATGCTTCACATATTAGTGTGCACTCCGAAGAAGTCCACATAACTTTGTGAGCCATCGCAAAGATCAGCGATGGAGGCGGAGAAGCTCCCCCACTGGCGTGAGCCGGTAGCGGTACGGATCAGAGTGCGTCCCCTTCCCGTGACGCTCCACGGCTCCGACTCTGATCATTGTCTGCATCCTGGCGTGAGTGTTCTGTGGCCTGCCTCCGCCTTCGTGTTCGATGACGTCGCGGGCTGTGGCTTCTCCACCGAGCTCCGCCAGAAGGTCCAGCCGGTCTCCCTGGTCTTCCGGCATGTGCCGCACCACGCAGCCGTGAAGAGCGGCCATGCGGCGGAGCGTAGGGAGGCCCCATGGGAAGTCTTCATTCTTCGCCATCGTTCAGAGCCTCCCGAATGCGACGGAGGAAGCGCTCCAAGCGCTCGATCGTGCAGTGCCCAGCACACGTCACAGCGGCCACGTTACCGTTGTGGATCGTGGCCTGAAGGCGGATCGTGGTCCTGTAAAGCGTGACGGTGCACCATCGCTCCGAGCTGGGTCCGCGCCAGTGGCACTCGTATCCGGCGGATTTGAGGCGCCGTTGCGTCTGCTTCTCGCGCTCCGTCATGCCAGAGCCTTCCGGCCTTCGTCGCTAAACACCCACTTGCACATGGCCTTCCAGTCCTCGTCTGGGATCTGGTGCGCTGGTGGGCGTCCGCGCTTCGTGAGGTAGCTGTCCAGCTTCTCGAGAGGGATCCCGGCCTCCTCCATCGCGCGGGTGAAGGTGGCCCAGGCTTCGGGGTGCGTCTTCCGCTTGTCCACGGCTCTGGCTGTGCTGTGGCGCGTCTCTCCGTCCGTATCTGGGAGCCCAGTGGAGACCGCGAAGACGGCCGAGACCGCGTAGCGCTTTGCGTAGCTGATGCACACGCCGTCCGCCTGGGCGGGCTTCAGTCCCTTGGAGCCGCCCACATCGTGGAGCACTTCTCCGGACATCCACTGTCCAGACGCGTGAAGCAACATCCAGCGGACTCCGGCTCGGCCATCTCGACAGACCGGGAAGCACGGGAAGGAGAGCCCATGGGACGCGGCCACAGGGCGCACTACGTCCAGGACGCTCTCCAAGTCCGCGTAACGGTTCCGCAGATGTGGGTTCCGTGCGTTCTTTGCTGCCTTCCTGATCTCCGCTTGAGCCTTGGCCAGCGCTGGCGCCAGCTTGTCCAGCTCGGTGGACATCTCGATCCCTTCCATGGGTGCCTCCGTTCGTGGGTCGCTCTGTGCTAGCGTCAGCGGGCGCCACCTGTCAACACTTGACGCCAGATGACGCCGCGGGTAGCAATGGGCACCACGAAGGAGAAGCGATGCTGTATCGACTCACCATGAGGCTTCCGGCTGATGTCCTCGAGGGCTTGAAGCGCTACCGCGCCCACCTACGGGAGCTCACCGGGCTGGACCCTAGCCTCCCGGCTGCCGCGCTGGCTCTGGTCCGCTCCGGGCTTGTCTCTGCTGGGTGCCTGGAGTCTGACTCATGACAGACGCTTGGATCTTGGACTTGGAGACGGTGCCGGAGGGCCTCCCGGCTGGGGAGCCCATCGTGGTCCCGGAATCGTTCCGCGAGCCCTACCCGCTGCCTTCACGGCGCACGCTGCCCAAGCACTACAAACGGACCGGAGAAGCCGCGGTCCGCTGGGAGCGGGAGGAGGACTTGAGGTTGGCGGAAGAGATCCGCTCTGGCATGAACGCTCATATGGCCAAGATGCGGGAAGCCTACCTCCGGACGGCTCTGCATCCGCGGAGGTGTCAGATCGTCTCCTGGGCGCTTGCCTCCATCGAGGGGGGCGAGGTTCATTCCGACTATGGAGAGGACGAAGGGCCGCTCCTGGAGTCTCTGCTGGACTCCTGGCCGCGCGGCTCGGTGATCCTGGCGTGGAACGGTCCGGCGTTTGACTTCCGCGTCTTGTGGGCTCGGTGCCTGCTGCATGATCTGCCGGCGCCAGTCGGTCCGACGCTCCGAGCTGGGCGGGTGTACTGGTCGCACAGCCGACAGCTTGATCTGATGGCCTTTGCTCCGGAGGCGCGCTCTGGGCGGGTGAGCCTGCGTGCTGCTGCGGAGGCGTGGAGGGTTCCGGTAGAGACTCCGCCTGGCTCGAAGGTGGTGGAGCTGTGGGCCGCTGGAGACCTACGGACCATCGATGATCACTGCGTGGAGGACGTGAAGGTCTCGCGCGCTCTGGCCCATCACTTCGGGGTGGTTGACTTGCTGGGGGGCGTGTGACATCCGAAGAGAGACACCCAGCGGACATCCGCAGAGAGCTACGCCAGGCGCTGGTGGAGCTGGCGGATCACAACGCACTGACGGATCCCTATTGGGACTGCGTGCTGGCCATGGACAATGAGGAGAAGCCGCCAGAGCTGCGGAGGCTGTGGCGCCTGGCCGCGCTCACCGAGCGCAGCCCGCTTCTCCAGTACAGAGCGCGGAGGCTCCTTCGGGAGCTCGAGGAAACCACCGAGAGGAGACAGCCATGATGTACGACCGTAGAGCCCGGATCCGTGTCTTCTGTCGGGAGATGCCGCTGGACTTGTTCACTGGCATGGCCACCACGGAGGAGTGGCTGGAGCAGATGGAGCGAGACTGGCGGCTCCAGGGCGGGGAAGGGCCGCTCATGAACTGCAGAGAATACAAGCACGTTCGAGCGCTTCAGGCGTCACTGGATCGTGTTCGTTCGCCGGAAGACAGGGAGCAGAGGGACGAGTGGGTGATCTCCCTTCCCATCCAGGGGGATCCATTCGCTCAGCCTGTGGCTGTGGTGCGGAAGTACGACAACAACGGGAACACGTACTTGGCTACGCGCTCTCTGGAGCTCGGATTCATCATGGGCCGGGAGATCTTGCCGCTGGGCTTCCAGTCCTACGATCGGTGGCGGTAGTGTGGAAGGGGGAGATCTGGACGCCTGGCGGAGTGTTCCGCGTTGCCTCTGATGGCGCGCGGGCTGTGCTGTGGCGGAAGGACTCCGGGGAAGTGCTGGCCCGGTGTCGCGTGCTGGCCATGACGGAAGCCGCGGAGCCGAGCGAGGGAGAGCCGGAAGACCTTGGACGGCTGCGCAAGTGGCTACGGAACCTGCTGAACTAGGGAAGGGAATGGGCTGGATCAGCCAGGCGAAGAGGGTACCCGTGGACCAGGTGGCGCTGGCCTTTGGGCTCGAGCTGCGGAAGCGAGGCTCCGTGCGTGGCTTCACCTGCCCAGCTCACGGCGAGGACCACAGCGACGGGCGCCCCAGTGGCCGGATCGTGCACGGTGGAAAGGGCTGGAAGTGCTGGGCCTGTGACGCGTCCGGGGACTCCGTGAGCCTGGCCTCCTGGCTCCTGCTGGGGCGTCCGAAGCCTGGCGCCGCGGAGTGGGAGCCGCTGCGGCGCTGGTTCGAGGATCAGGGGTTCGTCACGGATGAGCCCACCGCGGCTCCGCCTGCTGGTCCGGCTCGGCTGCCTTCGGAGGAAGTGCTCACCGTGTGGCGGAGTGCCTGGCCTGCCTACACCGAAGTCCGGGCGCTGCGGTGGTTCTACTCGCGGAAGATGGACGCCTGGAAGGCTGCGGGCTTCTGCCGCGCTCTGCCACCTGGGCAGCGGCTCCCCGGCTGGGCGCACTGTGGCGAGCCGTGGACGCATGGCCACAGCCTGCTCCTTCCCTGTGTGGACCACTCCGGAGAGCTGGTGGGGCTTCGGGCTCGGTGGACCGGAGCGGAGTGGGACTGGCTGGAGGACTGCTGGGCCGAAGTCCCCCACGAGCGGAAGGAAGTGAACCCGCGCGGAGCCGGAGTGCTTCGGGGGACGGTCTACGCTGGGCCACGAGGACGAGCCCTTCTCCGTGGTGAGACTCCCGACCTATGGAGCGGGGAGGTTCTGATCGTGGAGGGCGGACCCTGCTGGCTCCGCTATTGCATCGAAGCGGAGGAGCTCCGCAGAGCCAAGCCTCCGAAGGACGCTCCGATCGTCCTGGGCGTCTGGTCCGGTGCGTGGCCGGACTCGAAGGAGGGAGACCGGCTGGCCGCTCGGCTCCGCTCTGCCCGTGTGATCATCGCTACAGACGCAGACCAAACGGGCGAGAAGTATGCCCAGGCCATCGCGGCCACTTTGCGCCGTTCAGGCGTTGCCGGAGTGAGGGTTCAATGAGGGTGCCTCTCTTCGTGGAGCTGTGCGCCGGAACGGCCGCTCTGTCCTTGCGGCTGGCTCGCTCGAAGGCTCGTCCGCCGGTCTCCAGGATGGGCGCGAAGACCGGGTATGCTGACGCCATCCTGGCCCGGATGGGTCTCCAGGCTGGGCAGGGTGCCGACGGCTACCTGTGGTGCGAGCCTGACGCCGGCGTGCGGCTGCTGCTGCATGCGTACACCGACCGGCGCCTGGCGCGAGCTGCGGCCGAGGTCGTGCGCGGCTGGGCGGACGAGGAGCCGCGGGCGCTATGGGAGCGGTTGAAGGCCGAAGGGCCGGTCAGGGCTCCCAAGCCGCGGGAGGTCGCGCGGTGGGCGTTCGTGGCTGGCGCGGCATATCGGCGCGGTTTTCCTGGCAGCGGTTTTGACCCGGCGCACGAGCGGGTTGCGCGGGGTGAGAAGTGGGGAAGCGGCGACCCGCGCACGGTTGCGCCCGTAATTTTTGACGCCCTGCCGGAGCTACCCGGCTGCATCGTGCCGGATGCCACCGAGGTTGAGCCGGAACGGCTGCCGGAGGGCTCGTGGGCCTACATCGATCCGCCCTACGTCGGGACCACTGGCTACGCTCACGATCTGCCGCGTGCTCAAGTGGTGCGGCTTGCTCGGCTCTGGCGGGATGCTGGCGCCCATGTTGCGATCAGTGAGGCGGAGCCGATCGCGGATCTGGTTGCTGAAGGTTGGCACGCTCACGAGTTGACGGGAGAGCGTGTGGGCCAGAAGCGGACCTTCTCCAAGCAGCAGCGGGAATGGTTGACAATGACACGAGCGCCAAGAGGCCAGATGGGCCTGTGGGGAACCGAATGAGCGGACCAGATGATCGCGGGCTCTCCCTCGTGGAGCTTACCAGCGCGGACGGAGAGCAGATCAAGCCAGATCTCTCCGCTGAAGTGGCAAGGGTGCGCGCCCAGCTCGCCCACCCGAAGGGCGCCAGGGACTTCCACGATGATGGGACGTGGAGCTGGGTGAAGGCTCCCAGGCTCACGGCTCGGAACCTGCGGACCATTCTGCGGGAGGACTTCCGGTTCCGGGACGCGCTCAAGTACAACCAGCACGCGGACGTCTTCGAGATCGACGGAGAGCCGCTCACGGACCAGGCGGTGGTCCGGATGAAGATGCAGATCGCGGACAGTTACGACCTAGAGCCCGCGGCGCCCAAGCTCCAGGAGATGGTGGAGCACTGCTCCAAGCCCTACCACCCGATCCGGGACTACCTCGAGGGACTCCGCTGGGATGGGCGGGAGCGCCTGGCCGGACTGCTCCACGGCTACGCTGGAGCCCAGGACACGGAGATCAACCGCTTGATCTCGCAGCGGTTCGCGGTGTCCTGCGTGGCCAGAGTCATGTCTCCCGGCGCCAAGGTGGACACCGTGCTGATCCTGGCTGGGCGCCAGGGTCTGGGCAAGTCCACCTTCTTCCGCGCGCTGTGCGGAGCCGAGTGGTTCCGAGACACCGCGCTGGACATCCGCAACAAGGACGCGTTCTTGGCTCTGCGTGGTGCCTGGCTCTATGAGATGGCCGAGCTAGCGAGCATGAGGGCTCGGGACGCGGAGACGGTGAAAGCGTTCCTCTCCGCCACCGTGGACCACTACCGGAAGCCCTACGCCCGGAACATGGTGGCCCAGCCGCGGCAATGCGTCTTCGTGGGCTCCACGAACGAGCCCAGCTTCCTCTCCGACCCAACCGGAGCCAGGCGGTTCTGGCCTGTCCGGGTGGAGCGAGCGCCAGACGTTGCCAGGGTGGCCCAGGACAGAGACCAGCTCTGGGCGGAGGCGGTGGTCCAGTACCAGGCGGGGATCCACTGGTGGCTGGAGACGGAGGAGGCCGAACTACTGGGAGACTCCCACGAGCGCTACCAGCACGAAGACCCCTGGGAGGTAGCGATCCGGGACTGGCTCACCGGCGGAGCCGACCAGTTCACCGTGACGGAAGTGCTCACGGAAGCCGTCCGGATGGACTTGGACAAGCAAGCCAAGCACCACGAGATGCGGGTGGGAGGGATCCTGGCCAGGCTTGGCTGGGAGAAGCGCCGGGTGAGGGTGGGCGGCGTCCGGGCGTACCGCTGGAGCCGTCCGCCTGTCCTGGCCTCCGATGCGGAGGAAGCTGAACAATGAGGAAGGCTGGGCCAGGCTGGGCCAGGCTGGGACACCCCATGTCCCCCCTTCTCCCTATACTATCCCTAACTGTCCTAACTGTCCTAGTAGTAAGTAATAGAAAGAAAGATGACTAGTGTAGTGATCTAGGTGCTGAGGCGGGAGACGGGCCAGGAGGGGCCACCGTTCGATCTTCCGCGTTTGTCCGTTCGTGGTGGCCCTACCTTTGGAGGCAGAATGAATCGCGTGATGTTGGCTGGACGACTTGGACGAGACCCAGAGCGCCGGGAGACCCGCTCCGGGATGGTGGTGTCTCTCAACGTGGCAACGCGGGAGCGGAAGAAGGAAGGAGACCGCTGGGTGGACGGAACGGAGTGGCACCGCGTGGTGTGCTTCGGGAAGACGGCCGAGCTGGCGGACCGGTACTTGACCAAGGGCCGGGAGTGCATCGTGGAGGGGAAGCTCCGGACCTCGAGCTGGGAGAAGGATGGTGAGAAGCGGTACCGGACCGAAGTGGTGGCGGATCGGATCGAGTTCATCGGTGGGAAGGCAGAGTCGCAGCGGCCCAGCTCTGGGTCCGGCTTCGCTGACTCGGACGTCCCGTTCTGATGTTGGCGCCTGTCCTGGTTGCCGTTCTGCCGGACGTGCTCCGGCTGTTGGAGGGTGCGATGTCTGGAGCGAAGAGCCGCGGGAAGGGGGCGCGAGGTGAGCGGGAGATCGTGACCCTGCTCCGCTCGGCGCTGCCTGATGGCTGGACCGTGGAGCGGTTCGGGACTGGCGAGTCTGGGCACGACATCCGGATCGCTCCGCCAGACGGAGCGGCTCAGCCCTTTGCGCTCGAGGTCAAGCGCTACCGAGACTTCGAGATCGGAGAAGTGCTCCGCGGCCCTTCGGCTCGGTTCGTGTCCTGGTGGCGGCAGACTCGGAGCCAGGCGGACCGGGTAGGCCGGGAGCCGCTGCTGGTGACTCGAGGAGACCGGAGACCGTGGTGGCTCTGGGCTCCGCG
>CEUX01008563.1_pt1 | contig 21481 bp, 26 predicted proteins | sample 531361 | NCBI WGS metagenome assembly CEUX01 (sample SAMEA2622736, study PRJEB7988) | marine metagenome | isolation source: saline water (ENVO:00002010), including
CTGTAAGTCAGCTTGTGTTAACACAGGTGGTTCACCTGCGTGCATTGCTTCATCCATAGTTTGAATTTCATCTATTAGATTTTGATAATGCACATGGTCCGTTATGTACTGTATTTCTTTGAGCATCCCGCCAAGCTCATCCGATGTTACATCTCTAAACTCATGGACAAGTTCATCCTGGCTGTCAAAGTATTTTATTTTGACTAGCTCGCTATACATTACGTCATCTTCTTGTGCAAGTGATGGATCTTGCATTGTTATCTCAACGGTACGACCATTGCTGTACTGCATAGAGCATGTGTAATTGCTACGATTGATTACAAATTTCATAATGAATCTCCTTAAGGAAGAGTGTTTGCCTAAACGCAAACGAAGAAAAGAAAGTTTGAATCGCTAGCCAACACGGCTAGCGAACAAACCAAACAACACCAACAAACAAAAGGGCAAACGCTCTTCCGTGTTTAATGTTCCGCCATCGGAATAGTATAGCACTGCCGCCTGTTGTTATCAAGCATTGCCGCCTGTTGTTTGCTTAATATCAGGGATTAAACTGGGGCATTGCCCGCAATCTGAATCAGATGAGCATTGTACAGTTGCTCCAGCCTATATGTAGTTGCCCGACCAGGATGGGAGGGCTGCATATAGGGGCGCATAAAAAAAGCCACTGCACCAGCTAGAGCTGATACAGTGGCTAGGCTAAGGGAGATTCAGCCTACTATTTAGCTGCAAACTTGCAGAGTGCTATCAACTTGCCAAGGTCTAGTGCGTTCGGGTTGTTCTTACCCATTGGGATAAAGAACGGCGAATTGAACGCTGCATCCCTGATGTTGGTATAGAATGGGGTGCCTTCAGTAACGTTGAACGCAAACTTGATGTCTGCTCCACGATACAGCGTTCCATCGCCTCCACGCTCACGCACTAACACCTTGTCAGTGTGAGCCTGAATGATACCCAGCAACTGAGATGGCTGTGGGGTGGCTTTAATCTTAACCACTTCAAAGTTGTGCATGAACTCCGCTCCAGCGTGGCTACCATACACGTACATGAAATGCCCTGCCTTCGCATTAGCCGGATCGTGCTGGATAAACCGATGCTGGACACCAGAGGCATCTTTGAAGTCAGGTGCGTTTTCCCAAGCCTTGTCGTCAGCTTGAGTCCATGCTTGAAGTTCAGTAGTAGCTTTAGCTGAGATAGTTACATTAGACATATCAATGTCTCCTAAGATAGAAAGAAAATTTAATTAGACTAGCAAACAAACTAGTCAACACTCTCAAAACAAAGGGCAGGGAATGGATTATCTCCGACAGGAGATAAGGAATGGACTGCCTAAACGTGGCTAGAGAAGAGGAGACAATGATATGTCGGACTCCAAGGGCTTGGGACAACGGGCATTTCATGTTGCCACCCCACAGCACAGTGACGCAAAGACAGGTGCGTGAGAGCGTGGTAGTTGAACGTGCAGTGGCGTACCTTGCTACACGCTACTTGGTCAGTCAATCGGTTGTCTTTGCTGGAGCAAGTGGGAAATGCGAGGCGATGAAGCGAAGGGGGCCCGATGCCCCAAGTGGTATCCCCCCTATATAATGTCCCACGCGGAGATTTTTTGCACTTTCCCAGCCAAAAGGCTGCTTTCCCACCAGAACTCTATGGGCAAATGGTCGCTCGCGTTTGTTGTTGGCCTGTTCGGAAAGTAAAATCTTTTCAAAACAATAATTTTTTTAGAAGGGGTTGGATGTTTAATGTGACATTTTGTCGTGTTAAGAATTAATTGGCGTATCTGGAAAACCAGTATTTTTCTTTTAAAGGCATCCCAGTTATAATCAGGGGATTGTACGAGAGTATGTAAGGAGAAAAGAAATGCCATATCAGGCGCCAGCTCCACAGGAGCCAAATGTGTGGGGGCATCCAGACTACACCCCTAAATTCGATCCTAAGTTTGATATTGTTAAACAAGATAACAATCCGTTTGGGCGAGATTACGATATAAACGCCACTCCACCGCCCCATTCAGCCAAGGCTCCGATTATAAGGGGAGGATCCATCCCTGAGATTCAGAAAGATATCGTCCTCCGCGATCGGTGGAGAACGGATAAGGCGACTTATGACGAGGAATACATGCGTCGGCAGGGAGAAATGCCTGAGCGTGAAGCGAGTAGATTGCAGCGAGAAGAACAAGAAAAGCTAAGGCAGAGAGAGAATGACATTAGAGAGATGTCAGAATTAGATCGACGTACTCCTAAGTATGGTAAGTTTGAAGGATTCCCTCTTTCGCCACCACCTGGACCAAGGACAATAAAATAATGTCTTTATCGGATTTGCGACAGCAAGCAAGCAAGACTGGCAATTATGAATCGCTTATCGGGGATCAATTATCCTTAGCCCAGTCTGTGCCCTACATAGGGCAGGGCTGGGATGAGTATTTTGATAAGTTAAACGATCCCAATCGCCACTGGTCAGAGCGATACAGGGATATTAGCTGGCTTACACCCGAACAGCTAGAAGCAGGGCAAAAGTATTATGAAGATGAAGCTGAAAGGCTTAGAGGTATCCACAAGTCATATGCAGATGATTGGTGGAATGCTGTCTCTGGCTCGCAAGAGTTTGCAGATTGGTCTAAGTGGTACTATAACGACATGCTTGACCATAATATTTCTACATTCAATGAGCGCCCTTACAGGCTTGTTCAAAGTCCTTATGCAGATGGTGGGCGTTATAACTATACAGATGCAGATCCTAGATTACACGATTTTTGGATAAGGCAGTATCTTAATCCAGATCGCCGCATGGACCGCCCTCACGGGGAAGACTTTGATATAACTCCTGAGATGATAGAGCGTTGGCGTGCTGGAGAAGACATATTCGCCAACATGAGCGGCCCCGGTGCTACCGAGTTTCTTTTAACGCCTGGCTTAAATCAGAAAAGATTTTGGGCTGAATATCAGGATGTTCGAGATGAGTTGCCTACTTATGAGGATTTCGATCCTGAAAATGAAAGAGTTAGGCATATTGATCCGAGCCGAGAATATAAGCATCATAACCTTGGATACAACCCTGAGAACCCATTTTCTATAGGCCCAGCGGATGAATTCATTTCCGATATGATAAACAGGTATCGGACTACTGGAAGAGCAGGACTTGGTAACGAAGATTCTGCTAATGAGTCGTACGGTCATCCAGAGTATCACGCGATGCTGGACAAACTCAAGAATGATCCAAGGTTTAGCTATCAGTGGCAGGCGCTACAAAGAGCAGAGGAAGATTTATCAGAAGCTAGAGAGCGGTTGGATTTTTCCAATATTAGAGACCGATCTGATGCGTTTTATGAGTCCGGGCTTCATGAGAATTTTGACAAGTGGAATGCGATCCTGGAAGGTGGAGCCAATAGGCCCATCAATAGGCTTATCTCTGACGATGCAGTATATTATTCTGATTCTCAGGCTCCATTTGGGGACTCTTGGAAGGTCCATGAACCAGATTACGTTAGTTCAGGTAAAAGCATTAAGGATATGATGGCTATGGGCTTGCGAGGCGGGCTAGCTCTTCAGGCCTTGGCTGGAATGAGGGATCCTTGGGGGAGGCCAGTGTTTGTTGATGGAGAGTTTCAGCACCATCCAGACCTTCCTGGAACTGAGGAGATGAGGGGCCCGGGCGGGATTTTCGATTTCCAAGGGAGATCATGGTCCAACCAGCCCACTGAGTGGCTTGATCCAGAAGAAGTAGACACGACGGAACCTGAATTAGTATCTGACCTTGCTGATAGAGAAGATGAAGTTACTGACGCAACAACAGTCGAAGAGGATGTAGTCCAGGAATCACCGAAAAAGGATTTGATAAATTATTCATCGCCCGAAGAAAGGCAGGAGCACGCAAAACTTATCTGGAATATGGTTGCTGCAAATGGCGCGGTAGAAGCACAGGAAGGCGATGCTAATGATATTGATGGAGATGGCTGGATAAGTCCTCGAGACTATATCATATTAGCAAATCCAGAAGTGGATGAAGAGACTGTAGTACCAGAAGATCCAGAAGTGGATGAAGAGCCTCAGCATACTTCCGTTTGGTCAGATGCCGTAGGGCCTCCTGAAACAGCGTACGGGGCTTTCTGGCAAGATCCCGGAAATCCAGAGGGGATACAGGCGCACGACCTCGGAGCGTTTGCCGTAGACTCAACTACGGGCGTCCCTTTCGTGTTCGCCAGAAACGTGGGCGCTGGCTCGAATCGACATAGGCCTTATGCTAACCCAGAGCAAGGTCTTCGCTGGCTTCTAGGTAAAGGGGATTCAACCAGTGACTGGCACAAGGCTGTAGTTGAAGGATTTGTGGACCCATCAACTCTCACCCGTGAAGAATACGACTTTGCTAACGACTGGTGGAATCAGCAAATAGAGGAAAATCCATCTTATGCGGAAGGGTATGGCTACCTACCTTCATTTGAAAGTCTTGCTGACTTCCAGTTAGGTGAAACCCAAAGCGATCCTGTTGATTACATACGTCAGGTTGCTTTTGATTGGGATGGAATATCTGATGGTCAAGACTGGGCGCCACACGAAGACTGGGCCAATGACCCTAATAGAGCTTGGTATACACACCATCCATTGACGGGAGAGCCCTTAGAAAACTACGAGCAAAAGTATTATAGTGGATACTATGGGTACGGACACAAAACAGGGGACGGTTGGGTTACTGGCCAGGGACTTCCAGAACACCTAAATGTCCTAGATGTTGGCGCAGACCTTCCAGGCCAAAACCGAAGATTGCATACTGACGCTTCGGTTACTGAAGATATTATCAGGAACTACACTCCTGGAGACGGAGGTATCTTTGACTCCTCTGGGAATCTAAACACAAGCTCCACATCTACGGGTACTGTAGATGAAGACGAAGGTTTGTTTGACTCTGAAGGAAACTTGAACACCAGCAGCAACGTTAGCGGTAATCAATCTACCCACAGCGAACTAGAACAGGTTATTGACTTAAATAAAGACGACCCTGATTTCATATGGGATCGTGATACTGATGAAGACGGGATTATATCACCAGTAGATCGACTTCATGATATTAGTGCAGCTCACCAAAATGCCGGTGGTGATACTGGAGGCGGTAGCGATACTGGCGGAGATGGCGGGGGTGATATTGTTGATCCGGGAGATGGCAACGAAGAAAATCGTTTTGGAATGAAAGACGAAGACATTGTTGCTGGGCTGGGCAGAGAAGACACAACAGATCTCTTCCACCCCTACGGCTCTAAAGAGTACAATGAAAAACAAGGCAAAAGCGCATTTCACAAAGCGTTCGGGCTACATCGCAACACACCCACTCAGAATTACATAACTGAATAAACTGGAAGATAAAATATGTCTAGAAGACCTATGATGGGTATTATTGCTGGAAGGCCAGACATAATAATGCCTAAGATGACACCAGCACAACGACAGAGGCATATGGAAATTGCCCGTGCGCAAAAAGCAGCATTTCCTCGTCGTGGCAGAATTCCTACAGATAGGTATTATCAAGACATTATAAATGCCGCAAGAGATCGCGGCGCATATAGACGGCCGACGTACGGTGAAACCTACGGGCAAAGAATTGTCGATAGGCTAAATGGAAGACGCAGCAGCGGAAGCGGAAACTTTGGATTTAGGCGTGCTCCAGGTGCTAGGTACCAAAGACAAGAGCCAGTTCGTGGTAAGCTAACTGGCCCTGATATGCAGCGTGCCAGAGAAGCTGGGATGACCGCCGATGAATGGCTAGCTTCAAGGGGCAGGGGGAGAGGCTCTCAAGCAACTTCCGGTATCTGGGCAGGCGATAAGTCTAGAGGGATTCCAGGTGAATGGGATCATCTGAAAGGAGATGGTAGAAGTCGCCCTGGTCGCTATGGAAGACGTAGGCCAATAGGTGGAGATTGGGTTATAGACGGCGGCTGGGATAGAGGCGGTAGAGTTTGGGACGATCCAGCTCCATCCAGAAGGAAAAGAAAAAGAAAAGATCGCAAGAAAAAGAAACGTCGTCGCTCCAGCAAGACTATGCCTATAAGTCGCCGAACATTTGAACGAGCACTTAATCGGCATGCACGAAGGTCGCCACGAGACAATAGCCGGTATCGTCGAGATTTTTATGGCCAAAATCGTGGGGATGTAGACTATAGTCGTAATCGCAGGGATTTCTTTGGCCACAACTTAAGGCCTAAGCGAAGACAGTTTAATTTTAGAAAACGAATCGGCCCAAGCAACTACGGCCGGTAATAAAAGAGGAAAAAATAATATGACTGTACTGATGCCCCCCGAATGGCAGATGAAGTTTATGGGTCTTGGCCAAAGCGGTACCAAAGGACTTGAAAACCGATTTAGAGATGAATACTTTAACACCAAAGGCAAGCATAGGTATCTTAGGTCTGCAAGCAAATATCGAGGGAACAATCCGCAGCAAAGGCGACGCGATAGAGAACGATATAAGAAGATTGGATCTCGTCAATACGCCAGAAATGCTTACAACGCAATAAAAGATGCACGAAAAATTCATGCAGGCCTGTATAAAATGAATCTCTTCAGGCAGGTAGGCTGGAGGGAGAGTGAGATTCGCACTGAAAATGATTGGAACCGTTTTCTTCGTGATGTAGAAAACTCTGGAGGAATGGATGCCGTTAAAGCTAAGGCAGCTGAATCTGCTTGGTATACTATGAATAACGATCCTCAGTTCCGAAAACAAAAAGCTATATGGTCTAAATACCTAAAGCCTGAAGGAAGTGGCAAACCAGCTCCAGCGGGAGGCGGAGGACAAGGGTCAGGCGGCGGAATGCCTGGTGGAAGCGGTGGTGGCTTCGGCGGCGGAATGCCCGGCGGAGGTGGAACCGGAATGCCCGGTGGAATGCCTGGAGGCTTTGGAGGCGGGGCACAAGGTGGAAGGGGGAACTGGAGTCATGGTTCTGGTTTGCCTGGTGGAAACAACTCTATGGGTGATTCGTTTTCTGGATCAAGAGGCGCTAGTGGTCGTGGTCGCAGAGGAAGTTCAACAGGTGGGCGTAGATGGGGAGGCCGTCCTAGCACAGGTTTAGCCGGTGGTCGTGGACAGACCGGAGGTCGCTACGGAAGGCCCATGCCTCCAAGAAATCCTAGAGGCGGTGGTGTTGCCGGTGGAGGGCGTTGGAATTGGAATCCTGGCACGCGACAATGGGACGACCGAGGTGGTCAAGGCGGTCGCGGTAGAATGAGCCAAAATGATTTTAGGCGTAGATATGGTAAGGTGGACGGCAGTCGTCCCGGTCGAGGTGGTAGATGGTGGTTTCGGCAAGGTATGCCTGGCACAAGCGGCTGGTGGCGCAGCCAAAGAGGTGGTCCCTACCAATCAGGGAATAAAGGCGGTGGTCCGAATCGCGGTCAATATGGAACGAGAAATAACCCTGGAATGCCTGGCAGTTATCGTAAAGCATGGCCTGGTTTTAATCGTGGTGATGTTCCTAGAAACCACGGTGGTAGATGGGGAACAGGTTTAGCTGGTGGAAGATATGGTGGTCGTAGGCCTTTATTTGGTAGCAGGCAAAATGCAACTTGGGATCCCCGTCGGCGTATAGGCAGCAGAGGAGGCCGATACCAAACAATCCATAACCCACGAAAATACGGACCTAATATCTAAGGAAGAGTGATTAGCAATGCTTTAGAGGATTCGTTAATCCTTATACTCTTGCCCGACGGCGAGGATATAAGGGAAGCTACGGAGACTGGATGCAAACAGAAGATGGCCAGAAGTACAAAAGAAATATTGAAGCTGGCTGGAAATATTAATCTAGATTGGTAGCTAGATCTTCTTCTTGTTCTAACATAGCTGATAGCGCCCGTGCTTTTTGACCTATCGAAAGGCATACGGCGCTTAGCTGTTTATTCTCTTTGGTCTCATCTATCTGTAATAGATCTGCTGCCGAGTTTAGCGCTGCTTTTGCAAAACGGATATTAGCTAAATGTTTCCGCGGATCGACCATTATACTCAACCAGTTCCTTCAAGACTTTCATCATGCTGTCACATAGCATTACGCCTTCAGCTACATACATACATTCAGGCTCTTCAAAATCTGCATACACACGAGCAACCTCCTTCATGGTTTTCTGAAGTGCCAATCCGGCTTGATATAAATTATTGTTAATTGTATCTTTCTGTCTTTGTGTGAAAGCGATATTACTCATCTTTAGCCCTCCTAACACATTCCTCAAGATATGTAATCGCTTTTTCATAATCTTGAACTGCGGTGTTTCCTTCCTTCTTTCCTGCTCGACAAATGTATTTAAGTGCATTGCCAGCCCAAAAATCTAGATGCCATGCCTCGATAGCATCCCAAGGCTGTATCTTTTGGTCATAGTGTTTTGGTGGTTCTCTTCTTTTCACTTCTATACTCCAAGCGCATTCTAAACACTGCACATGCTTTTTGAGGGGGGCGCTTCCAAAGGAGCACGAATACCCTCTTAGATTTTCACTGCCACAATTCCTACAAGTTGTTATCTTCATATTGGACACAGCCATAATCTTCTCTTGTGTTTAATATACTTATTAGATTGCTAGGGCCTTGAAGCTCTACCCAAAGCTCCTCTTCTTCTACAGGAGACTGCTCTACAACGAATATGACACTCTCTGTAAGAGTTTCGTGAGCGCTGGCTTGGGTTAGTAGGCACAATGACCAGTTTGATTCTTCTTTAGTTTCTGCCCAAAATCGGCAGGTCTTACATGATATTTCAGGCATATCCAGCTGCATTCCATATTTTCTTGTATTGAGTTCGATACTCTAATCCATCCTCTGGATCTTCAAGTTCCGACTCAGATACAAATTCTATCAAGCGATCCCTTGGAGTGACGAAATAATATCCACCGAAATCCCACAAGTACCTGACTAACAGCTTAGTCGGATCTTCTTGTTGATTCCAGTAGTCACCCTCCCAGACCATCACATCTCCTTTGCGTGGTCCTCGATCAGCTTCAATGGTGAGAACGTAGTATCTTTTCATAGACGCACCTTGGGCTCAGAATATATACCTATTACTGTTTTAATAGGCCGACTCTGGCAACTAACTTCATTTTAGCGAAGTCAATTCTAAGGTACACTCCCGCGTCCGGTAATCGTCGCGGGCTCACCCTCAGCAGTTCTTTAGCCAAATATTGCGCTGGCGGAGTCTGTGGTGCCCAATTAAGATACTTGTATATTCCTGTGGGTTCAAGTAACCGTATAATATTTTTATGGTTAAAAAGATTAAAAGTTTGTTCAATGGCATTGAGTATGTCGTTAGATATACTCACATGCGCAAGAACCGAGGCTCGTGCGACCATCCAAAAAAGAAAGAGCCTGAGATTCTTATAGATACAAAGCTCACAGGCAACGAAGAGCTTGAAGTTACCATTCATGAAATGTTGCACGCCCTGGCGTTCAAGATGTTCGATGAAGAATGGGTATATGATAGCGCTATAGATTTAGCGAATGCACTTTATAAGTTAGGTTGGAGAAAAGATGGCCGGTAGAACATGGACGAGCGAAGAGTATGATTACATTAAAAAAGGGCATAGCAGTGGCATGTCCGTTAGAGAGATCTCGCTGAAGATCAATAGATCTGAAGTTGCGGTTGGTCACAAGCTGAGAGAGTTAGGATTTTCTAGCACTGGATCGAAGAAGGCGGAGAAGTTTTCTACAAAAGAAAAGCAAGACATCGAGGAGGCTTCATACGATTTTGAAAATAGCCTGTTGAAGGCAGAATTAAAAGAGATGAAGCAAAAGGTAAAAGAAGCAGAATTAAGAATGGTCGTCCCTGAGTGGGAGGATGACTGGGACGGAGATGCAGAATGGACTCGCGCCGAAGAAAAAGGTAAGCGAGCTATCCACAAGGCTTCCAAGAGGGGAAGATTCAAAGTAAATTTTGACTCTGGGCCCATCGCTGTAGCAGTAATCAGTGACCAGCATATTGCACCGGGAACTCCCTGTGATTTTAAGAGAATGAAAGAAGATGCAGAACTTATTCGAGAAACTCCAAACTTCTATGCTGTCTTCGGAGGAGATGGAGTGGACAACCACATCAAGCATAGATCCGCCCTTATCGGAGCAAACTCAACTCCTGATGAGCAGTGGCGACTCTTCGATCACTACCTTCAATTATTCGGAGACAAAATACTCGCAATCATTTCAGGTAATCACGACGCTTGGACCGCACAAATCGGAGGTGTCGATTACCTATCGAAACTTGCTAATGCCCACAAGGTCTGTTACGCTCCGGCGGAAGCTAGATTAGACATTACAGTAGACGGCCAATTATATAAAATGGTAGTAAGACACCAGACAGGTCGATTCAACTCAAGTCTTAATCAAACCCACGCAGTAAAGCGATTCTACGAAAATAACGAAGAATTGTTTGATGTTGGGGTAATCGGCCATCATCACGAGGCCGCCGTTGAGATGTTTATCAAACACGGCAAAAAGCGTTATGCAGCCAGGCCTGGATCCTATCAGATAATGAGTCCATACTCTCATCAGTATGGATTTGCCAGTTCTATACCTACTTGTCCTACATTCGTTTTCTTTCCAAAGGAAAGGCGAATTATAGGGTTTGACGACGTAAGGAATGCAGCATGGTGTCTGAAAGGAAAAATGTAAGATCTTGCCCTGCTTGTTCTAAGCCTACTAAGTTGGTCGGTATGCGGGGTGGGAGAGCCATCTTTTACTGCACCAGTTGTGGCGCAGTGCTAATCGTTCCAAAAAGGAGGGAGCAGAATGAGAAAGCAAAGGCAGAAGAGGGATAAGTTGACTACATGGTTTTTAGCTACTGGAACACTATGTTTCACCTCAATAGCAGTGTATATGGGGATTTTAATGTGGAAAAGCTATGTGTGGGCCCAATGGCTACACAGGCTTCAAGACAGCCTAAATAGATACGAAAGCGGGGCCGGTCCAATCATTTAACGCTGCGAAAATCATTTTACTTAACACTAAATCGGGTTATACTTGCAATAAGGTATTGCGGGTATAACCCGAATTTTATTAATATTAATAATATCCTTTAACCCAAGACCGAAAGGAAAGTTATGTCTGAAGAAGAAGTACAGGAAGTATCAGAGGAAGTAACCTCTGATGTGGTAGATACAGGAGTTGAGGAAACTTCCGTATCTGATGATGTTCAGGTGGAAGAATCTTCACCTGAGCTAGATTTAACAGACGTTTTTTCTGAGAGCACCCCAGATCAAACAGATGATTTCCGCAATAGAGTTGAACAAGCTGGTGTTCGTTTTGAAGACGATACTCCGCCTAGAGAAGCACTTTTTAATGCTTACACACAGGCACAGGAGTACAACCAGCAATGGCAACAATACCACCAGCAACAGGAAGCTCAACGCCAGCAACAAGCACAGCAACAGCAGCAGATGCAGCAGATGGCCCAATACGGGATGCAGCAGTATCAGCAGCAACAGCAGATGGAGATGCAGGAATACCAGCGACAGCTCGAACAAGAACAGTACGAGCAGGAGTTGGAATATGAGCAAGAAGGCATTTGGTGGAATCCTCCTGATTTAGACAAGGAAGAGATTGCGAAATATCGAACAAGGTACCGCGGTCACGACGGACAAATGCGTTGGGACTGGAAGGTAGGTACACCACAAGAAATTAAAGACGCAGCAGAAGATTATGTTGAATACCACAAGGGTTGGAACGAGGCACTTCGAGAGCGTCCAGATGAAGTCCTACCGGAAATCATCGAAAAAGAATTTGATAAATTATTTATCGACCGATATGGAAGGTTGATGGATGAGTATCGTGAAGAGCAGCATATCCGAACTCAGGAACAGGCTGTAAACGATATTAATGTACGAAATGCAGATTGGCTTTATCAGAACGACCCCAGAACTGGACAGGCAGTTATGGATCAATCTGGTGAGCCAGTCCTGTCACCCCAAGGTGAGCGAGTTATTGGACACATCAATAGCCTTCGTGAATCTGGGATGACAGACCCACAACAGCTTTGGGACACAGCTTCAAGGCTTTTAGCCGGAGAGCTTGCCCAAGGCGCACTACACCAAACCCGACAGCAGATGCAAAGTGCGCAGCAAGTACAGCAGCGTAATATGCGTCATCTGCAAAACGGTGCTAGCCATATTCCCAACCGAGGCGGAAGCATGGCTCCACCAGAAAATCCAAGCCCGACATCACAGAACCAGAGCCTGTCGCCTGGGGATAAGTTGCGTCAACAAGCGTTGGCGGATGGTTTATTTTAGTTTCCTTTTAGAGAAAGGTTAGGATCATGGCCTATAAAGGTTTTAATCCCGTAGCTTTTGCTCGTACCGCAGCAACCACGCTCGCAAAGCACATCCGCGACGTTGAGGAGAATATGCTCCGCAACTATCAGCTAGGTGCATTGCTGGAAGCCGCAGGACGGGTAAACTACAACAACTCCGGTGAAGGTTTCGACTGGCCGGTTCAATACCGTCTACACACAGTAGAAGGTAACACGGGTGAAACAGCTCGTAACTTCGCACGTCGTAACTTGTGGAAAACGGCTAACTTGGAATACCGTGGTTATCAAACCACCGATTCCATGTACTACCGCGAATTCCGCAGTAACCGTGGTGAAGAAGGAATTATCAAGGTATTTGATAATTTCGTTCAACGTCTAGAGACTTCTATCGAGCAAGCTCTGGGTGGAGAATATTATGTCGATGGCTATGCTGCTGGCAACTCACAAGGTTGGCACGGAATAGAAAGTCTTTTTGGTACTGTTTCACAAACCCTTCAAACAGATGGGTCTGGGGCACGAGATAAGAACACCGCCGATAAAGTTGGTGTTCCCACTGGTTCTTACGCTGGAATCTCTAAGGTTCTTGGTGAAGCTGGTGGTTCCCAGGAAACTACCACCGGCTGGCCTAATGGCGTAGCTGATCCAGAATACGATTTCTGGTCACCACTGATTGTCAACTATACATCTGATGAATTTAGTGGAACGCTTGCAGATGGTTCTACTCAGTCTAGCGAGTTTAATGCTCAGGGCGATGAAGCTATGCGTTTCGCTATTATTCACGCTCAGCGTAATACTAGCCAGAACGGTCAGATTAGTAACATCATGCTAGCTCGCGATCTTTATATGGATCTCCTCAACTTGATTGATGAGAAGGAACGTATTCAGATTACTAGCGAACACCAACTCCGTGCTCTTGGATTCAAGAACACTGTTAACTTTGACGGCATTGAAGTTTCTTGGGAAACTGCTATTCCTCAAGGTGTTGGTTATGGTCTTAACTACCAGAATATTGAACTGAAATCTATGGATGACTCTCTCCTTCGCTCTGAAGGTCCTGAGTATGATATTCATAGCCAAGCGTTCAATGCTGTTGTTTCAACATTGTCTAACATGAAGTTTAGTTCTCCACGGAACTTCTTCAAGTTGCAAGCAATCGCTTAACCCCTTTTAGGAAAGGAATCAATATTATGATTCATGTAGATCCTCCATTCGATCTCGGTGAAACCCTTAAAGGGACTGACGATGATGGAAACTTGATTAACGAGCAATGGGCTGGGGCTGTTTATCAGTTTCCCGATGTTGATCGCACTCCTGCACTTCGTGGTGGTAAAAGCCGTCGAAGCGGACATGTGATTACAGCCATTTGCCTTCGTAATGTTAACGCCGCTGCTGAATTGGCTTGTGCTAGTAAGTTAATGAAAATTGATTTAAGCCCAACTGCAAACAGTGGTGACGCAACTGCAGCAGCAGTTACAGCAACATACTTCAATGCCGTAGACGCTTTGGCGACTACGGCCACTGGAGAGCTTGTTGTAGTTGGTGATCCTGAACTTGCCGATGTTGTACTAAAGAATGATCTCTTTTGGTGCATTATCAAAGGGCCAGCACAGGTTGCAATGAAAACAGGCAGCGATATTGCTGTTGGAGATTTGATTGGCGATAGCAACGTCGAAGGACTTGCCGCTGAGCTTACTCCTGCATCAGGTGACACCATTGCAACAAATCGCAATGTTATTGGCCGAGCAATGCAAGCTAATGCTGACACTGCAGCAGGCGCTACAATTAACGTCTTGGTTAACATTAATTTGTAATGTCCTAATACCCGGCTGTACAGCCAACAAGAACACCTCCTCACGGAAGTGTAGGGTCTTGGGTGCGGTGCCGGGTTCCTTCGGGGGCCCGGCACTTTTTTATTGGAGAAACAAATGGCTAAGAGACCTCCCAGGCTTAAATCATTAGCACATATAAGAGCCGGAAAAGACTTCAACTGGAAGGATTTCGGTAAGCTCGTTGATTCAAATCCATACAGAGCTGGATGGGCTGCTATTTTTGGCGGAAAGCCAAACTCTAAAAGCGAGCTCCAAAAAAAATATGGTTTTAATGCTTACGACAAAGGCTATGACTATTTCCATGGAAACTTTGGAAGATGGTATAACTCAAAAGACAGGTGGAATCCAAACCGATGGAGAAGGCAAAGGGAGTTTTTTAAGGCTGCTTGGGATTTGTTCCAGCCTGAAGGCGGCACACAAGAGGCCAATACTAGGCTGAAAGACACCACATTTGATCCGGTAGATACCAGCTCGGATACTCCTGGAGTATTTGAAGGTGCTTCAATAGACGATGTTCATGCAGCCTTTAAGACAGGGGATGAACCCGGAAAAATAACTCAACCTGAATATAAAGACATATTTCGGAAGACTAACGACAATACCGAAGCGGGTAGCAGTTTGGAAAATCCCCCCATTGATAATACAATAGATTTAGATACAGACGGCATTGATAATATTGGTGCCGTAGAAGATAGCATTAGAGACAATCAAGATATATTTTTACCTTTAGATCAACAGCAGAGTAGCACTTACGGCAACACTCTGGGATACGACACTAGACAAAATAGAAGCAACCTTCAGTACGGAAGATAACAATGCCAAATATCATGATAGCTGGGCAGCAAATGCCCTACGATCCACAGCAGCTAGCGATGCTTTTGCAAAGCGCTAGTGAACAAGACTTAAACATGGCGGTTCAGCAAATTCAAGGATTACCTCCACAAGAAAGAAATCAGGCCATGCAGCTGATACAGCAGGCTATGATGATGCTAGGCGGCCCGCAAGCTGCACAGCAGGGTGCCGGAGATTTAAGTCATTTACAGGGCCCAGATGTAGGTGCGCTGTCCCAAGCGATGGAAGCCGGGATGCAGCAAGGAACAATAAAACCTCTCGGGCCAGCAAGCAGCGGAGCCGGGCCAGCCCAAATGGGACTTGGCGGGAGCTTTGTTGACGATGCAGGTGCAATGGCTCCAGGATATTTGCCAGGCATAGACGGCCCCACTCCAGATTTGCGACAAGCAAGGATGCGTGATAATGGACTCACATAAAACATGCACAAAGTGTAATGTTGAATACCCGTTAAGCAGAGATTTTTGGCACAGAGACAATCACTCTGCTGACGGGTACCGGACTACATGCAAGATGTGTCGTTCGGAAGAAGTCGAAAACAACCGAAAAGAAAAAGTTTCTAAGGCGGTAGACAAAATAGAGGATGAGGGCGTTGATTTATTAGATACGCTACTCAAGGGAGGGTCTGATGTTCCTCATATGGGCGAGACTTTCCAGAGGATAATGGAAGCCTTCGGTGGTCCGGGCGGCCTAGCTCAGCAGATCGCAGCTACTTTTTTTAGGTCAGCACCAGGAAGCCAGCAAAGGCAAAGGATACTTGAATCCATCCTCAGATTAAATATTAAAGTTTCTGAATCCGGCGCAGCACAAAAATCATTTGAGGAGCTTACCAATGAAGAACTTGATGAAGAGATTCAAAAGTCAGTTCGCTCAGTTATCGACCCAGACCTACAAACCCTATATAAGCTAAAGCCATCCGATGGAGAATCAAGATAGCGCATTTTACGTTCCTCCCAACAACTTTCTTGAAGGGGTTACTGAATATCAGAGGGCTCAGCTCAGGCAGCTTCATGTCGAAAAAGCAAAAAGAGAATCGGAGGCCTTGCGGCTTTATGAACCTCTACCTTTCCAGGATAAGTTCCATTCCTCAAATGCCAAAGAGGTTCTCATACAGGCGGGTAATCAGGTTGGGAAGTCCTTATGTGCATTTGTCGAAGATGCTAGAGCTGCCACGGGCCAGGATCCCTACGGGAAGTACCCCAAGGAAGACGGTATCATGGTTTGCCTCGGCATGGACGAGGGGCATATTGGCCGGACTATACATAAGTATTTGTTTAGACCCGGATCTTTCAAAATCATCAAGGATAACATCTCTAACAAGTGGCGTGCCTGGAAGCCTTGGATTGAATCTGACTGGGAAAGAAAATCAGAAGCGAAGCCTGCTCCTCCTCTTATACCTGAAAGATTTATAAAGCAGTTTGCATGGAAGAAGCGTGCTCAGCATGTCTTCGAGATATGTGAGCTGCATAACGGGTGGACCATCTACGCAATGGGCTCCAAGGGAGATCCTTCACAAGGTTTCCAAGCTGATTTAGTTCATATAGATGAAGACCTCGAACGCTCTGAATGGTACGACGAAATGATTGCTCGTCTATCTATGCGTAATGGAAAGCTGAGATGGTCTGCGTTGCCTCACTCTAAAAATGACGCTTTGGTTAATCTTGCCGAAAGAGCTGAAGACGAGCAAAACCAAGAAAACCCATCAACTATAGTTATGAGAGCTACTATATTCGACAACCCCTTCATGCCGGAACAGGTAAAACAAGAAAACATTAAGCGATGGAAGGCTAAAGGAGAAGACGAATTTCGTAAACGTGCGTTAGGAGAGCTTGTTACAGATAGCGTCCTTATGTACCCCAATTTTTCTAAGGATGTACATAATGCAGTCAGATTTGAAGAGCCAAGAAATAAAGTCCAGGAATACTTGGCGAATAACAATGGGCAGCCAGGCACGGACTGGTGCAAGTACATGGTCGTGGACCCGGGTCACAGTGTTTGCGCTGTTACTTTCTATGCCATCCCACCAAGTGGCCTGGGCGATAATGTTGTATGTTATGACGAGCTTTATATACACAACTGTACGGCAGCGAAATTTGGTAATATGGTAGCCCAGAAGGTGCGGCAGCATGGAGGGCAATTTGAATCATTCATTATTGATGCCCATGGTGGTAGAATTAGAGAAATTGGTACCGGCGTATTGCCTAGAATACAATACTCAAAAGAACTTGAACGACATAATATTACGAGCAATACAACAGGAAGCAATTTTTTAAGTGGTTCCGATGATGTTCCCGGCAGAGAAATGAAGCTAAGAAGCTGGATCAATATACAATCAAATGGAACACCTAAATTACTGGTCGTTGTAGCCAGATGCCCTAATTTGTGTAGGGAGTTTAATAGATTTAAGAAGAAAACAATGAATGGCTTCATCACGGACCAGGGAAATCGCCGTGGAAACTGCCATGCTATAGAAACACTAGAATATGCAGCCGCTCACGGGTTAAAATATGTTAAGCCCAAATCTAAAAGAGTTGTTAGAGGAAGGGTTGCCCAAATACTACAAGGACGTAAAATGCGTTCAGCTCAAAGATCTGCTAAAAAGCGGGGTTTGAGCACTAACACCATCAACCTAGGACCCCAAGGAGAATAGTCATGACGACTACCGAAAAGAAGACGCCAGCAGAACTGGCACACGAGTTTGTAATGCCCGATATTGAGCTTGGATCGCCAGTGATGTTTCATCACGCCCATGACACAACAAACCCACAATTAGGCTTTGTTGTGAGAATAGGACGAACAGGTAAAAATGTGGTCATTCGGACATCAGACAGACATGTTCACGAATCAGTGAAGCATGTAGACGACCCCCGTTTAGACTGGAATGTAGACCATCGGGAGTCTGGATCATGGGATTATACTCCCGAGTGGAAACGATTAGAGAAAGAGCGAAAAGACCTAGAGGCACGCGTTGCAGCTTTAGAGCATACTGCTGCGAAAACAGTTAGTCGCCGTAAGAAGTCGCAAGACTCCTAATACGACAAAATGTCATCTTAAGGAATAATCATGGACAGCACTGAAAAAGAGCATCCTTTCAGGCCTATTGTAGACCAATGGCTGGAAAAGATTAAAAAGGCTAAGAAACAGAAGCACGAACGCTTCGGCAAGTATGCTGAAGAAGCCATGAAATTCTTTGATGGTTCGCACGACTGGATGTGGAAGGGGGATTACGCTAAATCTAGTGGCGGATTCCTGGATAAAAAGGCCCAAGGCGCTATGCCTACCTTCCGCATGACAGTCAACCGAGTATTTGAAGCTGTCGCTTTATTTGGTCCGGTATTATATCACCGAAATCCAGTAATTCAGGTTACCCCCAGAGTAACGCCTAAAATCGAACCTGTCCTGCTTGGCCTTGATCCTGAAAATGAGGAGCAAATCCAGCAAGCTCAGCAGATGATTTTCCAGCAAGACATGGAGAACGATAAGAAGCGTAGCTACTCTAGGCTAAAAGAGCATTATTTGAACTGGGTTCAGCAAGAATGCAATAAAAAAGATCAGGCTCGAATGGCTATCAATGAAGCCATTGTAAAGGGGATGAGCTTTTTATGGACAGAAATGTATCGCCCTAGTGGTTCTGAGATCAATGTTCCGCGAAGTTTTTATGTTTCTGTTGATGATGTTGTAATCGACCCTGATGCTCAGTATTGGGAAGATGTTCAGTGGGTTGCCCGTCGCTGCGTTCACCCTCGCTGGAAGGTTGAGAGAGAGTATGGAATTGAAGGTAAGCTAAAAGGCACCAAATCATCTCTTAATAAGCAAGCAGAGAAAACTAACCGAAACGCCAAAGAGGATTCTGGCTCTAAGAGGACTGGCGATTCTTTTGATTTGGTCGAATATTGGCAGATTTACTCTAAATCAGGCTTCGGGGCGAGACTCAAAAAAACAGGCGTCACTAAGGAAGTTAAAGAGAAGTTCGATTATGAGCAATTTGGGGACTTTTGCTATATAGCTGTTAGTGAAGACTGCCCTTATCCTTTGAACATGCCACCCGAAGCTATGGAAGGTGAGTCTGAAGAGCTGTTTTTACGCTCTCAATGGCCTATCCCGTTCTGGACTGATGGCGGTTGGCCGTTTAGCAAACTGCACTTCTACGAAAAGCCAAAAGAAATATGGCCAATCTCCCTTATTAAGCCTGCTATCGGGGAGCTTCGGTTTGTTAACTGGTGTATGTCTTTTCTTGCTGACAAAGTAGCTGCATCCTCTACTACTTATGTTGCTATTGCGAAGGCTGCGGGTGCAGAAATACAAGATCAAATTAAGTCCGGCGTTGGCCCATATACTCACATAGAAATATCTGAGATATTTGGGCGTAGTGTTAGTGACGTAGTTTCATTCCTGGACGCACCATCGTTTAACGTCGATATATGGCGGATGGTGTCTGAAGTTCTGGACATGATCGACAAGAGAACCGGGCTCACGGAATTGCTTTATGGGCTTTCCGGTGGTACTCAGATTCGATCAGCTACAGAAGCGGATGTGCGAAACCAGAACGTATCCGTTCGTCCAGATGATATGGCTTCCCGAGTGGAAGATTGGCTAAGCAAGTGTGCTGTAAACGAAATGCTTGCTGCGGAATGGGGATTAGGAGCAAATGACGTACATCACGTTCTTGGCCCCACAGGCGCAATGATCTGGGAGCAACAGATCCAGCAACAAGAGTTCGAGCGAACGGTTCGAGACTACGATTATCGAATTGAAGCAGGATCTGCAAGGAAGCCTAATAAAACAAATATTATTAGGCAGCTAAATGACTTTGCACAGATAGCATTTCCTATGATTCAACAGTTCGTAGAGATGGGAATGGACGGTCCTTACAATGCGTTTATGCGTGACTGGGCAAAAGCCAACGAAATGGACGTAGAACCATACCTTCTTGACCTGGAAGAGCTGAAGCAAAAAGAGCAAGAGCAGGAACAGGCAGCGAAAGAAGGACAAGAGCCAGATCCTGAGCAGCAAGCACAGGAAATGCAGATGCAATATCAGCAACAGCAAATGCAACACGAGCAGCAGAAGGGGCAGCTTGAACTACAGAAGATGCAGATGGAAATGCAGCTTAAACAGGCTGAGTTACAGTCTAAAGCGTCTGGTGGAGACTCTTCGGCTAGGATTGCGGAAGAGAAAATGCAACTTGAAGCAGAGAAAATGCGTCTTGATGCACAATCTCACCAGCAAGAGCTACAGCAGGATTCGGAACGACACGATATGGAAATGGAACAAGCTAGGGAAAAGCATCAAATGGAGATGGAATTCCTTCGGCTAAAGAGTGAAGCAGAAAAAAGACGAAATACTGCTCAGGCATCAGATAGCAATTAAGGATAAAATATGAGTAAGCACCCAGACTATGAACGGTATCGCAAGCAGTGTGAAGAAGCTGGTAGGGTAGATTTCTACGAACATCTTATACTTGAAGGGAATAACCCTGGCTTTGCTGCTATGCTTGCGATGCAACGTCCTGCAGGAACTAAAGGAACTGAGCGTGCTTTTCTTGAAGGGCAGCAGCACTGGGCAGATAAAATCAGCCATGACTGTGCTACTGAACTACATCGTCAAGCTAAGAATGCCGGTATCTCTACTCAGGGCAAAAAATACATTGGTGGGCTAGGTAGGCCTACAGACAAGATGGCCTGGGTTTCCACACAAGATGATGTGTCAGCTGCACTAAAGGCTAAAGGTTTAAGTGCTGTTGGTGGGGTCAATTACAAAGCCCCGGAAAGAGAATTCAAGGGCAGAAAGAAATTAGGCGATGATATTGTCGCTAGATATATGCTAGAAGAGATGTCCAAGGATCCTTCGTTAGCAAAAAAGGCAGAGAAAAACTCTAAAGTTATGAAACAGCTTAAAGAAAAAGTTATTTCTAAACACACGAAAGGCAAAAAGTGATGGCTAAGTATTATAAGCCTAAAGGAGACAAGCGAAGAAATATACGAAAGCATGCTCCTCTTATAGACATGTCTCCGTATCCAACAATGGGGTTTGACGATCAAGGATATGCAAATACTCCGGAATTGCCGCTAGGACAACCTGAACCTATTCCTGAAATTTCGGGTTGGGGTGGAATGTCATATGAAGAATTTATGGCATTGCCTGATCCTCAAAAAAACGAGGCTATTCAAACTGGCAGGGTTCAGCCCAATCAGGCATTAGAGTTTGCTCAAAGAGCAGCTTCAGAAGAAATGCTACAGCCTACTCAAGAAGATTTAGACCGGATACAAAGCCAAAGTGCTAACCTTGATAATATTTTGGCGGGGCAAGAAGTAGGCCTAACCCTGTCGGACATGATGAACCCTCAAGGCATGGAGATGGGACCACGCTCTACAGGATCTACTCCATGGGAGTCTAAAGACAATGCGCCTTACGAAAATCCTGTTTGGTATCCAGATTCGGGAATGAGCTCCGGAGATGAAGAAGGTATCAATAAAGTGCGGGACATGGTTCTTGATGAGGCCAGTGATCCAAACCAGAGAAACAGGGCTTTATTTTATTCTTATGCTCCTG
>CEUX01020953.1_pt1 | contig 21459 bp, 23 predicted proteins | sample 531361 | NCBI WGS metagenome assembly CEUX01 (sample SAMEA2622736, study PRJEB7988) | marine metagenome | isolation source: saline water (ENVO:00002010), including
AGAAGGCGATGCGAGAAGCATTGGGCGTGGGTGGGGCCATTAAGAAGCCACCGCCTACCCAGTCCAACCAGGACGCCAAACGCATTGCGTATTCAGTGGGCGAGATCGTACAGCCGGAAGGGTTTCAGCCGAAGGCATCACAGGCCAAAGCTGAAGAAGGACCGGAGGCTGTGGCCGAATGGCTGGCGCAGTGGAACCAGAGAAACAGCAACCCGTCCAGCCAGGCCGAAGAGTACGCCGACATCGCGCAGATGTAGATGGCCGAGAAGTTCAAACAGATACAGGCGGCATCCTTTTCTGGGGATGCTGCCACGTTGGGCACGATCCAGGTTGAGACCATCGTGTTGGGGTCGTACGTCACTCTCGCAAATTTGACGACGACTGAACGAGATGCCCTAACAGCCAGCAATGGCATGGTTATCTACAACGCGTCGACCAATAAGCTGCAAGCCTACGAGAATGGCGCGTGGGCAAATCTGATTTAACCGGGGGAGAGTAGGAGACTGAGCGCATGAGGTGACACTAACTGAAGCCTACACCATGGCGTTAAAGCGGGTGGGCTTGGACGAAACCAGCGCTACGTTCAAGGACCAGATGCGGCTCTACCTCAATATGGGGGCCAAAGAGCTGGGTGCACTGGCGGACTGGTGGTGGTTGTATAAACAGGGCACGCTCACCACGACGCATACCGTAACGGTGAAAAACATTACCGGGGGGTCGTTTGCCGTTGGAAATACCATTACGGATGGTACCAATTCTGGCACCATTGCCGCGTCCTACGATGTAACCAACGCGCCAACCATCATCCACTACACCACGTCAAAAACGACGGATTTTAGTGGCACCCTTTCTGTTAGTGGTGGCCCCTCGTCCACCGTTGTTTCTGATGTTGTCACGCGCCAGTATCAACTGGCCAGTGATGTGTTGTCTCCCTACAGCTGGCGCGACGAAACGAACAACCGAGTCCTGACCATTGCCAGCTGGGACGAAATGGATGAAGCCGACCCCGACCAAAACGAGACGGGAGATGCCCGCTGGATCATCCCGGAGGGCGCTGACTCCAACACGGGGTACCAGCTGGTGGCAGTGTTCCCGCTGCACGATACCTCTAATGAAACTTTCCGCTACCGGTACTACGCCTACATCCCCGATTGGACATCCGACGATGACTCCACGGCACTCGACGGATGGATTCCGCAGCCGCTGCAACCCGCACTTGTTTACACGGCTGCGGCGCTGTACCAGCAGGAAAAGGGGGATGATGATGGCGCACAGATTAACCGACAAGAAGCAGATCGACAGGTAGACCGTGCGCTGCGTGTAAACGCACGAATGTGGGGCAATCGCCATCGCGCCCGCAGCCATAAGTTTGGCAGCGGCAGTGCCTTCGGGTTTTTCGTGCAGGAAGGATCGCTAAGTGCCTAATGGTTATTGACGGCGATGCCATTGTTCATGGCCCATGGACTGCCGGTGCGGTTTACAACCTCCCGCCAGAAAATCTGGAAGAAGACCAGTGCACCGATACGATCAACGTGCGAATCGGGCAGGCGGGGGAGTGTGAGAAGCGCACGGGGTCCGCTAACTATGCTGGGAGCCAACACGCCATTTCCGGCGATCCCAACGTCATGCTTGTGGGGGAATACCGCGAGTCTTCTACGTCGCAGCCAGTGTTTAAGGCCGCCGGGTCAGTGTTCTGGGAGTACTCCGGGTCAGCATGGAATGACCGCACCAATAGTCAGACAATCACTGCCGATAAGCCGTTTACATGGGTCGGGGCCAACGGCACGCTGGTTATCACCAACGGCACAAATGCCCCGCTTAAATGGACGGGCACGGGGGCGGGGCTCGCCTTACTCGACGTGGATAGCCGGTTCACGACAGCTCAGCACGTGGCCTTTTGGGACAACCGGCTGTGGATGGGCAACACAAATGCCAACACAGACCGACTATGGCGGTCTGACCTGGGCGACATCGAGACCTGGGGTGCCACGTCTTTCTACAACCTGGGCAGTGACATCACCGGGCTTGTGCCGGTGGCAGACTCGCTGGCCATCCACACAGCAGACGGCATCCACACACTGACGCCCACGGGCAACGCCACGATCCCGTACCAGCTGCAACAGCAGACCCAGCAGGCTGCGCTATCGGGCCGCAGCGTTGTGACGGTCCCTGGCAACCGGCAATTCTTCGTAATGCTGGAAGGGGTGTACGAGTGGGATGGCACAGAAAGCGTTACCAAGGCATCCATTGACCTGGACGAAGGATATTGGGGCCAGCTCAACCCCGCTGCTCTGAAAAACAGCTTTGCCATCTATTACCGGCTCAAGAACGAAATATGGATATGGCTGCCGTTTGGCGCTTCGCAGACCAATATGAATGACATCATGGTCTACAACGTGGAGAAGGAACGCTGGCATGGGCCATTCCGTGGCCAGACCAGCACCACGTATTACGAGCGAGCCTGTGCGGCGATGATTAACAACAAGCCACACGCGGGAGATTTTATTGGCGAGCTTGTGGATCACGACCCGGAAGTTTACACGGATGTGAATGACTCCTCAACGGCTGCCATTCATGCTTCGTTCACGACCAGCGCCAAGGCACCAGAGGGTGAAGAATCCCGGCTCAGATGGCTGTTTGCACGCAACTACTTCGACTCGATTGGCGCGTTTGACATAAAGCTGCAGCAAGTGTCATCCGGGATCGTCGGCCAGACCCAGACCGTCACACAGCAGGGTGCGGGCTTTAATCTGAACACGGATGAGCTGGACACGGGCAAGCTGGGAAGCGTGCGCGTCCTGTCTCGTGATTCTGAATTGAGTGGCTATGATCCCCATTCATCCATCACGGTATCGCAGAACGTTTCAGCTGAATGGTTTCGGATACGAAGGATCGTTCAGGTCTACAAGGATTTGGGTATCAAGCGCAAGCGGAAAGCAGGGGTGCAGTAATGTCAGAAGGTGCGTGGGGGGTTATAAGAACTAAGCTGAATCCGCAGTTGAATCGTCATATTGAGAACCGGAATTGGGGCGCCAATTACAACATCCCTGGACAAGGGGATCGTCAAGACAAGCCGTTTGAAGACATTACACAAAGGGTCACGTTTGAAGCGAATATCGCGCCCGAGCTGCAGCAATTCGTTGACAGTGCGTCTCAGGCCGCCACGGACATTTCGGGCTTTAGCAATTTTCAAACGCCGTCACAGTGGAATCCGTTTGCAGCAGGGGTGACCGAGACCGGCAAGACCATTGGGGCGTTTCCCGACCAGATAGGGGCTGCACAAACCGCAGCAAAAACTCTCGACAAGACGCTTAGCGGCGCATTGCGGTCTGCCGAGGGATTGACGAGGGGTTCGTTCAGCGGGCAAGCAGGCGTCATCCCTGAAGCTATTGGCCTTACCGGGCAACTAAGCGCTGAGCTGGGCAAGATTACGGTACCCGACATTACGCCCGAAGCCATCCTGCCGAGCGAGGAGGTTTTGGCGACGGAGATGGGAAAAAGGCAGCCGAGTGCATTCGCAATAGATGATTTTCTGCCGACCAGGGAGGTTCTGGCGACGGAGATGGGAAAGAGGCAGCCGGGGGCATTCACGGTAGGAGATTTTCTGCCACAGATCGGACGTGCGGACCTGCTTGAGGCACTGCCAGGCCAGCGCATCCTGGGTAGTGACATCCTGCCGCAGATTGGACGTGAAGATTTATTCAGAACACTGCCAGGCCAGAGACTGGGCGCAGGCGACATTTTGCCGCAAATTTTACGTTCAGATCTACTTGGGGCACTGCCCGAACAGACACTGGGCGCAAGCGATATCCTGCCGCAAATTTTACGTCCAGATCTGCTTGGGGCACTGCCCGAACAGGCGCTGGGTGTAGGCGATGTCCTGCCGCAAATTGGGCGTCAAGATTTATTTAGAGCGCTGCCAAGCCAGAGACTGGGTGTAGGGGATATTCTACCGCAAATCGGCCGCGAAGATTTAGTCAGAGCGCTGCCAAGTCAGGCACTGGGTGTAGGGGATATTCTACCGCAAATCGGCCGCGAAGATTTATTTAGAGCGCTGCCAAGCCAGGCACTGGGTGTAGGCGATATTCTGCCGGAAATTGGACGTGCGGACCTGCTTGGAACGTTGCCCGAACAGAGGCTGGGCGTAGGCGATATTCTGCCACAGATCGGACGTGAAGATCTATTTAGGGCATTACCTGGCGAAGGACTTACGCCGAGTGACGTTCTGCCACAGATCGGACGTGACAACTTGCTGGATCAACTGGCTGGCGAGCGCATCTTGAGTCGCGATATCCTGCCGTCGGAAGAAGACTTGGCCCGGACGGTGCCCGAACTGCGCCCCGCCCCGTTCTTGCCGAGCGAACTCCTACCAACGGGGGCTCAGCTAACAAGCATGCTGGCAAACTTGCGGCCCGATGCGTTCTTGGCGAGCGATCTTTTGCCAACGGAGGAGGAGCTGGCACGCACGCTGGAGGAGCTGATACCGGGTGCCGGGGGCGTCGTCCCACCACCCGCTGGGAAACCAGCTGGCCCAGGCGACACAGGCGACCCAGGCGACACAGGCGACCCGGCTGAACTGGAGGGGATGGACAAGCTGCTAAAAGACTTACAGTCAGCCATAACGACGTTGACAACTGGCCCCACTACAGCAGAAGAGCTACGAGCTGATCCTCTCACAGCATCACTGCTGCTGGACTTGGAGCAGCGCAACGAAGAAGATCGGGAGCAGGCACTGGAAGACCTGAACCGATTGGGCATGATGGACTCTGGCAATCGAATCGACATTATGAACGAGCTGCGAGCCGGTCAGAGGCGAGCTGAGGCGAGCGTGCTGGGTGATGCTGCCGAGCGTTATCGCACAGATCGGATCAGCGGCCTGACGGGCGGCACGGACTTGTTCGGCACGGCCTCACAGCGCGAGCTGGGCCTGGGCGAACTGGACTTGAGCCGAGACCAGACAGACCTGGACATCATCGCCGCCATCACTGCAGCACTGGACCCGGATTTGGAGATTGACACGGACGATGAGAAGCAGAAAAACCTTGCAGCGATGTTGCTGGGCCTGACAGAAATCCCGGACCCACAGTATGACCAGCTTTTGGATTTGATCGGACTGAAGCCGGAGTATCGGGAGGCCTACGGACGCGGCCATCGGAGAAATCCCAACCCGACCCCAAGATAATGACAATAGGGAGCTAAATTATGGACCCGCTTACATGGGCAATGATTGGACAGGGGGCGCTGAGTCTCGGCGCAAGCGCTCTCGACTACCGAGCCCAAGGACGGGCCGCCAGACGGCAGCGCGAGCGAGATGCTTTAAACGCGGTTGTTGGGTCATTGTCTAACAGGCAGAGCGCCCGAAGGGCCCCGGCGCAGGGCCAGTCGGTAGCTGCCAATGTGCTTCGTGGCCTTGATCCGCTAACGCAAATGATGATGCAGCGTGCGCAAAGGAAGCCGACCCCGCAGCCGCAAGACGTGAGTGGGTCACAGGCAGCTGTGAACAGTTTAAACCAGATACTGGAGAATCTCCGCATCCGGTCTCAACAGGGAGGCCAAGCTGGCGGGGTCGGATTTCCATGACACAGGCTATAGCAAGTAGATCAGGTGGCAACAAAGCCAGGGTCTCCGTTCAGGAACGCATTGACCAGTTAGTTGCACAGGGGGTTCCGCTCGCCGAGGCGACCGAGCAGGCCAATAGGGAGGCAGTAGCTGCGACAGAGGTTATGCTTCCGACCACTGTAGGCGATGCGCCTACAGACCCTCCTTCTGGCGTAACAACAGCAGTCACCTTCGGCAATGGCTCTACAGGCACTTCGGCGGGGCCATCTTCGCTTCTCTCTGAGCTACATCCTCCCGGCTCTCCCGCCTGGGCGAAAGCTCGGCGTGATTATCTCGACGAGCTTAATCGAGCCTTAGACGATTCAAGGGAACAATATCGAGCCGCTGTCATCGGAAAAGCCGAAGGGCCTGAGCCGGTTGGCGCTTCAGCCGGAGAGCCTTTGCCGGTTGAGGGGGTGGGCGAAGACGCCCAGCAGGAGATCAATGGACGGGACTCCGGTCCTCCAGGCCGGTCAGGTGATGGCGGGTTTGCCGAGCACGCACGTGTGGCCCGCGAGCATGGGGTCGTTGATCCGCTTCTAAAGCGGATGTTAGAGGAGCGTCTCGGGCGGGAACTGACCGACGAAATGTTCCTTCGAATTTCCAACCCTGGTTCGGCAAGGCCGGGCTTAAGCCCGGTTGAGCTGGATGCGCTTGAGCCAGATCTGACGCCACTTACGGCTCCGGCTCCGCCGACAGTAGATAAGGTGCCGTTTAAGCAACGAGCGATACATGAACTGACCCGCGACCAAGGCGACTTGGGCTTTCGCCTGTTGCAGACGCTGGGCAACGTGGGCGGGGCCGTCGCTGGCGGCCGAGCTATTCAGGATGCCAACAGGCAAGACCAATCATCGCAGGCGCGGGCCAACCTCATAAATGCGCTGTCCAGCCGTGCTGTCGCCCGTGGCACTCGCACGCAGCCGTCGCTGGGGCTCCTGGGTCAGTTGTCGTCTGGCCTTGCTGGGATTGGAGAGGCAGGGTTACAGCACGGAGAACTGCGCCGCAAAATAGACCAGCAGGAGTTTCTCAACAGGGAAACCACAAGGCTTACAGATGCGAGGCGGGCGGGGAAGGGAACATCCGGGTCTGAGATTCCGAATCTCACCGAGGGCCAGCGAAACCTTATGATGGATCAGCTGCGGAACGCCACCGGACGGACACTGGAGGAGAGGGCGGGGAATGCGCGGATTGATCTCACGGCAGTGAACAACCGGGACCGCATGGCACTCCGGCGAGCCCTTTTTCCCGAGGCAGCCGTCACACCTGAGCTGGGCGACTTTACCGAAGCCCTAACGTCATTGGGCGCACGCAACCCGGAAGCCGATGCGGCGACGCTGCTTTCTGACTCAGGCTTGCAAATTCCATCCGGTTTTGAGTCTGCGGCAATAGGCGTAATCAGAAATGCCCAAGATAAGGTTGAACCACCGGAGCCTGACGAGCCTGGCGACCTGGAAGCCGACCAGAGGCGTGCCCTGACAGACAACCTACGGTCCTTGGCGCAAGACGGCGAATCCTTAGACGCGGTTTTGGATCGCAACCCCGAACTGTCTACCCGCTTCAACAGCCTGGGTGAGGCGGACCAGGGCTTTGTGCGGGACCGCTTTGCGGCCCCGGTGCCCATCGTAGACCGCGTGCCCCCACGGCAGGCGGGAGCTGGGACCGGTACGTTCTCCGACACCGGCAAAATGAACATGGTGGACTCTCAACTCTTTGGCGCACAAGTGGCGCAAATTGGCCTCCTGTTTGGCCAGCAGGAGTTGCGCGGCGACTTTTTGGATCGGGCGCTATTGGCCTTTGGGCTTGATGGCATCCCGGTTCTGGACGAAGACCAGAACGGCTCGTTATCCATTGGCCTGTTTAACCGGGTTTTCCAGGAGCAATTCCCAGCCTCGTCCCATTTTCGCCAGATGCTGGGCAGCTTTGCCATTCAGTACGCCTCTGCGATCAACAACGGCCGCCCGACAAAGGAAGATCAAGAGGCAGCGATGCGAGCCCTGCCAGTTAAGGGTGAGAAGTATGAGATCCAGGTGGCAAAAATGCGGATGCTGTCCGAAATTTCCACCATTCGTAGCATCGTCACGGCCTACGCCTACACGGGCAACAGCAACCTGGCGTCGTTGGGTTTTGTGGACTTTGGCCTTGCGGATGGTGAGCTTAGCCTAACAGGCCCACAGCTGGATCGCGGCCCGCTATTGAAATGGGTACGTGATAACATTGGAAATGATGCACTTGCAGAGGTTTCAACTGCGCTGCGCAAAAGTGACCGCATGTACGCGGAACCGGGGAGTGCGGATTCAGCAGACATAGGTCACGTCGTAATAACGACACCTGAAGAGGGAGAGCCCGAATAATGGCAACCGACAAACGGTTTGCGTCACACGCCGATTTGGGCCAGTGGTGGATGGAGAAGCACCCAGAAGATCCCGCCCTTCGACGAATGGACCCGGCTGAGATTGGTCGCCAGCTGCTACCACAGCTGGCACCCCAGGGCTTCACCGTGATGGACGAGTGGGGCAAGGTCAGCCTGGGAGAGACGGCGCGGAACTTTCCTGGCGATGTGTGGGAAACGGGAAAGGAGAACGTGGAGGGCATTTGGCATGGCCTTACTAACCTGCCTGAGACAGCGGAGCAGCTGGGTAACCTCGCCGTGGGCGGCATTGCAGAGCTGGGGGATGCATCCAGGCGACAGCGGCGGCAGCGGCCTTACCTTGGGGCTCCTTCTGTGCTCCAGACGCTGGGTCGCGGCCTCGAATATACAGGATTGGCAGATGACGAGAATCGTGCGATGGCCCGTGGATTTCGCGACCTGTATGAACAGAGCTTTGAGCCGGGCCAGGTTGAAAAACGTCCCGCCAATGCCCTGGCCAACGTCATGGACGCTCTGCCAATAGGGCCGAAGGCTCTGGCCAAAGGTAAACTGCTGCGCACGCTGGGCACGTTGACACCATCGCGCATGATGTCTCCACGCAACGTCGGTGGTGGCGTGCAGTCTATAATTGGAGGGGCGCGGGATCGGCTCACCAGGTCTGCTTCTGAGGAAGGAGGCCGTTTAAACAGAATGAGACAGCAGATGCAGCAGTTCCGCGACATGAACCGGGTAGGCGGCCGCACCATCCGCCATGACATTGGGTCCACGATGTTTGGTATCACCACAGGTCGCCCGGCTGAGTTCATCTCACAGCTTTTGCGACGGTCCAAGGGAGATACGCCCAAGTTAGGCAGGAATTTCCGCAGATTCTTCGTAGCAGCCCGACAGATGGGCCGTGGTGAGCTGGCTGGCCGCCTGCAAAGACGCACCTTTGAGGCAATGAACCGGCTGCAGGAGAAGATGCAGTCTGCGTACCGGAGCGGAACGGAGGAAGTGTTCGGGAATCTTGATGAGGTTCCCAACTTACCCATGGATCGGCTGCGGGAGGACATTACGCAGGCAATGGCAAGCATTGGCGTACAGGTCGGCCCTGACGGCAGGCTACTGTTTGATGAGTCATTCGTGACGCCGCTGGGGGGAGCCCGTGAGACGCTACGCAAGACGGTTGAGCCCCTGTTTAACCCGGAGCGACCTGCTGGTGCAGGAAAGCCGACTCTGGGCTTACACAGCGATACGATCAGCGCGTCCGAGCTGCACCGACAGCGACAGCTGGTTGACGATGCGCTGTCCACCCTGTCGGCCGACTCTGACGTGTCCACCAGGGCACGAAATGGCCTACGCGCCGTGCGTGAGGCAGCGGCTACTTACCTGGAGGACGCGCTGGGCGAGAAATACGTGACGGCGATGGAGGATTATCACATCGCCAGCATCTTGATGGATGAGCTTCAGACCAATTTGCGAATCAACCCCGGCCAGATCACGCGGCGGGGTCAAGTTGTTGGCGGCTCTCAGGAGCCTGCCATGCGAGCCATGGAAGGAGCTATTGGCGATACGGGCCTGTCGGCGCGGCGTTTAGACGCCATCGAGTTGCTGGAAGACATCACCAAGACCAAGGGATTGGTGGACATGCAGCTGGCACAGATGGCGCAAGCATGGGCAGGCGGCGGGCTGATCGTTCGCAACGAGTTGGCCCAGCTTGGCCGCGAACTGCTGAAGCCAGTCGGTGCCTTAATGGCGGGGGGCGCAGCCGTGGGCGCTGGGGTCGCTGGCACCGTTACCGGCGCAGTGACGGGTGGCTTGGCAATGCTGCCCGCAGTTGCCTTGTTCAGCCCACGCCTCATGTCATCCCTCATCGTGGGCCGTGGGGAGTTAGGTGGCATCCGTCAGGCTGTGAAGCAAGTCCTGTCAGACAAAAGCAAGCAGCGGATCGAACGTATTGCTCAGGCCATGCAACGGCTGGACGAGATGACGGGCGGCGATCTACGGCGGCTCGCGCAGCGGGAGGGCTGGAACGTGACTCAGCTGATGGAGCGCTTAGACGTGCAGCAAGAAAGCCAAACGCCTGTATACTCAGAGCAAGAGCAGAGACAAAGAGAAACCTTGCAGGCGTTGACCGGAGGACAAGGGGGCTGGGGTGACATCCCCTCAGAGCCAGAGTAAGCAGTAGTAGGAGGAACGGGAGTAGAAACACATGAAAGCGTGCCTAATGTAAGCCGTACTAAAACCTGGGTTTCTGACGAGGTACTGACCGCTGCTCACCTAAACGCTGAGTTTAACGGCATCCTCGCGGGCATAAACGACAACGCCCTCGACAACGACAACCTATCCCAGACCGACGACTATCTGTTGCGATCATTGGTGTTGGGATCTGGTGTCGCCGCAGGGGCCGGAGACGGCCAGCTGCATGTGCACGTGTCCTCTGCTGGAAGTGTCGCAGCCCATGCCGATGCCAATGATTTGGTGGTGGAAAGCTCCGCCAACACCGGCATGACCCTTCTCTCGGGAGCCAGTGCCACCGGCTCGATCCACTTTGGCGATACAGACAACGACGTTGGATCAATCGTCTACACCCATGGTACCGACATGGCCTTTACTGTCGAGACGGCGGAGGTGCTGTCGCTGGCAGCGGCAGCGGCCACTTTTAAGAAACCAGTCACCGTAGGAGTGGATGACACTGGCCATGACGTAAAGTTCTTCGGAGCGTCTGCTGGTGCCTACATGGAGTGGGACGAGAGCGCCGATCAGTTGCGGATCATGGGCGCATCGGCTGACGCAACCACCAGCACCGGAAAATTGCTGTTGGCTACTTCCCTTACAAACATCAATGCGAATGATGTATTGGGAAAGATTGACTTTCAGGCTCCCCATGAGGCTGGAGGAACAGATGCCATCACGGTTGCCGCCTCAATACAGGCTATAGCACAAGGCACTTTTGCAGCGGATCTCAATGCCACTGACCTGATTTTTTATACCGGCCACTCAGAAGCAGCTACGGAAAAACTGCGGATAACGAGTCAGGGAGAGATTGGCATTGGTGGGGCGAACTACGGAAGCGATGGGCAGGTGCTCACCTCTGGTGGTGCTGGGGTCGCACCGGCATGGGAGACCCCAACGACAGGTGACATCACGGGCGTAACGGCAGGTAACGGACTGTCGGGTGGTGGAACCAGTGGGGGCGTTACTCTTGCTCTTGATCTCTCGGAGCTTACCGATACAGCGATTGCTAATGGTGACTATATCGTATTCACGGATGCTACCGACAGCAATGCAACCGTAAAAGGCGATCTGGCAGACGTAGCTACGCTATTTGCTGGGACAGGTCTTACTGCTTCGAGTTCTGTTATCGGTGTTGATGCAGCACAGACTGGCATCACTTCACTTCTCGCTACCAACATTAAGATCGGTGAAGATGACCAGACTAAAATAGACTTCGAGACAGCCAACCAGATTAATTTTTACAGTAATAATGCAGAGGCCATGCGGATCGACTCGTCGCAGAATGTGGGGATCGGGACAGGCGCAGCAGGAGATACAATCGCGGCCAATCTCCATATCGTTGATTCAGGCACGACCTCTACTCGGGGTGGCAACATCCTTATCGGGGATGGCGTGAGTTCAGGGGATGAGGCCATTGAGTTGCAATACGATATGGACAACTCAAATATGTTCACGCTCTCTACGTGGAATGGCACGACTGAGACTATCGTCCTTAACACGTATGTTGGCGGCAATAAGCTGATGGTTGGCCCCACTACAACTGCGGCAGACGGCACCCTGCATGTGCATACAGCGACCGCTGGGTCTGTCACGGCACACGCGGATCACGATGATCTCGTTATTGAAAATAGCAACGATGTAGGAATAACCATGCTATGCCCTGCGGCTTATCATGGAGGCATTGCTGTTGGTGACGTTGACCAAAATCGTCGCGGCTGGCTCATTTATGACAACGGAACCTCGTTGAATGGGCTGTCAGATTCTTGGTCTTTTGGAACTGCGGCTACTGAGCGTGTGATTTTAGATAACGGCGGCAATACGATCCTGAAACCCCCCGACGGCGGTGGACTGAAATTTTACGCAGGGGGCACCGGACACGGGAACTATATCCGCTGGTCGGATGACAGCGGCTCGAACAATCAAGGAAGCATTGGGTACGATCACTCCGCCGACATTCTCATCCTACAAGGGGCGACTGCCGTAGTTTATAGCGGAGTAACAATCGGCACGAACACAACGAACAAGCTGATTGATGACGCTTCCAACGGTAGCGGGTCGAGCACACTCTACATCGGCAACCAGTCGATCACTACGTCTTCCGACCTTCGCGTCAAGAATGATGTAGCCGATTACACCGGGTCCGCGTTGGATCTTCTCGGCAATGCGCGAGTCGTCTCATTCACCTACGACAAGGAAGGCATCGCAGACACCGACAGCGATTACGGGCCGTCGAGTCGGGGGACGTATGTGGGGTTGATCGCGCAGGAAGTGGTCGAGTGGGCACCGTGGACGGTGAACGCAGGGAATGCTGGCGATTGCGCCACATGCAAGGCTGGGCTTTCGTGCGAAGATCACGACCACGTTTGGAAAGCGGAGTACAACAACATGGTTCCGTTGACTGTGAAGGCGTTGCAGGAAGCCAAGGCCCGCATCGAGGCACTCGAAGCACAAGTAGCGGCACTACAAAACTAATTGACCTAATGGAGAATTAAAAATGCCCGACTTGACGCTGACTGTAACTGACGCCCAGAAAACCCGCATCGACGCTGCTTTTGGAGCCGCGTATCCTGATGAGACTATAAACGATGCGTTCTACGCCAGCTGGATTAAGCGCCATGTTAAAACGCAGGTGATACAGTACGAGAGTCAACGACGTAGTCCAGACGCAGCCATCGCATCGGATCTCGATGACGAAGGCTGGAACTCATAAAGGAGGTATATCGTGCCAAAGGTAGGCGGTAAGCATTACGCGTATACGCCAGCAGGAAAAGCTGCTGCGACGAAAGAGGCCAAACGGTCGGGCCGTAAAGTGACCAACACACGCAAACCGAAGAGGAAGTAATTATGGTAGGCGAGCCGACAAGGGAGCAGCTGATTGAGCAGTTACAACAGGAGCAGGGCGCTCGTTTAAACCAGATTGCCAGCGCTGATCCGGTCATCAACCGGATTGCGGGCAAGCTGGAGGTACTGCAAGCATTAAACGCAGAGGAACCGGAATTAAAAGTGGTTGAATCCGAAGCAGAGGAGGATGCGAGTGGGACTCTTGGGTAGTTTTGTTGTCGAGCGTGTAAAATCAGTCGTGTCTAAAAAGGTTGCCGGGGGTGCGGCCAGCGTGGCTTTGGCAACGGGAGGCTCCACGGAAGGAGCCATGTACGCCCTTGGATACACCGCCCTCCAGACCCTCTATGATGGCTGGAAGCATTACTGCGATACTGTAGTGGCGGCCAAGGGGTAGAGGCACTTGGGCACGGCGCGAGACAGGGACTGGCAGTCTGCCAAAGCCCGTCGAGCATTCCAGGTTGTCCGACGAGAGGGGAATATACCGCCTGTCGTGGTGGGCACGCCTGCGGCATTGGCTACGGCGCAGGCAGCGTCCTAATCGCCGCACCATGCAACGACTGTTGCGGCAAGGCAGGTTTCGCCGTCTGACGGATCGAGGGAAATAAGCCGATGTCTCCGCATTACCCAGACAGTAAAAATGTCGCCTCGTTCGGGGATCTGCGTAGGCATTATGATGCCATTAAAAAAGAGCTGGAACAGACCCAATCGGCTGTCCAGGCGGAGAGATGGACCGCAAAAAAAGCCGCCAAAGGCAAGCGAGAAACCGCCGCAGAATTGGCAAAATCCAAGGGGAAAACTGCCAAACTCGAGAAGGTAATTTCCGCTCAAGAGAGAGCAAAACAGGACAGCAATCGTGCGGCAGCGTGGTCAGCAAGCGCGGCCACAGCGGTGACGATTTTTTATCAAATTTGCAGGAGCACAGGCCAGTGGCCTGGGGGATATCGATGGGAATCGGTGTGGACGCACGAAGCCACCACGGCCGCACTGGTCACATTTATCACGTGGATTCTGAGCCAGGCGTATGCCAGTACCCAGGATTAAACAGCATAAAAAAGGGCTCCCCGTCTTTGCCGAAACGGGGAGCCCTTTGACCTCGCTCTAATAACTTCAGTGAATCAAGCCAACTAACCGCTTCCTTGTCAACCGGCCTGCTGCTGGTCAAAGGCGGCAAACTGGTCGTGGATTCGCTTCTCTCTCGACTTCATGTAGCGCAGGGTCATGTCCACTTTCTTGTGCCCCATGGCGTTTTTTACCACGTCCAGCTCCATGCCGCTTTCGCCCCACCTCGTGGCTGCTGTGTGTCGCAGGACGTAGCGGGTAATGTGAGGGATGCCCACTCGCTTGGCCGCTGACTTCAGCGCCTTAATAATGTTAGCGCCCGGCACCGGGGGGTGCTCGCCGTCCAGCTGGCCAACGTGATTCCAGCGCTCGGTAATGGCCCCACGCACGCGGGTCGTCATGGGAACGTAGCGGTCGGTATCCGTCTTGGACTCCACGACCCGGATCTGATTGTTGTCGAAGTCGATATCGTCCCACGTCAGCTTCTTTAGCTCGCATGGGCGCATCCCCAGGTCCACGGCCAGCAGCGTGATGTAATAGGCGACGGGCGATGTGGAAACCTCGGCGAGATCGGTCAGTAGCCGTTCCAGCTCGTCGTCGCTCAACGCAGGCGGGATACGGTCACCGTAATTTGGCTCCCGCCGTCGCTCCAACAACCGGGCCGGATTGCCGGGGCAGTAGGCCCGCGCAGGGTTGCTGGCCCATCTAAACAGGGTCGAAAGCGCTGTGATCCAGCCGTTCCAGCAGGACGGGCCAACCCTGCCCCCCTCTCGGTTTTTCTCTGCCCCTTCGAGGATGTCCAGCAGATCGACGGGCCGCACGGAAGCGATGGGCAGGTTGCCAATCGCTGGCAGGATCAGACCGTTGTAGTAATAGTGATTGTTGCTCCAGACGCCATCGCTCCACCCGGTCCACTTCTTGCAGAACTCGGCCCACGCTGCGGCTACGGTCATGTCACCGCGTGTGGGTCGCCAGTCGCCGTGCAGCTCCAGATCATCATTTATCCGGCGGGCCACCTTTATGGCCCCCTCCAGCGTTCGGCACTTGGTGGAGAACTCGAATCGGCGCTTGTCATCATTGCGATAACGTGCGCAATAAACCCCCGACTTCAATCGAAGCGTCACCCGTCCCACATGATGAGACTTCGGTAAGGGGGGCGGCTTGCGTGGTGCCATTGTAAATCCTTCCTTTTATGAGTCGCCACTCCTATATGGCTCTGGCAACATACAGATGGATTTATTTTTTCTCAAGCCTTTTCCCCCATACTTCCCCCAACATCCCCCAATCCCCTTGGTGACCGGCGGTGACTTATCGTGACTGGAAGTGACGTTTACTCGAGGTAGAGAAACGGAGCGGGAGTAGTTCAGGGGTAGAACGCAAGCTTCCCAAGCTGGAACGCTACCCTCGTAAGTGGTTGCAGTGCAAGGAGTTTCCCGGAGCCCCTGAGAATACTTCCCCCAAGACGCCCCCCCAAATTTTGCCTATAAAGGCTTGCCCCGCCTGTGGGGCAGTATCGTAGGAATCGACTCAGTGCGCCCCAACGGGCACGATTTTAGTTGATCTTCTACTTTTTTTTTGCGTTTATACCGACCCACCTCTCACTTAACCAAGGAGTGACGGTATGACCGCAGCAACAGCACCAAGGGCACGGCGTCGGTGGAAGAAGCACACGAAATTGAAGGCCGTGCGGCGGATAATGAAGGGGGAGTCGCTTTCCGCAGTTGCCCGCCACGTTGACGTGGCGGATAGCGTGTTGCGCCGATGGCGTGTTCAGCTGGAGCCAGAGATCCAGGATGCCAATGCGAAGATTAGCAAGGCGGCGACGGCCCGTCAGGCTCGCGCAAATGGCATCCGTCAGGATGCAGAAGCGCAACAGGCTACCGCAACTGGCAATAATGGCACCGCAACAGGCTTTGAGATCGCCCCCGTGGAAACCACCGGCCTTGCCGTCATGCCCGTTTTGGCCATGACGCTGACTATCGTCGAAGAGCTGAGGCGGGAACGGGACCGACTGGACCGGCTCATAGCTGCGTTGAGCGAGCAGGCAGGGGCGATGTAATTATGGCTAAGGCCCGTACGAGGCAGCCTCAGCCATCATCCAATGGGAAGCCCAAGGGCGGACGGCACCGGCGGACGCCTGAAGCGGGTGAGGAGCTGACCGACTGCGAAATTGATGTCTGGCACCTGGCCGCTTGCGAGCTGGACGACAACGAGGTAGCGGACAAGCTGGGTATTCAGCCAGGCACAGTCCAAATGCACATGCGCAAGTTGATGCGCAAGCTCAATGTGTTCACTCGTGCGGGCCTGGCCAAGCTCGCGGTATCAGAAGAATTGGTCGAGCCGACGGTGTTGCGCTATGGCGAGCGAGCCAGTTGTGCAGGTGCCCACAAGGTGACCGCAGTGGGGGAGGCTCGCAAGCGGCCGCCGCCCAAGCGCTTCTACGTGAATTACAAGGGCAGCGCCTGGCTCAAGTAACGACGAAAAAGGGGTGGCCACCATCGGACTGGTGGTCACCCCATTTTTGATGTTGTGTTGTACACCTCCGCTCTCTGGAGCAGGTCTCGCGCAACCTCAAAGCCTGCCAGGTCTGCGTAGGTGATAAACCACGACAGCACGTAACTCCGATCCCCAATGCCCTGAGCGTCGCGCTGCCCAGCGTTGACCCACTTTAACGCAGCCAGCGCCAGCTGGCCGGATGGGCGCTTCCGATAACAGGCAACAGCCACGGTTTCTGAGCAGTTTAGCAGCTTTGCCAGATGATAGGACTCGTGTGCGAAGTTGTTTGCCCGATCAGTGCGGCTGAAGCTCTTTGCCAGCCTGTCGGCCTCTTGCCGACAAAGAGCTACAATCCGCTTCTTCAAAATTTTACCTTAAAGGAGTCTGCTCCAGTCATCATCCGGCAGCCGGGAGGCTCTTCGCCAGTTTCCCGGATGTAGGCCAGGATCTTCTTTTTGTCGGGAGACTTCGTGCGCCGAAACAGATCGTCCACCTCGGCACGACCCGTTTCAACGCACCACGCCTCCAATAGCCCTGGATTGGGCACATCTACGCTCGGCCGTCCTTTGATACTGCTCAAGGTTGCGTTGGCCATCACCAGCCGTTTCTGCCCCTTACGCACGTAGTAGGCTTTTAGCCCCCCCTCGTGCCAGGATATTCGCCGCTCGATCTTTTGCAGCTCACGGTCGGCCCGCGCCATCAGCCGGGCAATCTCGGTGTCAAAGCGGGCCTGCACCTCCTCATATTCGTCCTGGTGCCCCTTCAGCTTCCGTAGATGGTGTTCTGCCATCTCGTCGCTCCTTAGCTCTGCAAAGGGCTCTATGAACTCTGTATCGTCGGTGTCCGGGCTATTGTCGGTGGCTTGGTGCTCGTCACGGGCCTGCAGCTCGTCCAACGTCGTTTCTGGCATCGGGTCGTCCTCATCGGGTTCTGGTGGTGGTGGGGGGTCGAGTCTCATTCCAGGTGATCCTCAACAAGCTGTTCTAAATCCGCCTTGCGTATGCGGGTACTTTTGCCAAATCGAACAGCTTTCAGCCTGCCCTCTTTGACCAGGCGCATCAGATAGCGAGTTGACAGCCCCATCACAAAGGCCGCCTCTTTATACGTGTACTGGATTTTCTCAATAGGGTGCTCTTGGGCACCCTGGGGCAGCCCATCCTGTTCCAGCCCGCCCTGGGCCTCAGATCGTGCCTGCTGAAGGATTCGCGCCAGCTGGCTCATAGGTATTTCTCCACAGCCTGCCGGGACAACTCCGGCGGCACCTGCACTCCGTCCTGTGACCGGATGGCATCGCGCAACAGCCTACCGGCCAGGGTGCGTCGGCGCTTCCGCAGCTCGGGGCCGCTGTAGTCGTGACGCAACGCCTCGACCTGTGGGGCCTTGGCCGCTTCCTGGGCGTGTGTTTGCATCAATTCCTCCTGCATGTTCACCGCCGTGTGAAAGCGTGCGCCCCACTCCATCAACTCCGGCCCTGTAAACATCCTTGTTTGAATTTTGTATTTGAGTCCTTCGCGTTGGGTTTTGGTCACCCACAGGTTGTCAATCAGTTGGCAGACCGCTCCCTTGGTCATTTCCTTTTCCGGTTCCACGGAATCCTCCTTGGTCGGGGTTGTTTTTAAAGCACCCAGCGCAGACACAGAACCCCCACGAGCCATACGACGGTTATCCCTGCGGCGACATAGATCACGCTTCGGTGGTTATCGCGCATTGGCTGTCGCCTTTTCGTCCAGAGTGGGGCAATCCGCCAGATGTTCGGGGCAGTAGGCCATCGTGGGCTTGTTTGACTGGAGTTTAACCACGTGGTAGACGCTAAAATCCTTACCAACCCACCATTTCTGCTTGCGAGCTGCGTCGATGGCCTTGGTCACGTCGTCCACTGTCTCGTGAAAGCTGTTGGCGCAACCGGCGTGGTCACAGGCCAGGTCCACGGTGTGTGTCACTTCCACCTTGATGCCCACGTTTACACGATTCCATTCTTGGTAAGCTGGGACACTGCCATGAGTGACTTTACAATGGCCCCCATCTTTTTCAGGTCGCTACCGTCCACCTCATTGGACTTACGCAGGTCGAACTGACCCAGCACGTCGTAGTAGGCGTCATTACCCAGGTCGGCTTTTAGCTCCTGGCATTTCTTCAGATAGCGGAAATAGTGGGGCTCTTCCTCTGCCGCTTCTTCTGGGGATATGGGGACATCCCCCTGGGAAGTTGGAGCAGGGGGGTGTCCCTTTTCCGGTTCAGCGGCCGGAGCTGCTGGCTGCCCCGCGTCGGCCTGTTGTTCCTCGTGAAACATGTCATCCATTGGCTCCGCATCTGGGATCGTGCGGACCTCAGTTTCGTCCAGCCAGCCCAGCCCGCACATGGACAGGGTGAGCCTGCGCTTGGCTTTGGTGACGGCTTTCATCTCGGCATTGGCCAGGGCGTCACCCTTGAGATTATTAGCCGCGACCGACCCATACTCGACATCCCTCCGGCCAGTCCGGTCAGAGCCCTTTGCACAGGCTGTGACCAGGCCGTCAGAGCGGGTCAGCTCCAGGTCATCGACGGATACCCCATGCAGCTTGCGCAGCTGGTCCGTGGCATCCTTACGCGCATACAGGGTCAGCTTGCCCTGTAGTTTTACATAATCGAAGGGTTTGGTCAGCGGGTTTAAACCCACTGACTCACAGACGTGCTTGTAATACGCGAGGCGCTGCGGGACGGAGAGCTTGGATAGATCGCCCTCCAGTAAAACCTTTTCCAACAGCTCGTCTGAGGCGGCCGCCAGGGTGGCTTCGGCGGAGGTGACGTGCGTAGTTGTAGTCATCGGCAGTCACCGCATGTCATACATGTACGCAAGGGCGCACTTGACGTACATGACTCGGCAGCCCTACAATAAGAAAGGCCCATCGCTCCTCCTGTCTACTCCTTGGTCGGGGTTGATTCGAGTTTCCTTGGGTTTAGACGCCTCGCCAGCCTGCACGCTGGCGGGGCGTCGGTTTGTTTTTATCCCAAGAGTTGCGTGGTAAATAAAAAAAATTTTTTAGCACAGCAACAATATTTTTTTTTCAAAACTGGGGCAAAAAGCACGGGGAGTCACCCCCCAGACGCCTCCAGTCACCAGGCTTGCAAACCAGCCATAAGTGCGTGTAAACGCAGAAAGTTATGGACACGGCCACAACGTCTCGCTAAATTGGTCATAAGTTTTTTTAAGACCCCGACCAATGAAGTAGACAGAAGTGGCCGAAAGCCGGTAGGTATCCTAAAGGGGAGGGGTTCCCCTCTTTTGAAGCCCGACAGGGTGCGGCGTGGGATCGTCGCCACCCCTCGAACCGGGGGTATAAACAAAGGCGGGCCGAAATTGGAGGTGCGCTCTGTGAGAAGAGGACTCCAGCGTTCGACCCTGTAGCGTAGGCTTGGCTTCCAGGCGTGTCGGAAGGTGATGTGGAAACTTCCCCGCCTATTGCCACCTGTCCTACGGTTCCTAAACCGCTGTGTTTAAACAATATGCGGAGTGGCGGGTCGTGGCGTCAAGGGAAATTTTCCCTGACGCCATAGCCTGTCACTCCGCTTTCATTTTTGCCCCCCCCACAAAGTGTGCCTGAAGGGGTAGCTCCCAAAAAAAAGCCCCCATTTCGACCTGGGGGTCAAAATGGGGGCCACTCACTCTCACACGAAGTGTGAACCCACGGAGGCCCTCTCGATAGGCGAGAGGTCCAAGTCCTCCAGCTGGGCATGGGGAATATACAAAAAAAACATACCCGATGACATAGGAGGTGTGACCATGCTGACGCTTGTACGTTACGAATCGTCGCCAGGGGGCACCCGTGGCCTGCTCAGCCTGTCATCAACGGATCTGAAGCTGCACACAATCGAACGGCCGTGGCTTGACAATACGCCCTTCGAGTCGTGTGTGCCCTCGGGCGTTTACACGCTATCGCCCCATGTTTCTTCCAAATTTGGTGACTGTTTCCGCTTTGTCGGTGGCACTGTGGCCTCAGATCCCAACGTAGCGGCCCGCTACGCCTGTCTCATTCACGTGGCCAACTACGCTCGGCAGGTGCAGGGATGCATAGGGATTGGCCTATCAAAAGGCGAAACCCCGACCGGCGACCCCGCCGTCTGGAGCAGCAAGGACGCGCTGCGACAACTACGCAGTGCCGTGCCTACGGCGGATGAATTCGTGATTACTTGGGGGGATGAGCCGTGAGCATTGACCGTAGTCGTACCCCAGCCTATAGGGAAATGCTTAAAAGGCGATGCCACCAACGGCTGGCCAGCGAAATGCTGCTATCTGCGCTGCGCGACTGGTTTATCTGGCATAGCAAAGAAGGACAGCGGGTGCGCAAGGCGTTTACGCAGATCAAGCGTAACGGCCTGGGCACCGTCAAGCCGGGTGAGTTTAAACGACTCAAGATCGAGAAGTATACGCACGGGCGGGTGCATGATATACTCATGGCCCCCGATCCGGCCCTGTTCCTGTGCGCGAACTCAATCTGGCACGAGTCCGCCGGTGTTGACCATGAGACGTTCCAGCGCATAGTCGATAACCCCGCACGAGCCTCTGCCGTCCAGCGGGCACTCAAAATGAGCACAAAAAAAAGCCCCCTGCGCCTTCCGGCACAGAGGGCTTCCTGATTGCGTGTAAACGGGCTGGCCCTACTTCTCAGCCATAAGACTGAGCAGAACCTTCACAGGAGCCGGGATCGGCTGCTCGTCATTCTCCCAGCGGGCAATCGTCCGCTTGTGCACTCTAAGCCGCCGCCCCAGCCCTTCGCGGCTAAGGCAGTCGATCCACTTGCCACGGCCCACCTTCTCACGATCTGGCGGTTGCGACTCTCGCCACTCCCGCAATGTTACTCCAGTCCAGTTCACTTCCATTCCTCCTTGTGAATGGGGGGGGG